>RCNG010002595.1_pt1 | contig 13468 bp, 13 predicted proteins | sample 2041371 | NCBI WGS metagenome assembly RCNG01 (sample SAMN09708227, study PRJNA481090) | Marine sediment metagenome, whole genome shotgun sequencing project. | biome: marine sediment; feature: ocean; material: sediment; isolation source: Sewage treatment plant 1 marine sediment (STP1) ... | reverse complement strand
ACCATCCCGACGACCACCATCGAGGCGAGCAACACCAGCACCCCGATTCGCCTGTTGAGGGAGAACCGAGGGAGGATCTCCTCGATGTGGTGCCGGTCGCCGCTCATGCCGCCGTCCCGTCGGTTGCGGATTCTCCGACCCGACCGAGGACGCGATCACGCAGTCCGTCCAGGACCGCATACAGGCTCGGGATGATGAACAGGGTCAGCGCTGTGGAGGCGATGAGTCCCGAGATCACTGCGATGGCCATGGGGGTGCGGATCTCGGCACCGCGCCATCGGCAGCAACCCGAGCACCGTCGTGGCGGTGGTCATCAGGATCGGCCGCAGCCGAACCGAGCCGGCCGTCACAATGGCCTCGTAGCGATCGAGCCCCCGCCTCTTGAGTCGGTTGATGTAGTCGACCAGGACGATGGCGTTGTTGACGACGATTCCGGCGAGCATGATCATCCCGAGAATGACCACCACCGAAAGCGAGATCCCGAGCACCTTCAGCGCCACGATCGTGCCGAAGAAGGCGAGCGGAATCGTCAGCATGATGACCAGCGGTTGGAGGAGCGACTCGAACTGAGCAGCCATGATGACGTAGACCAGGAAGATTGACAGCGACAACGCGAGCAGCAGGCTCGACCGGCTGCGTTGCCACTCCTGGTTCTGGCCGGTGATGAAGAAGGTCATGTCGGACGGCCAGTCAATCTCGCGCTCGAGCGCGGTCTTGAGGGCGGCAACCGCGCCGCCGAGCGAACCGGCGCCGAGATTCGCCGACACGACCGCCACCCTTCGGCTGTCGATCCGTCGGACTTCCGACGGACCCTCGGCGAGCGTGACATCAGCCACGGAACCGAGCGAGATCGGCCGTTCTCCACCCGGGTTGACCAGGAAATCGGCGACGTCGGACACCTCTCGCCGATCGCCCTCGCGGAAACGAACCACGATCGGGATCCGCCGGTCGCCGAGGTTGTAGAGGGAGGCCTCGGCCCCCTTGACCGCGTCCCGGACCCGGGTCGCCACCGTTTCGATGCTGAGACCGTAGCGTGCGAGCTGGTCGCGGTCGTACTCGATCTGGACCTCTGGGGCGCCGGCCCTGAGACTGGTCTCGACATCGGCGAGTTCGGGCATGGCAGCCATGAGTTCGGCGACCCGCTCGGACATCCGCCGCAGATCGATCAGGTTGTCGCCATGGATCTCGATCTCGATGGGCGTGCGGAAGCTGAAGAGCACCGGTCGGACCATCCGCGCCTCGAGATCGGGGATCTCGTCGAGGCGGCCGCGGATCCGCTCCAACACCTCGGCTTCGATCCTCGGATTCGAACTCGCGAGGATGAGCTTGAACCGCGCCGAGTGCTCTCCCTCGTCCGACCGTTGCGATGTCGCGGGGTCGAAACCGAAGGTGACGATGAGCGCCTCGATGTGCTCGCGCTCGTCCATGATGGCCTGCTCGACCGGGGTGAGGATCTCGACGGTCCGTTCGAGGGGCGTTCCCACCGGCAGGGCGACCTCGACGGTGAACTCGCCCTGGTGGACCTCGGGCAGAAGCTCGCTGTCGAGGGTCAGCGCGACCGCGACGGTGGCGGCGAGCGTCGCGAGGGCAAGCATCGCCACGCTCCCCGGGCGATCCAGTGCCCATCGGATAGAGCGGGCGTAGACCCGGTTGAGGAACTCGAGCAGGGGCTGCGTGGTGTAGGCGGTGACTGACAAGAGGACCCGGACGATCCAGTCACCGATCGGCTTGAGCACCCACTTCACAAGGAACGCGATGACCATCAGGACAACGAGGAGGAGGCTCCCCACGATCTCGAAGATGGTTCCCAGGAGCGCGCGGATCACGAGATAAAGGACAGCCGGCTTCTGCCAGATTTTTGTCAACCCGGCAAAGTCCTTCCGGAAGCTCGCAATGCTCCGCGACGGGACAAGAACCGACAGACTCCCGGTCTCGTCATCAAGACTCAAGCCCCTTCGGCTGGCCAGCATCGGAATGAAGACCAACGCCACCACCAGCGCTGCGAGGAGTGAGATCACCACCGCAAGTCCGAGATCGCCGAAGGCCTGACCCGCAATGCCCTCGACAAAGACCATGGGCGCAAAGACCGCGATCGAGGTCAGGGTCGAGGCGATCACGGCCATCCGGACCTCGGAGACGCCTCGCACCGCCGCGGTGGCGGTGTCGTCGCCCTCCTCGCGGCAGCGGAAGATGGACTCGAGAACGACGATGGACGAATCGACCAGCATCCCGATGCCCAGCGCGAGCCCACCGAGCGACATGATGTTGAGGCTGACGCCGAAGAGGTTCAGCGGGGCGAAGGTGACCAGAATCGAGATCGGGATCGAGATGGCGATGATCGCGGTCGACCGGACGTTGCGGAGGAACAGAAAGAGCACGATGACCGCGAGCAGACCGCCGAAGACGGCCGCGTTACGGACCTCGTTGATGCTGTCCTGGATGAAGACCGACCGATCGGCGACCAGGGTCAGCCGCACGCCTTCGGAACGGAAGAGCTCTTCCGCCAGACCGAGGCGGTCTTCCACGGAACCCCCGGGCCCGCCACGACTGGAGCGATGTCCGCGGCGGTCTTGGCGATCATCGGTGCTGACACCTGCCGCCTCCGCCGCGGCGGGGTCAAGGGTCCCGACCCGCTCTCTGACCCGGTCGGCGAGAGCGACGATGTTGGCGTCGGCCTCCTTGAAGATCTCGATCTGCACGCTCTCACGCCCGTCGGTACGGGTCGTGATCTGGCGTTCGGCGTTGGCCCAGACGACATCGCCCAGATCGCGAATCCGAATCTGCCGACCCTCGCGGAAGGCGACAATGGTGTCGCCGATCTGCTCGAGGTTGACATACTCGTTGAGGGTTCGGACCATGTACTCGGTCCGACCCTCGCGCAGGGTCCCGCCGGCGACGTTGATGTTTTCCTCGGCGAGCCTCCTGATGACATCGTCGGTGCTCAAACCCGTGTGCCGCAGACGATCGGCCTCGAGCAGGACGTGGATCTCCTCCTCGAGACCGCCACGCACCCGGACCGCCGCCACGCCCTTGACCGGTTCGAGGGCGCGCTTGACCTGGAGTTCGGCGAGCCGGCGCAACCGGCGCAGACCTTCCTCGCCTTCAAACTGGACACCGTCGCCGGCGAGACTGAGTTCGAGGACCGGATCGAGGGTCGGGTCGAAGCGCAGGATCAGCGGCCGTTCGGTCTCATCCGGGAGAAAGACCAAATCGAGCTTCTCCAGGGTGTCCTGAATTGCTTCGGTCATCTCGACACCCCAGTTGAACTCGAGGATCACATCGGAGACACCGGCGCGGCTGATGGATGAGATCCTGCGCAGCCCGCCGACCACCCCGAGCGCTTCCTCGACCGGCCGGCTGACATCGTTCTCGACCTCCTCGGGTGCGGCGCCCGGGTACTCGGTTCGGACCGTGAGGGTCGGGTAGCTGAGCTCGGGCATCAGCGACACCGGCAGACGGAGGAAGGAGAAGAAACCGAAGACGACCGTGGCCAGAAAGACCATGATGATGGCGACCGGCCGGTCGACCAGGAATGATCGGTCGGCGATGACCCCGGGTGCCGGATCGTGCTCCATGATCACGCGTCGGCCTCGGTTGCGGCCTCCTCGGCCGAGTCATCAACCTCGTCATCCCCTTCTTCGTCCTCCGGATCCGGATCGCCGGGCAGCCGCACCAGCGCCTGGTCCTTGAGGCTTGCCTGGCCGGCGACGACGACAAGATCGCCGGTCGAGAGACCGCCGGCGGGTTCGATGTTCTCGATGTCTTCGAGCACCGGTTCGACTTTGATCCGTTCGACCCTGCGTTCGTCGCCGAGACGGAAGACGAAGAGCTGGTCGTTGTCGTAGACCACGGATCGCTTCGGCAGCAAAAGCGCGTCCTCGTTGACCGCCGTCACGAGTTCGACTTCAACGTACATCCCGGGACGCAATCCCTCCTGACGGGGGGTGGCCACCGTGACCTTGACCGTACCGGTCCCGGGATCGACGACCGGAGAGATCCGATTTACCGAACCGAAGAAGCTCACCCCGCCGATGGCCTCGGCCGTGAGCCGGGTTTCGAGACCGGTGGCAAGGGCCGGGAGTTCCTTTTCGGGAACATAGATCCGCGCCACGATTGAGTCGAAGTCGACGATTCGGAAGAGCGGCTGATTGAGAGTGACGTGGTCGCCCACGTTGACCATGCGCTCGGTGACGATGCCGGAAAACGGCGCCCGAACCTCGGTGTAGGCGAGATTGCGCCGGGCGTCCTCCACCGCGATCCCGGCTTGGTCGAAGACCAGCGCGGCGTCGCCGTAGACCTGCTCGCTGACCAGGCTTTGTTCAAAAAGACTCTTCTGCCGATCGTATTCGCGGGTCGCCTGGCGGAGCTCGATCTCGGCCTTGTTGAGGGAGCTCCGCTGAGCGTCGTCCTGGAGACGGATGAGCAGCGATCCGGCGCGGACGGCATCGCCCTCTTCGACCTTGAGTTCGACGACACCCCGTTGGGCCTCGGCCAGGACCCGGACGTCGCGTTCGGCCTCGAGGGTGGCGGAGAACCGCAGCGCCGACTCAATGGTGCCGCGCTCGAGTGCGACCACCTCGACCGGAACCGCCTCTTCTTTTCTGTCCTCACCTCCGGCGGCGCCCTCGGCAAAAGTCTTGGAGTCGTCTCCGCCCCGAGAACATGCAACGACGGTCAGAACGAGGATTGCGGACAGGAGCGAAGCTGAGAGTCTTTTCATGGGTGGTCGGTCGTCCCTTCAGGTTATCGTGAAGCGTCCCACCAGCATAAACGGAAAAACCGGGCACAGGTTCCCCCATTCGCCGTTTCTGCGTCTGAAGATCAAACCCGTGTCCGACCGCCACCTCTGGTTCGACGACGCGGCTCGCGCCGAGCGACTCGACGCCAATCGCAACAGCTCGCTGTCAGACGGCGACGCGATCCATGGTCGTCCGGGTATAACTCCGGGCCAGGTTCGCCAACTGGTGGCCCGACGGACCCAGGGGCGCGAGGGCCGAAGCGGCCGACTCGATATACCGGTGGACCTCCTGCTGTGTGCCGTGGGCGCCAAGATGCGAGGCGAGGGTCGATTTCTCGTCGTCCTGGCCGGTGTCCTTGCCGATGTCCTCACGCGAACCAAATGTGTCGAGGAGGTCATCAAGCAACTGAAACGCGAGACCGAGGTTGACGCCGTAGTCCCGCACCGCCTTGACCCAAGCATTGTCGACACCCGCGACTCGCGCCCCGGCTTCGAGCGCCGCTACGAAGAGCGCACCGGTTTTCTGCCCGTACATCTCGGTCAGACCGGCGACATCGTCGCCGTGGCCGTGGCGGATCCGCAGATCGCAAAACTGGCCGGCGATGATCCCGTTACTGCCGACCGACTCCGAAAGGAGCCAGGTCAGATCGAGACGTGTCTGAGCCGGGAGCCGATCGCATTCGGCGATGACGCCGAACGCGCGGTTGAGCAACGCGGTGGCCGCGAGGATTGCGGTGTCCTCGCCGTAGACGAGGTGATTGGCCGGGTTGTCGCGTCTGAGACTGGCGTCATCCATACACGGCAGATCGTCGAGGATCAGCGAGGCTGCGTGGACCATCTCCACGGCACACGCCACATCGAGCGCGTCGTCTTCCGTCGCGCCGAGATCGGTGGCCACCTGGATGGTCAGGACCGGTCGAATCCGTTTACCCCCTGCGAGCAGGCTGTAACGCATGGACTCGTGGAGCGGTCGCGGATCGACGTTGCCATCGGGGACGAGTTCGGCGAGACGCTCGTCGATCATCTGACGCCAGCGGCGGGCGGCATCCCGTTGGTCTTCGTCCCGGGGAGCCAAACGTAGCTTACCGTCCGCGTCCAGTCCTTCGATACTCATACTCATTTTCAGAATCTCGACTTTCTTCTGGTTTCGCCAGTCACGTTCACCTTCGGTTTTGAGGTTGACTCTCTACCAGCCTGTTAACACAGGCGCGCGGCGCCGTTATTCCCCGTCTCAAGAGCCGGGGAGGATCCGCGGTCGATCAAGAACCCGGAAGCCAATCAGCTTTCGGCGGGAAGGAGCCCCTCGACCGCACTGACGATGGTCTCGTCCATGGGATCGACGCTCGATTCGAAGCGGGCGGTCACCTGGCCATTGCCATTGACGAGAAACTTGGTGAAGTTCCATTTGATCTCGCCACGCATACCCTCGGGGGACTCGGCGGTCAGTGTGCGGTAGATGGGCGCCTGCTCGGGTCCCTTTGTGTGGACCTTCTCCATCATCGGGAACGTCACGCCGTAGTTGAGCCGGCAGAAGTTGGCGATCTCCTCGTGCGTTCCGGGCTCCTGGTTGGCGAAATCATTGCTCGGGAATCCGATGATCACAAAGCCGCGATGGCCGAACTCCTCGTAGAGCTTCTGCAGCGTTTCATACTGTTTGGTGTAGCCGCACTTCGACGCTGTGTTGACAATCAACATCGGGCGTCCGCGATAGCCGCGGAGATCGATTGTGTCGCCTTCGATGGATGTCACCGTGTGATCGACGGCACCGGTGGAGTGGTTGACCACTGCTTCAAATGCGTTCATGTTGGACTCCTTGACCTTGCTCTCGGGCGGGTTCCCGGCTTCGCTGCATCCGACCGACGCAAGGGCGACGACGCATGCGGTGCCGATCGAAACCAAAATAGTGTGTTTCATCACGTCCTCCTGCCAAATCTCAACGCGCCCGAAGAACACATCCTTCCAAGACCGACTGTCTGAGCGGGGTCCTCGCTGGAATAGGGAATCCTGCCGACCTCTTGCACAGGGGTGGGGAGCTTCACCATGACTTCTTCCGGTACTCCAATCCGAACCGATAGCGGCACGAACACCGATCGCAGCGAGTCTCGCCCCGAATCGCCACTCCACGTCGCAGTCATCGGCGCCGGAATGTCGGGACTCGTATGCTCCCGCACGCTCCTCGACTCCGGCCACCGTGTTCGCGTCTTCGACAAGGCTCGCGGCCCCGGCGGCAGGATGGCGACCCGTCGTGATGGCGATCTGCGCTTCGACCACGGCGCCCAGTACTTCACCGCCCGCGATCCACGCTTTCGCCGGGCGATCGAGCAGTGGCAATCCGACGGGCTGGTGGCGCGGTGGCCGGGAACACTCGCGGTGGTGCGGGACGGTGAGATCGCGTTCAAGGACGATTCGACCGAGCGCTGGGTCGGCGTTCCCGGAATGAATGCGATCTGCCGGCGCATGGCAGCCGGACTCGATGTGAGATACGGGTCTCGGATTGCTCAACTGGAGCACCGCGATGGTCGGTGGCAACTCGAAACCGATGACGGCGCAGACGCGGGCCGCTTCGACGCGGTCGTTCTTTCCGCCCCGGCGCCGCAGACCGCAGCGCTGCTCGCGGCGCCGGCGCCCGACCTCGCGGCGCGTGCCAAAGACATCGAGATGGCGCCCTGTTGGGCTGTGATGGCCTCGTACCCGCACGACCTGGAGCTCGGTTTCGACGGCGCCTTCGTCGACGCCTCGCCCCTGGCCTGGATTGCACGAAACAGCTCGAAACCCGGTCGTCCTTCCGGTGAATCGTGGATCCTCCACGCTTCGCCGGAGTGGTCCCGCGAGCACCTCGAGCTCGATCAGGATGTCGCGGCCCAGTGGTTGATCGGCGCCCTCCGCGAAGCTGTCGGGCGCGATCTTCCACCTCCCGCATCCCTGACCGGCCATCGCTGGCGGTTCGCTCTGCCGGTCAACCCGATCCCCGAGCGGTGCCTCTTCGACCCAAAACTCGCCCTTGTGGCCTGCGGTGACTGGGCTGGAGGCCCTCGGGTGGAAGGCGCCTTCCTTTCCGGCTGCGCCGCCGCACAACAGCTCATCGAGCTGCGATCCATGAAAAAGCACATATAATCGTGATGCACCAACAGGGAGCCACATGAATCACGACCCGAGCCACCTGAATATCCTGCGCGAACTGCTGTCAAGCCAGCTCCTCGGCGTACTCGGCACGCACCACGACGGTGAGCCCTATACCAGCCTTGTCGGGTTCGCCGCGACACCCGATCTGAGCCGACTCCTCTTCGCCACCGGCAGAGCGACCCGCAAGCACGCCAACCTGGTGGCCGACGCCCGCGCATCCATGTTGGTGGACAACCGCACCAACCGACCCGCCGACTTCACGGAGGCCGCGGCGGCAACAGCGGTCGGGGTCGTGGAGGAGATCAGCGCCGAGGACCGGCCGTTCTTCGACGAGATTTTTCTTGCCAAACATCCAAACCTCGAGAGCTTTGTGCGATCGCCGAGCTGTGTTCCGTTGCGGCTGCAGGTGTCGGTCTATATGGTCGTCTCCCGATTCCAACACGTCATCGAACTCCACTTCGACTGATGACGCTGGTCGTCAATCTGGACGGGACCGAGGCGATCGACCCAAGTCTGGTCGGCGGCAAGGGCGCCGCCCTGGCGGTGATGGCGCGAAGCGGCTTGACCGTGCCCGCGACTCTGTGCCTGTCCACCCGAGCGTATGAGCTCTTTGTCGACACCTCCTCCTTGAGACCGGTGATCCGCCAGGAGCTCGGTCGAAAGAACTTCGCCGACATGCGCTGGGAGGAGATCTGGGACACCGCGCTTCGAATCCGAAATCGTTTCCTGCGCGCCGAGGTCCCACAACAGGTCGAGGATGAGCTCGCCGAGCATCTGACCGGCGAGTTCGCATACAGCTCATTGGCGGTGCGCTCGTCGGCGCCCGGCGAAGACGCGGAGGGCGCGTCGTTTGCCGGTCTGCACGACTCGTTTGTCGGGGTCCGCGGCCCGATCCAGGTGATCGAAGCGGTTCGCTCGGTCTGGGCCTCGCTGTGGACCGACCGCGCACTGCTTTATCGGCGCGAACTCGGGATCGACCCGGACGCGAGCACCATGGCAGTCGTGATCCAACGGTTGGTCGAGGGCGAGGTCTCAGGCATTGCCTTCGGCGTTCACCCGACCGAGCCCGGCCTCGCAGCCGTAGAGGCGGTTTACGGACTCAACCAGGGTCTCGTCGACGGCACCATCGAACCCGACTACTGGGCAGTCGATGCCGCGACGGGTCGGGTGGTCGAACACCGCCCACCTTCGAGCCGCCGTCGGCTGGTGCTCGCCGGCGACGAGCCTCGAATCGAGGAGCCGGCGGGTCTGCCACCACCCCTCGACGAAAACCAACTCCACGAGGTGATTGGAGGTCCGCGCGACGAGTGCGCTCTTCGGATCGCCGCAGGATGTCGAGTGGACGATCGCCGGGGAACGGCTCGTCCTACTGCAATCGCGCCCGGTGACGACCGGAGCGGCGGACGGCAACGACAAACGGGCCTGGTATTTGAGTCTGACCCGGAGTCTTGACAATCTTCGCGGGCTGCGGCGCCGGGTTGAGGAGGAGCTGCTGCCGGCCATGGATCGTGAGGCCGACGACATCGCCCGGCGCCGCCTCGTCGATCTCGACAACCGCGCGCTCGCGGCCGAGATCGAACACCGGCGCGCGACCCACGATCGGTGGGTCGATGTCTACTGGCGGGATTTCATCCCGTTCGCACACGGGATCCGACTCTTTGGCCAGTTCTACAACGAGACCGTCCGGCCGGACGACCCGCACGAGTTCATGACCCTCCTCGCCGGGACCCCCATGCTCAGTCTGCGGCGCAATCGGAGGCTTGCCGATCTCGCTGCCCGCATCCACGCCGATGACGACCTTCGATCGTTACTCGAGGGCGGCACAATCGATCACCCCGAGTTCAGCAAAGATTTTGACGCCTTTCTCGACGAGTTCGGCGACGCGGTCTACGCCAACCAGTCGTGCTTCGCCGATCGCCGCGGATTGATCCGACTTCTGCTCGCCATGGCCGCGACGCCGCCGGCGGCACAGGCGTTCGAAGCCGACGATGTGGAGCGGATGACCGAGATCTTCCTGGATTCTGTCCCTGCCAAGCGCCGTCCCATGGCGGAGGAGATCCTCGAGGTCGGTCGCAGCAGCTACCAGATCCGGGACGACGACAACATTCACCTCGCGCGGCACAAGGCGCTCGTCATCGAAGCCGTCGACGAGGGGCGCCGGCGGCTCGGGGACACTCTTCCCGCCGATGGCCAAATGGCCGACCCGGACCAGATCATCGCGGCACTCCGCCACCCGAACCTCGTGGTCGAATCGCTTCCTGATTCGACGACCCTCGAAACCGAGAGTGGGCTTCGACCGCAGCCGAGACAGCTCGTCGGACAACCTGCCGGGCCCGGCGTTGCCACCGGCCCGGCGAGGTTGGTCACCGGGGTGGAGGATCTCTTCGAGATTCAGCCGGGCGACGTGCTTGTCTGCGACGCCGTCGAGCCCAACATGACCTTTGTCGTGCCGATGGTGAGCGCCGTCGTCGAACGCCGCGGCGGCATGTTGATCCACGGCGCCATCATCGCCCGGGAGTACGGTCTGCCGTGCGTCACCGGCGTTCCCGACGCGACCGCGCGGATTGAAACCGGCGATCGGCTGACGGTGGACGGCTATCTCGGGATCGTCACGGTTTCACGGGACGACTGACCCTTGACAGCCACGGCGTGCGGGGCCAGCGACTGCAGAGAGATCAGACGCGACCCGCCTCGATCTCTTTGAGGAAGCCGAGAAACTCGCGCCGGTGCTCCTCTTCGTCGGCCAGCGCCGTGACGGCGAGATCCTCGGTGGCCGGGTCGAACCCTGATGCAAGCTCGATGATCTTCTTGTACTGGGCAATGGCGCCTTCCTCGGCGGCGATGACCCCATTGATCACCGCTTCGATGTCGGTGGTGTCCTTCGGGGTCTGCATCTTTTCCTGTTCCATCACGAGGGCCAGGGATCCCGGGACCATACCGCCGATGGTCTTGATTCGATTGGCGATCAACTGCGCGTGCTGGAGCTCGGTGGGCACATCGGCCGCGAGTTCGTCCTTGATGTGCTTGGCGCGGACGCCGTCGAGGTTTGTCGAAACCGCAATGTAGTTCACGACGGTCTCGAGTTCCATGTTGAAGGCCTTCTTCAGCGCCTCGATGATTTCCTTGTTTCTCTCGACTGAGTTCATATCTGACTCCTTGGGTGTTTGATGAAGCGAAAATCGCGGCTGTGTTCCGCATCCGGCCAACGTCGGAAGACCCGGAGATCATTCCTCCCCGCCGGCGCGTCCTCGTTTTGCAACCAACGTCTTTTGAACCGATCCGAAGAAGGAAGATCCTGCGCAACACTCATTTCTGGACGCGGCAGTGGAGACCACGTACGATCATGAAACCAGCACCCGAATCGAAAAGGGAAAGGTGGCTCCAGGATGGAAATCGCCGTACTCGTGATTCAGATCGTCATCGCGTTGGGAATCTTCAATGTGTGGATTCTCCGTTTCGGAAAAGCGACCGAGTGGCGGGGCGGTTCGGCCGACAACATGAAAGAAGAGTTCAAAACCTACGGACTCCCTCCCTGGTCGGTCTCCGTTGTCGGTTTTTTCAAGCTCGTCTTCGCGGCGTGCCTGATCGCCGGGATCTGGTTTCCCGTGCTCGTCCGCCCGGCGGCGATCGGGATCGCGATCCTGATGCTCGGCGCTGCGGCCATGCACATCAAAGCCAAAGACCCCGCCAAGAAGTCGTTACCAGCGTTGACCATGTTGGTGCTGAGCCTGTTCGTCGCCTTCGCCTGATGCATCAACGATTTCCGAGGGAATAGGCGCAGAGTCGCGATTCGTTGACCCTTGAGCGCACAGCGAGACTTCAACCAAACGGCGTGATCGCGACTCGCGGCGACGAAGCCCGACTTTCTCCCTCGATCTGCGCAAACGATGACTGGCCAGCAAGGTTCCGTGCACCGAGATCTGACTTCGGAACGCGGCGCCACTCGACCGATAGGAGTAACCATGACCTCGCGGATGAAATCAAAACTGCTGTTCGTCGGCGCCGCCGGCATTTCCTTCGTCTTCTCGGTGTCTCTGTGGTTCAGCGGGCACCGTGAAGAGGGTCTTTTTGTCGGTCTGTGGGTCCCATCGATCCTCTCGCTCGGCGCCTTGTTTTTTGCGAGCCAGCAAAGGCCCATCAAATGACCACCTTGGCGATCTTCCTGCTCGGGCTTCTCGTCACCGGCATCACTCTGACCGCCGTGGTTATGGTGGGACTCGATGAGGCCGCGGATCCCCTGCACAGCCGTGAGGAAGATCTCTCATCGTTTGAGAGCAGGTTTGTTGACCGGGGCACGGCCGCTCGTGCGCCCTCCGTAGACGGGTCGTAGATACCGGAATCGGAGAGTTCCGCCGACTCGTCCTTCACCGATCGCCCTGTCGAATCAGGGCGCCGACTCAGTCCACGATCCGCCGGCTCTGGCCTCAGAACTCCAAAGCCGTCACCTCCGCTGTCCCCGGCTATCCAGCCGCCTTGGTTCGCACCGACGACAGCCCGCCGTCGACACCGATTACCTGGCCGGTGACCCAGGCGCTTTCGCCGGAGACCAGCCACGTGATCACATCCGCCACCTCCTCCGGCCGGCCGATTCTGCCGAGCGGGTGCATGGCCTCGGATGCCTTGAGCATCAGGGGATTCCCGGTGATCCCGGCCGCCATCGGCGTGTCGACCAGCCCGGGCGCGACGATGTTGACCCGAATTCCCTTTGAGGCGTAGGTCGCCGCCGCCGAACGCCCGAGACCGATGACCCCCGCCTTTGCCGCCGCAATCGCCTCGTGGCTCGGCATTCCGACCCGGGCGGCGGCCGACGACATGAGGACGATGGACCCGCCGTCTTTCCGCATCATCTTCGCGCCTGCGCGAACGACCGCAAAGGCCGAATCCAGGTTCGCCGCCAGGGTCTTCCGCCAGTCTTCCTCGGAAGTCTGGTGCGCCGCCTTCAGCAGGATCGAACCGACACAATTGACGATTCCGTCGATGCGACCATGGCTCGAGTGGATCTCCTTGATCAGAGCGTCGACCGCACCAATATTGGTTGCATCGACCTGATGCGCCTCCGCCCCCTCGATCTCGCCGGGCACGGCATCGAGCCGATCGCTCCCGCGAGCCGCAACGACCACCTTCGCCCCGTTTGCGGCCAGCTGCCGAACCACCTCGGACCCGATACCGCCGGTTCCTCCAAAGATCACGTACACTTTCTTCTCACTCATGTCATCTTCTCCACCGTATTCATTCATGACTGGTCAAGGCTGTCCGGTCGGTTCGGAATTCCACGCGCCCCCGATCTCCTTCTCTCAACGAGGCCCTTTGGCCATCAGCGCGAACCATTGCCGTATGAATCTGTGCGGTACCCCATCGGCCGCGGACCGAGACCCGAACGGAGAACGACTGTGATGGATCCTCTCCAGACCAAACACATCGAGACCGGCGCTTCGCCCATCGATTTCGCGACGGCCAAACCACTCGCCGACAAGGCTGCGGCTGAAGCGCTCGATGAACCCATCTGCCTGTCGTGGTTCGACCGCGCGGCCGACCGCGAGAGCCCGGCCCACGCCAGCGAGTGCCACGGCGACTGCGAGATACCGGGCTATGTCGAGTACGCCGTCA
>RCNG010001051.1_pt1 | contig 13468 bp, 10 predicted proteins | sample 2041371 | NCBI WGS metagenome assembly RCNG01 (sample SAMN09708227, study PRJNA481090) | Marine sediment metagenome, whole genome shotgun sequencing project. | biome: marine sediment; feature: ocean; material: sediment; isolation source: Sewage treatment plant 1 marine sediment (STP1) ... | reverse complement strand
ATGTCGCTCTTCAGACGCACATCGGTGACGGCCTTGACCAGCTCCAGGTTGTCCATGAAATCGTAGTTGGGATCCATGCTGATCTTCTGCCCGTAGATCTTGCGGATCGAGGTGCGGAAGGTCTCACGCTGCTCGTCGGTTTTCAATTGCAGGCGCTCTTCGATGCTCTTGATGAAACGCTCGTCCACCTTCAGGGCCTTCAATTCGCCGGTCTGGGGATTCTTGTACTTCCACATCTTGTCGGGGCCCAGATGTTCGGCGTCGATGCCGATGATCATGTTCACGTAGTTCATGACGTCTTTGCGGATGGCTTGGGGCTCGTCCATGTAGGCGTTGAACATCTCGGTCATGATGCGCTCGCGGTACAGGCCGCGCGCGGTCTTGAGATCCTCGAGGTACTTGGCGCGGTCGTTGTTGTCGGTCACGTAGTCCAGGATGATGCGCTCCACGGTGTCGAACACCTGGTAGGCGAACATGCAGCAGCCTTCGTTTGTCTCGCTGCTTTCGACCATCAGCTGGATGGCCCGGCCCAGGTTCCTCTGGCCCAAACCCTTCTGTCCGAAGCGGTTGGTGATGTCGGTGTCCTGACTGAGCATGGCGATCACCTCGGCCAGGGCCTTGATGCTCTTTTCGCCCGCCACTTCGCCGGCCGCCAGTTTCATGGTCTCGATGGGAGTCAGCTTCTCGCTGCGCGGCAGCCGCGAGAGGATCACCGCCACGCTGGCCGCGTAGTTCAGGTTGGGGTCCTGGTGCAGTTCCTCACGGGTCAGCGTGGTCTTGGTCTCGCTGCCGATGGCGTACTGCGTGAGCTGCTCCTGAAGCCGGTAGTTGGTGTTGTGGGAGACGTAGCTGATCCGGCAGCGGTCCACGATGGGAGCCTCTTCCTTCTCGGCCAAAAAGCGGTTGAACTCGCTGTTGTTGCTGGTGGCGACGATCAGGGTGTCGATCGGCCACTTGAAGCCGTCGATCTCGATGGTGCGGTTCTGGATCACGCCCAGGTAGACCTGCACCAGGTCCTTCTTGTTCTTGAAGAGCTCGTCGGAAAAATGGATGCCGCCGCCGGCCACGCGCGCCAGGGCGCCGCGCCGCAGGTCGAAGCGGTAGGGGTTGTTGGTGTCGGTGATGTGCAGCAGCCGCTGGATCGATTCTTCGCCCAGCAGGTCGACGGCGCTCGAAGTGATCTTGTCCTTGGCGGGGTACTTGCCCGTGACAGTGCCCAGGCTTTCGGTCAGGGGCACCGGGAAGACTTCCACGTGATTGAGCATGTTGTCCAGGTTGCCGTCGCAGGCGGTGTGGATGTCGCTCCAGATGTAGCTGGTGCAGGCGCCGAGCGGGCGGTAGTTGTCGTAGAGGTTTTCGACCTGCTCCTCGCCCAACCCGATCTTCGTGGTCAGGAAACTGCGGTTCTCGGCCTCGGTCTCGAAGAGATTCATCGCCAGAATGGCAGGATCCTCGTAAGTCTGACTTTCGATGGATGTTATCTTGCCGTATGAACCGATATTATCCAGTCCGGTGAAGCGGAAACTGTATTTTCGGTTGCGGTCTTCTCTCAAGAATTCGCGGTACAACCGGCTGACGTACTCCACGAAATAGGTCTTGCCGTTCCCGGGCTCGCCCACCAGCACGTAGGCCATTTCGGCCGAGGATCCGCCTTCGGAAGCATCCTTCACGTAGGAAACGAAGCTGTTGATTTCGTCATACAAGCCGACGATATGCTTCTTTCCCTTACGGAAAATCTTGAAATCATACGTGGTCTTGCCGTTGACGACGACCTTTTCGATCTCGCTGTCCAGGATCATCCTGCTGATGCCCTGGAACGAGTTCTCGAACACCCGTTCGTCGTTCTTCAACGCCAGCAAGTGGTGATTCAGCGTGGTTTTCTTGACTGCAGCCATGATCGACCCCCGTTTGGACCTCTGTAATGCCTTCACCGGTGGACGCGGTACAAAGGCGTCCGGACCTGAGCCTCCGCAAGGTGTGTGCCGGATTTCCCGGGGATGTTCAGGGGATGAAATTCACAGGTGAGAGACGCAATCCCGAATGATCGGCCAGGAAAGAGTGCCCTTCCATGAATGAACAGAAAGATGCTTCGGACTGCCACCTATTTGAGACGAATGACTCCTGTGGGATATCCTGAAAAGTGAAAATTTATGGTCGAAATACAAAGCTTGTTGTGCTACAATAAGATCCGCCCAAACAAAGAGGGGCTGCTCATCGCCCGGCAGCTCCTCTTTGACCATGTCGACCCCCGGTTTCGCCCAGCCGGGGTTTATTTTTGGGAGAGGGGATATCCGACGTACCGAGTAACCTCGCCGTACCCGGGGTATTCGTAGGTCCAGACCCCGAATTCGATCACAACGCCGTCGACTTCCAGTTGCATCCTGTCTCTCGGTGGGTCCGTTTGGCATCTGGCGATCAGATCTTGAATGTGGGACTGGAAAAACGGCAGCAGGTTGTCCGGTTCCTGGGAAACGGGAGAGTCCGGCTTGACGCCGTTCCGGTGTTCCTTGCCGTTGATGTCCCTGACGACAAGCTTCAGCCAGGAGGTCTTCCCACCATAAGACAATCCGGTGACCATGTAGATGGTCTCTTCCCCGGCCGCGACGCTCCGGTGGAACTCATCGACATCCTCCGGGGAAAAATCCTCGGGAAGGCTGGTGGTGCCGCCGCGGAATTCATTGCTGTACAAGGTGAGGGAGTCCCCCCGGGTGGAGAGTCCGGCAAACTTCCGGGTATTGAATCCGTCACTGCCCAGCTGGGAAATCGAACCGGACAAAACCAAAAGGAGGACCAGAACCAGGGACACGATCAGGATCCGATGGCGCCGGCTGCGGCCCGACTTGGTGGTGAGCATCCGCTCTTTCATCAGGATGCGGTTCAGACGCCGGTATTCACCCGAGTCGGGGGTGATCACTTTGGCGTCCTTGATCCATTTGTCCAAATTTTCTTTCATGACTCCGACCAGTTCCGATCAGGGTTCTGGTTGCTTCACTCATCCTCGTTGAAATAATCCACCAGGTGCCAACCCGATTCTCGGGCATCGGTTTCCCGGACCATCCTCCGTCCGACCTCGGACAGGCCGCTCTCCAGGCCTCTTTCGGTGAACCACTTGAGCATGTGCCGTCGGCCGCGCACCAAATGCTTTTTCACGTTGCTTTCACTGGTCTTCATGACCAGGGCGATTTCCCGGACGGTCAGGTCGAGCCAGTAGTGGAAAACCAAAGCATCATGCTTGTCCGGGCTCAGGGTCAGCATGCAATACCGCAGGATCTCCATGTCCTGCCCGCGCATGGCCACCTGGTCAGGCATTTCCGGCTGGTTGATGTGCCGAATGTTGGATTCGAACACCCTCTCAGCCGGGTGGGACCGTCGGCGGTAATACCGTTTGACCGTCCGCCGTGCGATGTGGAACAGCCAGGCGCCGAACGAATATCCCTGCCAGATGAACTTGTCCAGGTTGTCGAGCGCCTCGAGGAACACGTCCCCGGTCAGGTCGCCGGTCAGCTCGTAGTCTCCCGTTTTCCAGTAGACGTACCGAAAAATCACATCGTGGTACTTCTCGTAGAAATACTTGAACTGCTCGGTGTCTACCCGGGTGAGTTGAAGAAATTTCTTTTCGATATCCAGTTCGGCATATTTCCCCACCCCACCGGGACCGAGTTCCTTGACGAGGAACTCTTCGGTGCCGCCTTCCCGCCCATCGCGGCGGGAGCTGTCACCGTCATCCATGGAGTAAAGGTCACGAGGGGACATTTTGGTTACACCCCAAACCCGATTTTCCTCAAATAATTGGCAAGGTGTTGTCCTGGAAGTATAACACAGACCGGGGGTCCATCCCATTGGAAGGGATCCCGGGGGCTGCTGGGGCCTATTCGTACTCTTTGGGCACCGCGCAGATGAACACGAAGGGCTCGTCGCCCGTATTGCGGAACTGGTGGGTCTCATGGGGCGGCACGAAGGCGAATTCGCCTGCTCCCAAGGGATTGGCCTTGCCCTCGCCGTCCAGCAGGGCGCCCTGACCTGAAAGAATGAAGTTCAGGTGCTCCACCTCGTGGTTGTGGTTGGGCGAATGGCCACCGGGTTCAAGGGTGAAGACCCGGAAAGAGAAGTTGGGCACGCCGTCACCGCTACCCAGCACGAGCTGTTTGGTGATGCCCTGGACACCCTCCATCTGCACGGAGGTTTTGGCGACGTCGTCGAGTTTGCGGATGATCAAGATATTCCTCCTGGGGACTGGACTGCCGGAGTCTGATATGATAATCCCGGCAGGCCACAGACGCATTCGGGAAAGGACTATTCAGTGACGATCGCGCTGGTCATCAACGATACCGTGAACATTCCTCTGAGCGAGCTGGTCTATACCGCCAGTCGGTCGTCGGGGCCCGGGGGTCAGCACGTCAACACGACGGACACCCGGATCCAGGTACGGTGGAACGTGAAAGAATCCTCGGCCCTGTATGAGGATGAAAGAGCGCTGGTCCTGAAGAACCTGGCCACCAGGTTGACCGAGTCCGGCGATCTGATCCTGGCGGCCGATACCCACCGCAGCCAGCGCCGCAATCGCGAAGAGGTTACCCAGCGCCTGGCCAACCTGGTGCGCGAAGCCCTGATCCCGCCCAAGCCGCGAAAGAAAACCAAGCCGACCCGTGCCGCGAAGGAACGGCGGTTGGATGACAAGCGCAAGAAATCCCGGACCAAGAAGGACCGGGGCCGGAAATTTGACGGCGGCGACTGATTCTAGAATTCCATCCGTGCCGAGATATTCAGGCTACGCCCCGGAGCGGTGACGGTCACGTCCTCGATCTCGGTGAGGGTGGTGTTGGGTGGGGCGGTCTGGCCGCCGGCCGCAGCTCCGGTGAACACGAACATCAGCAGAACCACGCCGGCAAGGGACCTCATCATCATCCTCCCACTCATCCACATCAAACCGCCCGGACCCAATATGCCGGGTCGCCTGACGGATATCAACCCATTGAATTGCTAGGACTTATGGGTTTTCCCGACCAGGAAGAGGTTGCTCATCAGACGGCCGGTCATGAACGCCGTGGCGGCGGCAGCCGCTCCCACCCAGCCGCCCAGGCGGATGGTCACAAACAGCACGGTGAGGATGCCGACGACCTCGATCACCGAAGCCCAGGTGATCGGTCCGGTATGGCGTCGGGACACCAGCAGGGAACGCTGGAACGAGAGCAGCACCGAGAGCATGGGCATCAGGGTGAGGATGCGGATGGGTGTCAGGGCGAAGGCGGCCAGTTCGGTCGAGAGGCCGGAAACCGACCGCAGCCAGATATCCGAAAGAGGAGTCCAGGCGATCAGGGCCAGGCCGATGGTGGCGCCGAGTCCCAACAGGACCGCGAAATTGCGGAGGGGCGGGAAGTTGTCCGGGTTGCGGCCCAGCATGGTGATGGCGGCTTCCTGGTAACTGAGACCCGGGGAGCGGAAGATGAAGACCAGGGAGTTGACCACCGGCAGGACGGCCAGCGATTCGAGCGGGAAACGGGCCTGCCCCATGAAAAAAGTGACCATGGGCTGCACGGCCAGGGCAATGGTGGAGGTCAGGGCCAACGGCAGGTAGAAATCGACAATTCCTCGGTAGCTGAGAACGCTGTCCGAGGGTTTGCCGAGACATTCGCGCACGGTGGGCGCGGCCATGAGGCGGCTGGCGACGGCCTCGGCGCACACTCCGCTGGTCAGGGCGGCGGCGCCCACCCAGGCACCGGACATGTTGCCGGCGGCGCGGCAGGCCAGGGCGGTGATCACCATGGCCACCAGCCGGATCAACGTTCCCCAGGCCACCAGCCGGGTCCGTCCGCTGCGGATCAACAGGCCCTGGTAAAACCGCCGGTACCCGATGGCCGCGGGCCAGGGCAGCAGAATATAGAGGGAGACCCGGGTCAGCCGGGCGACTTCGGGGTCCAAGCCCATCCAGGTGTCCGTCAGCAAAGTCCACAGGGGGGTGAACAGCAGGATGAGCATGGCCGCGGTGATGCCCGTATTAAGCAGCCACATGAAATTGCGCAGGCGGCGGTAGATGCCGGCCGAGTCGACCAGGGCGGTCGAGGCGCTCATCATCATGATGACCGGCGCCTCGACGAGAATGGCCAGGGCGAAGGCCACGCCGTAGGCTGCCAGGTTGTGCTTGGGTTCGGCCAGCCGCGCGATGACGGCCGCCAGGAAGGGGCCCTCCAGGGACATCATCAGCCAGGTGGCCTGCAGGGGCACCCAGAAGCGGAAAAGTTCGGGCATGCGCACGGGGGGAGTCATCGCCAGAAGGTAGCCCGCGGGGGGGGGTTGTCCAGCAGGCGATAGGCCGCCCTGGATAAACCTCCCGGGAGGGGGATGGCGGAGGCTGGAGGATTATTTTTGAAGGGCCAATATTGAAATTGCGAGCAATATTCAAAATCCTGTGACGTGCCCATGACAAATCACCTACTGTAATTATCGGAGTTTCAGGTATTTACCCCTCATCTGTCCAATTATGTAACCTGATTAATTAAACTAGTTTAAAACGAAATTGAAAAACAAAAACCCTTTTTCATTATAAGGCTAGACAATTTATAGGTGTTTGCCGAAAGTTATCAAAGATTTCACGGGTAGAATGTGTCGCCCATTTACTCAAGGAGACGGATCAATGAAGAAGCATCTGATTATTCTGCTGGTTCTGGCCGCGGGAGCCCTGGTTCTGGCTGGTTGTTCCGAGGATTGTGATACTCCTCCGACACCCACCATTCCCACCCTGGCTTTTGCCGGTTCCGACAAGTGCATGGAGTGCCACCAGGATCACTACGATCGCTGGGTCGATTCGGGTCATCCCTACAAGCTGACCAAGATCGAGGGCGAAAGCCCCGACCTCAGCTTCCCCATGAATTCGGCCTTCCCCAACGATCCCGTCGAGCCGCCCGCCGGCTACACGTGGAGCGACATCAGCTACACCATCGGCGGTTACGGTTGGAAGATGCGCTGGATCGACAACGACGGCTACATCGTCACCGGCCAGCCGAATAACCAGTACAACTTCGAGAACCAGACCTGGTCGGACTACCATTCCGATGAAGCGGCCGGCACCAAGAAGTATAATTGCGGCGTGTGCCATACCACGGGCTGGGTCGATTCCGACGACGGCGACGCCACCAACAACCAGGACGGTCTCGCAGGCCTGACCGGCACCTTCTTCGCCGGTGGCATCCACTGCGAGCAGTGCCACGGCATGGGCAGCCGCCACGCCGCCGCGCCCAGCGACTTCGCCATGGTCAAGGACACCTCCTCCGCGGCTTGCGGCTCCTGCCATACCCGTGATCCCGAGAACCGGATCGCCGCGAGCGGCGGGTTCATCAAGCACCACGAGCAGTACGACGAGTGGCTGCACTCGCCCCACAACAGCGCGGTCGGCTGCAACGACTGCCATGATCCCCACAGCTCGGTCAAGCTGGACGACATGATGCCCGGCAACGGCACCACGACCTCCTGCACCGACTGCCATATGGATTATGCCGGAGCGAACCTGAAGCACATGGACATTGGCTGCGTGAACTGCCACATGCCCAAGGCCTCCAAGTCGGCCATTGCGGTGACCGACTACCAGGGCGACATCCGGACGCACATCTTCAGCATCAACACCGCCGCGGTCGGCAAGACCGATGGCATGTTCAACGCCGACGGCAATCTGGTGAAGATGGATGAAGGCGGCCAGTCCATGGTCACCCTGGACTTCGCCTGCTACGGGTGCCACGGCGACGGCAACGACGGTGGCGGTAGCGGGTCGGATAAGACCCTGCAGGAGCTGTCGGACTTCGTGACTGGCGCCGACGGCTCGGGCCGCGGCATCCACGATCCGGAGCCGATCCCGCTGGCCCAACGCTAGATTCCGCTGATTCGGTCGATTGACAGGAGCCGCGCCCTTGGGTGCGGCTCCTTTTTGCAACCCGCCGGTGGGTCTGGCCGTAATTAGCCTCGAAATGGGAGAGCTTGCCGTCCCTACCTTCCCGGGCGGCTGAAATGAAAGGTTAGGCAATGAATAAGATGGGATTCCGGGTGGTTTTGACCGCCCTGGTGATGGTGATGCTTGCGGCGCCTGTGTTGGCCGGCGAGGAAGTGGACAAGGACGGGGTGCTTCATATCATGAACGGCGCCAAGCCCAGCGAGGGCAACGTGACCGTGGATCTGGAGGAGGTCTGGCGCCACGGCGGCGAGGACGACGAGGAATTCTTCGGGATGATCAGCCAGTGCGTGGTGGGCGACGACGGCACCATCTATCTGCTGGACACGCGCATGTCCGAAATCCCGGTTTATGATACGGCCGGCGAGCGCCTCGATACCTTGAGCCGGGAAGGCGATGGTCCCGGGGAAACGAGAACCCCTTCGGACCTGTTGTTCATGCCTGACGGCAACCTGGGCATGGTGCAGGTGTTCCCGGGCAAGATCACCAAGATCTCCACCGACGGCACTCCGGCCGGCACACTGGAGATCGGCGACGCCACGACGGGTGGCTTTCTGCAGATGTTCGGCTGCATTTCGGGCGGGAATCAGGTCATAGTGACGGCGGAGAAGATCAACCCCGAGAACGGGGGATTGGCCCACCGCAGGAACAATTTCGTCGCGGCCTTCGATGATGAAGGCAACGAGACCACCCGTTTCTTCACGAACGAATACTTCTGGGACTTCACCAACTTCACCTTCGATGAATCCGGGATGAACCGGGTCGATTTCCGCAAGGTGGCTGCCGGCAAGGACGGGCGCGTCTACGTGGCCGTCGAGCGGGACGACTACGTGATCAACGTCTACACAGCCGACGGCACGCTTGAGCGCGTGATCGAACGCGAATTCGACAGCGTGGCGCGCGATGACGACGAGATCACACGGGTCCGGGAGGTCATGGAAGCCGCCCTGGCACAGATCCCCAACGCGAAGATCGTGCCGGCCACCCAGGAGCCCGACATCGGCAGCCTGAGGTTCGGAACCGATGGCAACTTGTGGGTGGCCTCCAGCCGCAGCGGCCGCGATCAGCCCGAGGGTGTCCTGACGACCTGGGATATCTTTTCTCCCGATGGGCACTTCATCAAAACCGTGAGCGCCAAAATCGAGGGGGACGGCGAAAACGACATCCTGATCTGGACCCCCGACGGCAACGCGGTGATGGTGACCGGCTTCGTCGAAGCCATCCAGGCACTGCAGAGCGGAGGCGCCGGCAGTGGCGGCGAAGAAGAGGAAGAGGCCGAGCCCATGGAGGTCATCTACCTGAAGGTGGCCGGAACCTAATTGGCGAGGAACGATTCGCCCCTTCAGGGAACAATAGGGAACCACCGGCAACGGGGACGTTGTCGGTGGTTTTTTCATTGGACATTTGATTGGCAGGGGGCCTGATTTGATCCAAGCAAAGAAATTTTCAAGGTCCGAAATTTCACTCCTGTGAACCGAAAGGATCCTCCGTGGCCGACCTCATCAAGCCTCACGGCAGCGACCACCTGATGCCCCTGTTGCTGGAAGGCGACGCCCGCGAGGCGGAGCTCGAACGCGCGGAATCTCTGCGCAAGGTTTTTCTCTCCAGCCGCGAGACCGGCGATCTGATCATGCTCGGCATCGGCGGATTCACGCCCCTGACCGGGTTCATGGGCAAGGCCGACTGGGAAGGCGTCTGCAGGGAGATGAAGCTCGCCGGCGGCGTGTTCTGGCCGATCCCCATAACTTTGAGCACCGACGCCGGTGTGGCCGAGTCCATTGGCGAGGGTGAAGAGGTGGCTCTGGTCGCTGAAGACGGTGTCATCATGGCGACCATGAAGGTGGAAGAAAAGTATTCCATCGACCGCGGCTTCGAATGTGAAAACGTGTTCCGGACCACCGACCCGGAGCATCCGGGCGTCAAGATGGTCCTGGACCAGAAGGCCGTGAACCTGGCCGGTCCGGTGAAGGTGCTGAGCGAAGGTGTGTTCCCGACCGAGTTCGCCGGCCTCTACCAGCGCCCAGCCCAAAGTCGTGCGGAGTTCGCCAAACGAGGGTGGAAGACCATCTCGGCGCTGCAGCTGCGCAACCCGATGCACCGCAGCCACGAGTACCTGGCCAAGATCGCCATCGAGGTGGGCGACGGGCTGTACATCCACCAGCTGGTGGGCGGGCTGAAGCCCGGCGACATTCCGGCCGACGTGCGCGTCAAGTGCATCGAGGCCCTGGTGGACAACTATTTCATCAAGGATCGTGTCCTGCAGGGCGGCTACCCGCTGGACATGCGCTACGCCGGCCCGCGCGAAGGCCTGCTGCACGGGGTGTTCCGCCAGAACTTCGGCTGCACCCACATGATCATCGGCCGCGATCACGCCGGGGTCGGCGACTACTACGGCCCCATGGACGCCCAGAACATCTGGAGCGAGATTCCCGAAGGCGCGCTGGAGATCCAGATGCTGCCCATCGACTGGACCTTCTGGTGCTACAAGTGCGGCGGCATGATAAGCATGAAGACCTGCCCCCACGGCAAGGAAGACCGGTTGTTCGTCAGCGGCACGGCTCTGCGCAAGGCGTTGAGTGAAGGCGAGGACATTCCCGCCGAGTTCTCGCGGCCCGAAGTGCTGGAGATTTTACGGGAGTATTACGCGCAGCTCAGCGACGAGGACAACGTCGAGGTGAAGCTGCATGATACCGCTACCGGGGACAAGACGAAGAAATAGGCGCGTCTTCCGTTGGTGATTTGAGGCCCGGGTCCATGCCCGGGCCTTTTTTCAAGGTGGGTTCTTTGCTACTATGTCCCGCACACTCAACAATTCCTGAACTGGAGAAGCCATGAAAAATGTACAGCCCGGAATCCTCGGAGCCGAGCCGAGTCTCGCCCGCTATCTGGAGTTTTCCCTGGTGCCCGACGAGGAGGTTACCCCCTGCCTCGAGTCCCTGCGGGAACTGGCCGACGGAGACCGGGTCGTGGTCGGATTCGGCGCCTCGACGGTGGCCGCTCTCGGCCAGAGGATCGAGGGTCTGGGCGTTCACCCGGCTGACTCAGGGCACGGATTCGAAGTCCCTTCGACGCCGATGGCCCTGTGGTGCTGGCTCAGAGACGAGGATCGAGGCGATCACGTGCACCAGACACGGGCGATCGCCGAAGCGCTGGCACCGGCCTTCCAGCTGGACCAGGTGGTGGACGCCTTTCAGCACGGGGAAAGCCGCGATCTGACCGGCTACGAGGACGGGACGGAAAACCCCGAAGGCGACGAGGCGGTGGCCGCGGCCATCGTCCAGGACCAGGGCGCCGGTCTGGACGGCTCGAGTTTCGTGGCCGTCCAGCAGTGGGTCCACGATCTCGATCATTTCCAGGGGATGCCCCAGGCGGAACAGGATCACGTCATCGGCCGCCGATTGAGCGACAACGAGGAGCTGGACGACGCCCCCGAATCGGCCCATGTCAAGCGCACCGCCCAGGAAACGTTCACGCCCGAAGCCTTCATCCTGCGCAAGTCGATGCCCTGGGCTTCGGCCGAAGGGGAGGGTCTGGTGTTCGTGGCGTTCGGCAAGAGCTTCTACGCCTTCGAAGCCCAGTTGAACCGCATGATGGGCAAGGAGGACGGCATCGTCGACGCCCTGTTCCGGTTCACGCGCCCGGTTTCCGGCAGTTATTTCTGGTGTCCGCCGGTGAAGGACGGGCGGCTGGATTTGTCGGTCTTGGAGTTGTCGTAGAGGCAATCAGAATCACAAAGAATGGCCTGGGCGATGCCCGGGCCTTTCTTTTTTTCTCCAGGATTCCGGGCGGCCTGAACAAATCCAAAATATTTCCCAATATGGTATCCGCATGGGTCTGCGAAAAATGATGAAAACCTGATGGTCAAATTGATTTAAGTCCCCTCCCCAGCAGTCGATATCGATACATATCTCAGTATGTTGGTGGCCCGTGCCACCGACATTCAGTCTCGCTCCTCAAGAGGGGTATCGGGTTGTCTGAATTCTTTGCCTCACGATTGCCTAGATGGCACCGGAGTGCCTTGTTCGGGATCTTAATTGCCCTTTGGATCCCGGCGACCGCGTTCGCCCAGGCCCTGGCTCTCGACCCGGAGGACCGCAGGACCCAATCCAATTTCCAACAAGTCTGTGAACAGCGCTCACGTCTCACCCCAATCGGGGGTGACGATCAGTGACAGATTCGGCGGGACAGGCCAGGAAAAGCGACCGCCCCAAGATGCGGCTGAGTTTCCGTGCGCTCACGGCGGTGGTGACCACCGGTCTGGTGGCTGCATCGATCCTGGTGGTTTCCCAATCAAGCGAAAGATATCTGAGGAAAACCCAGGGGGCCGATGCCGAGGCCCAGCTGATCCTGGAGGGGCGAAACCTGGCCATGCTCAGCGTCGAAGCGCTTCTCACGGATTTTCCGGAACTCACCCTGGTCCCCATCATCCTGGAGATGGATAACACCCGCCCCGAACTCGATGGGATTTTAGTGTTGGACCACGAGGGAATTATTCGGGGCCACGCGGACGCACGCCAGGTGGGCCAACCCTGGACGGAGAAAACGGATACCCGTCAACCTGTCGATCACAAGTTCCTCAAAGCTGATGAGACCCTGCATCTTACCCCGGACCGGATCATGGTCCGGATACCGGTCCGTCTGCGTAACGAGCGTGTGATCGGCATCGTGGCCCTCGGTCTGGACCGTTCCTTCCTTGAAGCCAGGATTCGCAAGGCAAGAGAGCCACTTGTGAAGGTGGCGGTGGTCCTGCTGGTACTGTCGATCGGTCTTGTGACGTGGATGCTCTCCTTGCTTTTCCGTCCGGTCAAAAACATCGAAGAGGGGCTGATTCGCATTGGCAGGGGTGACCTCGAAAATCCCCTTCCGGTCCGTGGATCGTCTGAATGGAGACGCTTGGCGGCGACCCTCAACGACATGGCTTCCCAGCTCCTGACCTCGAGGGCCCTGGCCAAGGCCCGGGAAGAGGAAATCATCGACACCCAACGTGAAGTCATCACTACCCTGGGCGAAGTGGTGGAGAGCCGTTCCCACGAGACAGCCAACCATACGCGCAGGGTGGGTGCCATGAGCAGGGAACTGGCGCTGCTGGCCGGCCTGGGTGAGGAAACGGCCGAGCTTCTCCTTCATGCCTCCCCCATGCACGATGTGGGAAAGATCGGCATCCCGGATCGCATCCTCAACAAGCCGGGCAAGCTGACACCCGAGGAATACCTGCTCATGCAAACCCACGCGCTCATCGGGTTCAACATCCTCAAAGAATCGAAGCGAGCCATCCTGAAGGCCGCCGCCTTGATTGCCCGCGACCACCATGAACATTGGGACGGGGGCGGCTATCCCTTCGGCACGGCGGGCGAGGAAATCCACATCTACGGCCGCATTACCGCCCTGGTGGATGTTTTCGATGCCCTGGCGAGCGACCGGATCTACCGCAAGGCGATGCCGCAGGAAAAATACCTGAAGATCATCCAGGAAGGCCGGGGAACACACTTCGAACCCCAGTTGGTGGACCTCTTCCTGGCCAACCTGGGTCGG
>RCNG010006200.1_pt1 | contig 13471 bp, 26 predicted proteins | sample 2041371 | NCBI WGS metagenome assembly RCNG01 (sample SAMN09708227, study PRJNA481090) | Marine sediment metagenome, whole genome shotgun sequencing project. | biome: marine sediment; feature: ocean; material: sediment; isolation source: Sewage treatment plant 1 marine sediment (STP1) ... | reverse complement strand
TAGGTGCGGGTAAATACTCAAGATAAATGCCCAGAACGCTTGTTAGAGAGCAGCTCACCATCGAGAATCGGCACAGTTTAATTGAAAGGAGGGAAGTCATGAAGATCGTAATAATGAATGAAATATTTATTAGTCGGTTAACGGTCATTCTTTTGAATGTAGCAGGAGTTCTGTTAGTATTGAATTTAATGTAGTTGTAGCCCGCATAACGAATACGCCACAGTATCTAGTTATGCCACGGGGGAATATCTGTGGTGCCTGACCGTCTTGGGCATACAAGGCATGGGTAGTTTTTAAATGCTTCTACTTAAAAAGCATTTTAAAGGAGGCATTATGATAGAATTTATAATGTTGGTAATAGCATTAGTTATGTGTATAATAGCTATAATATTTGCAATTCCTAAAGGTATCGAAAGATACCTAGATACAAAAAATTTTACAAAGCGATAATCATATGAGACGATATCCTTAATTGGGTATCGTCTCATAATCTTAAAATACATCATAAATTTTTAATCGAAATTAAATGGGAGTTACTTTATGAAAATGAATAAAGTTCAAATATTAAAAAAAGTTGAGAAGATTGAAGCTGAAACATCATACATTAACAGATGTCTACAATCAAGAGTATGCCCCGAATGTGGTGAAATACTTATGGTATCGGGATCAGCACATTGGTTTCTGAGTAAATATGTTTGTGAAAACAAGGAATGTGGATACACAATAATGATATAATTACACGGAGGCTCACCATGAAGAAAGAGTTATTTATCAAACATATTACAAATTGTGGAGTTGGAATAATACCAAGAGATGATCCAAATTTTAATCCATGTATATTAGAAGAGTTTAGACGGTTAAAAGGATTTATTCAAAATATAAATTTCAATTGTCAAATAAATAAAAATGGTGGATGTAAAGAACATCCATCGACCATACGTTGTTGCTGTGATTCCTGTTATAATAATAGTGGATTCTTTAGAACAATGATTGATAAAGACATGGGCCGTTATACAAGAAGTTTTTTAAAAACAGGATTCTGGAGAAAAGGCAAGGGATGCGTCCTACCACACGAATTAAGATCTGTTGTGTGTCTAACTCATCATTGTAATTGTGGGGATGGTATGAATGAAAGCGTTGTGTATAACGATACAAATTGAAAGGGAGAATTGAAAATGGGCGAGATGTCAGGATTATTAAAAGATTATGTTGAAAGTACTACAAAAGCGGTCGTTGACAAACCAGAAATTGTCGAAGTATCTGTTTCAATTTCAACCAAGGCAATCATCATTCAAATTCGGGTTGATCAAACAGATTGTGGGAAAATCATAGGGAAAAGGGGAAGAACTATTGACGCCCTGAAAGTCTTATGTCTAGCAATTAAAAATACAAATTATCCCGATGACTCGAGGAGAGTTATGCTAGAAGTGCTTGAAAATGAAAGCTTTGGTTTTGGCATGTTGACTATCAAACATAAACTAGATGACTTGAGAAGAAGAATCCGTCATGCATGAATAATGGATGGCATTACAAGGAAAGAGGTGTATATAAAGGAACGGTATCCAATCATTGATACCGTTCCATATATATTTTTTTGCTATATATATTAATACATGATAACAACAATTAATCCTTTTTAATGAGGAGGAATATCATGTATATGTTACCTTGTAATCAAAAGCAATTGACGTATGAGGGAGCGATTGAAGTTGAAGTAATTAAACCAAAATTAAGCAATATTATTAAACATAATTTTGACAATGTGTATCTACTAGAACCTAACTTCAGTTATTGTAATGATGGATATCGTCGTTTTGATAATGAAGCTGGTTTAAATTTGTCAATATATGTTTGAGGGATCGGGAGGAATAACTATGAAAGGCGTGGTATCAAAAAAACATTTCTTTAAAATTTGGAAATCGTTTGGGTTTAAAAAAGCTATTAAAGTTATAGCTTCTAAAGAACCTGTGGCATTGATAGTTCTGATTAGCTAAGGAGGAATTATGAAGGCCAAAATTAAAAATGGTATTATCCTGATAGTGGTATTTACAATCTCTGTTGGAGTTGTAATATCGCTCAAGGGAATTAAAGAATAAAAGGACTTCGGTCCTTTTTTATCTTAAACTTTCTATCTTATATTTTTTTATGTCTACATTTTTTATTTTCAATGCATCTTTTCTTAACTGTTTGAATGATGGTTCGATACTCTTTATATTTATTTTGGGCATCCAATATAATTCTCTCCAAGATTCTCCACCGCCATCTCTACTCATATTCCTTATACCACCACGTATCCCAGCTCTTAATGCTGACATTCCTATGAGGATCATTGGTTGATTAAGAATCAATTTTTTATATTGAGAATTGTCTCTGTATATATCTATAAGATTAATACCTTCTATAATCCATCTTTCTTTGCTCTTTAACAGTTTAATAACCCCGTCAAGAACTTTTTTGCCCAACAGATCTTTTTTCTTTTTGCGGTCCATAGTAGCAGGAAAATTATCCAATCTATAATACATACTATCAATGCTTCGCCATTTAACTCTTGATTTTCTGGCAGGATATCTCCCATTGACCATAGTGGATTTATTCTTAGATAGAAACTCTGCCCATGTAGTCTTACCCGATCCCATTAGACCAATGATAAGAAGCTTATTCTTTTTTCCGGATTCAAAGTCTTGTAAATTAACGGATATGGTATTGTCCGATATGATGGTTCCTTCATGGAGGGATAATAGATATTGTTCTAACAACAATCTTTACCTACCAAATTATTTAATACCAGGCTACATTTATGGCACTTATGTTTCTTTTCATCTTTAAAAAATTCAACCATGATTTTACAAGTTTTACATTCTATATTATATATGCTATTGGGTCCCCATTTTTGTGTGTTAGATGTTCCACAAGCAGACCCATCACCACATCCCCAGTCTCCATCTACTTTCATTATGATCCCCCTTCTCTTTATTTTTTTGTTCTAAAAAACCTTTTATGAATAAACATGGACATCTATATATATTAATAACTGTAAAATAAAAATGGTTTTATTTTATATTCGCTAACACTATATTTTCGGGAGGATATAATGTATAAGTTAAAGATAATGTGTTCCTATTGTAAAAAAGACATGGGCGTTAAGTCCACGGATAAAAAAGCCAATCACAATAATATATCGCATGGTATATGTGATAGCTGTCTTGAAGTTGAGATGGCAAAACTGAAATAAACGATGGGAGGGTTTAATTATGGGGATAGAACAAACACAGAAATATTGTCAAGATTGTAAACAGAACGTCCTTGCTGAGAAAACAAAAACGAATCATATACTTCACCTTTTACTTACTATCTTTACAGGTGGTATATGGGTTATTATATGGATTCTTGCAACTGTGGCAAGCAAAGTAAAAGCATGGAAATGTTCACATTGTGGCAGAGATGTATAAACCACAGGAGGTTTGATTATGATTTTAGAAATTATAGTTTTGATAATTATCTTGGCAGGCATCATGTGGGTATTTGGTGTAGGGGGCAAACTCGCTGTAATGATGATAGGTGGATTTGGCGGTCTATTATCATGTTTAATAGTGTATATTATATTCGCACTGATACATAAATGGGTGGGTCCATTTATATTCGGGAGCGGATAACGTATATAAAGGAGACATGTTAATGTTAGAACTAATTTCAATAAAAGAGTTTGCAGGTGGTATTAAACTTTCGGTAAAAGATCACGTCCATCCTCTTTATCCCAATGGAGAAATACGTCATCTCAAAATACATGCCGAGCTTGAATGGGATGTGGATAGTGGGCATGGCGGAGAAAAATATGTAAAGGGAGTTAAACTGGAATTGATTGAACTGTAGGTAATAAAACATTTTAATAATAATAATAGGGCGGTATCCTTAATTGGATATCGTCCTAATTTTTTTAAAAATATTACAAAGAACAGGAGATACTATGAAAAAGGTTATCATTTTTTTAATTATGGTTAATCTTATTTTAGGAGGCATTGTATATGCTTCTGATGCGCGTGATGAACGTGATAAGATTGAAGACAGATGTGCAGGTATATGGTATTATAACAATTCCATGGCAGATACCTGTTATATTAACCAGGTTCGATTTATGAACAATTCCGTGAGGGTATTGGAATATTATTACGATCGTGAATTGACCAAAACGGAAGAGATTAAGTTTAAAATCACACTTCAATGTTTTGATAGATGGTATGATCAATCGTATGATACTTACAACTTTTTCATGGTCAATGGTTGTATTCAGAATCAACTTAAAAGTGTTAACTAAGGAGGGGAGATATGCGTAACTTATTGTGGGTTACATTATGTGTAGCAATTTTAATTGTTGGACTTCTTGCATTTGCAGGTGCCAATGAAGATCAGAAAGGCCCCTCAGGTTGGGAAGTAAAATGGGTCGGGCCAGAAGTCAAAGTTAATACTTTTGAATGTCAAGGGTATAAAGAATATAGTGTAGGTATTGCTTTCTATTTCAACAAAAAAGATATGTATATTACAGGACCCCATGATATATTTATTCCGCACAACAGAATACTTATAATCAAGAAAGTAAAATCATTGTAAGAATTGTGGGGCGGTATCCTTAATTGGGTACCGTCTTGCATTCTCATTATATATTTTTTTGCTATATATATTAATACATGAAGAAAACAATTGCCGCTGTTAATCTTTATCTATAGGAGGTGCAGTATGAAAGAAAGGACATGTTCAAAAAATAGTAATGTGGTAAAGGGAAAGATGTGCCGGGAAGATTACCTCATTAAACAAATCGACAAGAGAAGTAAGTCGGGTAAGTCGAATGAGGATGCGGCTGAGCGTCACTACTCAGGAACAAGTGATGATGGAAGCAGGATTTGGAGCTTCTAGATCATTTAAATTTGAAGGGAGGTGATACAAGCGCACGTGCGTAGGGGGACAAGGTGCAGGCGCAGACAAAAACCAGTCCTAATAAAATGAGTGGATATACGTAGTCCTCTCATTTTTTTTGCTTTTAGAAAACATCATATGAACTAGGTTTGTAGTTTGGAGTAACTCCTACATATTTAAACTTAACTCCATTCTTTATATAACATTCTTTAATTGATTTATATTTTTCTTCCTTAACTACTTTTGCTCTACCAAATGTATAATATTCTGGAAGAGCAAGGTTTGTATATTTGCCTATGAATAAGGAAAGAAATGAACTTAGTTTAGGGCGTACCCAATTGTCTGCTTTTAAATGATATAAACTACATGGCCCCCTAAACTTTTTTATATTTCTTTTTGTAATTTCAATAACCCAAGTCTCACAGTTTCTCATATCTGCTTTATTATTACTCTTACAATTAACTCCATTTCTAAGATGTAATAACTTCCATGGCATAGCAAAGATAGCACCGAATGTTTTATTATCTGCACCAAATACTCTCTTGGTATATTTAATTTGATATTGTGATTCTTTCGGATCTATATACTTTAATCCTTGATGTATTGATCCATGATATAGGATATCATCCTTGGTTTGTTCCTGTAGATAAGAAAGATATTCAGTGATCATATTATTCTCCTGGTAATAGTCCTTTTATTTTTGTTCTTAAAAAAGGCATATCATATTATTATAACTTTTATATCTATATATATTAATAACTGTAAGATAGGAATTGGTTCTATTTTATAAACTATAGGAGGTCAGTATGAAATCAAAGCTTGATAGTTTAGTAATGGTAATCAATAATGATTCTGATTTAGGTAAACGTGTTATTCGGGAAGCAGAGGAAAACCTTTTGGCAAAAGGTCATTTACAGGATGAGGTTGACCCTGCATGGGAAGAGCTGCATCAGATGGAACTTGATGCAGAGAAAGAGAAAGCAGAAACTGAATTTTATGAGAGTCAGGTAAAGGATAGAAGAGGGGCAGTTAGATTCTCATTATAATCTTTAAGTGTAGGACGGTCGCTTTAATTAGCGATCGTCCTACATAAATTTTTATCATATTAATTAAAAAGGAGATAATTATGGCTGGTCAATACAAAGCACTAATCGAGTTTGTCAATGCATGCCCACAGTATATGAGGTTTACCAGTAGAGATTTAAAAGAGTTTACCTCTGAAGCAGCAACTCCCACGGCAGTCAACACTTTCATTACCCAAGCTTATCATATGGGTGTTTTTACCAGAGAACCGATATCCAATCCCGGATGTAGGAATCCAAGATATACATATAAAATTGATCGTTCTTTTACAAACATTGAAGCGAAAAAGATGACCACACGCCCCGACTGCATCGAGTTCAAAAAGCAAGTTGATGCCAGATACAAGAAAGCTGTTGCGAGGAAAGCCAGACTCAAACCTCAAGCAAGGAAAAAGAAGGCCATAAAATCCACGGCTTCTTCAAAACAAAACTTATCGGTAAGTGATAATGACAAAAAGACTGTCATTACAATATACAAATAAGATTGGAATGCCAGCATCACTCTTAACGGGGTGGTGCTGACATTATCCAACAAGGAGGAATTTTATTATGCGCAAATTATTTATTCTTATTATAATAATAGGAATGCTACCTTTCAGTTCTATCGCGTTCGCAGAGTTATGTATATCCAATTATAACGCAGATATTAGAGTTTCTCCAAGCATTGATTCTGAAATAATATCGGTTTTAAATGCGGATGAGATATTTTCAATATCTTCAAATGATATAAACAATAAATGGATTAAATACAAAAATGGGTATGCGGAAGAGAAATTGTTTATATGTATTAGCAACAATGATCGTGATATGTTATTACAAGTCCAAGAAAAACGAAATAAAATATTTGCTGCTAAAGAAGAGAAACGAAAAGAAATAGCTGCTCTTAAAGAAGTGAAGAAGCAACAGATAGCTACTGCTAAAGAAGCAAAACAAAAGCTTATAGAAGAGAAAAAACAGCAAATAGCAACAATAAAAGCTCAAAAACAAGAAAATAACTGGAAAATAAAAGAGTTTGTGAATAACTTTAAGGAACCAACTGGGAAAAAATATGTTCGTATTGAGGATTTAAATGGTTCTTTTTCCAATTATACTGACAGCAATGCAGATTGCCCAACTGAATTAATCGTAACATCTACTGGAAAGGTTGGAATATTCTTACATGAATATAGCAGACGAGCTCCTTCTTACTTTATAGGAGATACTCGAGTTCAAATGAAAAATTCCAAAGGTGAACTATTCGGATCAATGTTATATAAATGGAATCATAATGGTGGAGTATCTGTAAGACATCGTAAGGAATGTATTCAGTTTTTGAAAAGGAATGTTGGAATAATTAAAGTGTATATTGAGGCTCCGGGGTCTTTATCATATAACTTTTCCTTTAACTCTGATGGATTCGCTATTGCTTATGATAAGATAAAAATCAATAAGTCAGAAACCGCAAGATTCCATATAGTTCGTAAAGATGAAACCCTATATAGTATTAGCAAACGATATGGATTATCAGTAAACCAGTTAATGGAATTAAATAATCTCAATGAAGGATGTATTCTGTCCATCAAGCAAGTGTTGGGATTGAAATAATATGATTTTATAAACCTTTTACAAACATCTTAGAGGAAATTATGCAACCAACATCCGTTCAACTTATCGACAATTATCTTATGTCGTCTAATGATGATATAACAAAAATATTACCCAGAGGTAGAAGTAATCAGATAGCTGCAGATCTTAACCTTCCAGTCAATACATTCAGAAACGGTTTATATTTAATCAAAAAGCGTGATGGTATTATTGTATGCCCTAAAAAAACAAAGCAAGAAAATAGACGCGTTTCTAAAATGAGTGACTTGCGAAGATATCTACTCAATAAAAAACTAGTTCGTGGTGCTCCAAATAAGGAACAAGCAGCATGTGAAACTATGATTGATCTATTGCAAAATAGAATACCAACCGGAGGAGGCGGTATGATTATTGGAACGCCATCTGTGGTTTCAGCATCTAAATCAAATAACTATTCATATATATCATGTGATAATCTGGAAGTTGCTCTTGCTCTTAAATGGAATACAAGCGTACAACCAACCTTAGTTATCGGTAATGCTGTTTCTCCAGAGAAAGCAAAACTTAAAGCAGAACATTGGGCAATGTTAAATTCCACAAACAAATTCAATATCATATTGGATACGGTTTATCGTGATTCATTTACAAGATATGTAAGCCAGTTTGCAGAAAAGAATGAAACTGCAAAGGTTATATTAATGATGAGTGGAGCGTGGGGATGTGTATCTTCAACTGAGGCCAAATATAAAATGAGTCTCGACTTCAAATCTCCTTCTGAGTATCTTATTTCCCAATATCCAGGCCTTCATATAATAGCTATGACTCGAGAAGGAATAGGATTCAATTTTAATGTAAGATATTTACACCGAGGTAAAAATGAAATAGTATAAAGAAATGCTAGCACTGTCGATAACTGATGGTGCTAGCATTTCTAATTAACACTCACATTAGCTACCACTCCCTCATATGTATAATCGGGAAAGGTCTTGTAAAGGGATTTGCTTTATCATTTTCTAAACGTGTAGTCGATCCTTGGTTAGAGAAAAAGGCAAAACAGAAATGCAATCAACCAAGTATGATAAAATAATGGGACGGCGTCTGGGATAGGCGCCGTCCCACATGAAGGAGAATGATTATGCGTAAAGTATTATGTTTTATTTTGTTAATTAGTATGATAACTTATGGGGCAACCGCGCTCGCAGGGGTAGGAACTATGCATTATGTAAAACCATTACAAGCTAATGTATATGAGTCATCTTCTGAAGAATCCAAAGTCAAATTTATAATTGCTATTGGTCGAAAGGTTGTGGAGTTTGATGAAAAGAATGGTATGATCTGGTGTGGGATTGATAAAGCTGGCGGTCGAGATGGATGGATTAAACTATCTGATTTGAGCAGCACCGATCCAGATGGAATGACTTATTGAAATGTTGGACTATACAATACATAGCTGGTATATATTTCTAGATAATATAAAAGAAATTTGTGATAGCGATGCAATTGGAATTGCGTTCGTTTTTCTATTTGCCGTATTTATTATATTCTGGAATATAACAGATGGATTTAAAAAGAAAGACTAAAGGAGAAAAAGTAATATGATAATATTTCGTTCGTTTAACATAGGATAATATAGGTAGAGCATTAGTGAAACATGTATGGCAGACTAACAAAATGCCTGATCCATTGAAATGTAGAGTTGGGGATCCTGCGTACATTAAAGCTAACGGGATACCAGGACAGGAGGTTTTTTATCTTGGTGTGATAAATAAAATAGTTACAGAACCAATACATGAGTGGCCCGGTTCTTGGAATGAAGTTAAAAATCCAGATGCTACTCCAACGATTTATTTTAGACCAATCAGCGAATATGATTTTAGAGTTAGTCAAGAGGATTTTAATTATAAGAGAGAGTAAAGAGAGGGACGGTATCCTGAGATGGGTACCGTCCTGTATTCCTATTCCTATTATATATTTTTTTGCTATATATATTAATACATGAGAAAACAATTATTGCATTGATTACTTTTAATTTAATAAACCTATAGGGGGGCGAATTATGAAAGAAAGTACATGTTCAAAAAGTAGTAGTGCTGCAAGAGGCAAGATGAGTCGGGAGGATTACCTCATCAAACACATCGACAGGAGAAGTAAGTCGGGTGAGAATCAAACGGATAATGACTTCGTCAACAAACACATATCAGATGTCAATGATGATGGTGAGCGTTGCTGGAGCTTCTAGTATAATGGATGGGATGCTGTCCTGAAATGGATAGCATCCCATATCTCTTATGGTAAAATTTTTTGCTATATATATTAATATATGAAAGAATCAATTTTTAATATCGGGATATTAATATGAAAACTATAGGAGTATTATCATGAAATTAAAATCAATAGTAATGTTTGCAAGTATTTTATGTTTATTGTCTATCGTGTCTTGTTCTACCATACCAAAAAGATATACCAACCTTGAAATTATCGAAAGAAGTGAACGTTCGGAAGAGGATGTAGATGATACAATTGTAACTAAAAAGGTTGGATGGTTGGTTAGTGATGAAACTGATGAAGGATTCTATCTTGAAACTGTTTATTATGAATATGTATATTCACGGGTCAGTGATGAAGAAATGAATAGAGCAAGAGACAAGTTTAAAGAGATAGCTTTTGAAGAATCAGTAAAAAGAAATTATAGAATTGAGTCTATAAAAAATGGAGATATGAATACTTTCTATCATATAAATGGTATTGATGGGTATGCTTTAATTCATATCGATGGGCCAATTTATAAGAAATAGAGTAGATTTATAAGGTAATTAAATGGGACAGTATCCTTAATTGGGTACTGTCCCACAACCTTAGTATACGTCCTAAAATTTTATTCGCGCTATCACAAATACCTCATGAAATACAAACATAAAATATTAACCTACAACTTTATATATAGGAGAAAATAATGGAACTATCAAAACGCAGTGAAATAGAAAAATATCTCAAAGATAATAATTACGATATTACCAAACGTATGTTATGGGGTAGTATGCCCAAAATAGCAAAACAAATTGGTATATCAACTTTATCCCTTCAACATTATCTATCGGTTCTGCGAGGTACAAAAAAGAGATATAAATATAAACGTAAATATAAAGCTTATGAAACCTATGAAGAAAGAAAAATCGGAAAAATAGATGCTGTCTCATCCAAAGATATAAGAGGAATTTTAAATAAAAAAATAGGGTCAATTATCTATGTAAAAGATTTTGTTCAAAGAACTAAAGTATCCAGTTATCTAAGCAAACTTTATCAATCTGGTTATCTTGATAGAATATATACAGGTGAATATAAAGTTTTAAAGAAAATTGTATTAAAAAAAAGAAAGGGAGTAAAAAAAGAAAATAATTATAGATTAAAAGATTTAAGTACTCTTCCTGCCATTCTAAACTCATCAAAAGATGGATTAGTCATGAGACAAATTCAAACAATCTATGAAAACATAACCCCAAAAGAAAAGCAGGTTAATGCATTATATCTTTATAGAATATTGGGGTTTGCTAAAAAACAAGGATTGATAGAAAATAATGGTGTAAATAAAAAAATGAGGGGAATAAAGGGACCATACCCCACACGCATAAAATTAACAAATCCACACATAACCACAGAAGAATGGAAGCAACTTGTTAAAAAATATAGAATGTGGTATCAATATAAAAAAGAAAATAAAAACAAAAGGGTGTCAAGCCCCAAAACTGTAATGGAAAAATTTAAAAATTCTGATTCCATTATTCATAACTTTGATGAGGATAGAGATAATCAAAATAAACAATTCGTCGAAGATTACTTTTTTAATATTGTTCAAAAACATTTAGGAGAAGAACGTATAAATTGTTTTGCAATTACCGGTCCAGATTATTTCCGGCATGTAACTAAGCTCTTTAATACAATTGCAAACAAGGTAACTATATGCGAATTACAACCAGATATCTTTGATGTAATTTATAGAAAAGCACAGGTATGCCCTTATTATATTGACAAGAAAGTATCATTATATAAAGGAGATGTTAATGATCTCCCATGGAATTGTCAATATATTGATCTTGATTTAATGGCATGTATTGATAGTATATCAGAAACCATAGTAAATCAAGTCAATAATCAATCCCGAGCATGCGATGGTTTGAAGTTTATAACATTTACAACATCAACCAGAAACGATGGTGGTGTAGATGTCAGACTATCCAAATTAAAAAATCTTCTCAATGATTCTTTTGGTTTAAAACTTAAAGGTTTCCAAGGCGGAGAAGGGTTTGGTGAGGGGGTTGAGCTATTTAATAAAACACAAAGCTTAAACTTCTGTCTGCAACGTATTCCAAAAATAATAGATTATGGTAAAGTTAAAGATATATGTATATTTACATATATAGATCATAGTCCAATGATGAGTGTGTTACTTGTTTATAAATAGAGGAGGTATAATGAGTCAATGGAGTATGTTTAGAGATTTTGTAAATGCTGCACCAATCGGTAGTATTATAACAAGACAGGCAGCATTATTATATGTATATAAAAATAGAAAAAATTGGACTTGGTATTCAAGAAATACAACAATGGATTCTTATAGATTGGTTTTTAATCGACTTAATATATTAAGCAACCATCATAAACGGGGGCAATATAAAGTTAACCATCATATAAGAGAGGATGTGAAATTAGCAACATTACAAAAATTAGCATATCCAAAAAAAAATTGGGAAGAATGGTTTATCCCAAAGGATAAAATAATGCAAAAATGTTATGGAAAAGATTGTATAGTCGAATTCCTATGCAAACAAGCAGACGGAGTAAATGATTTTCTGAAACGATGCGATCTAATATCAAAAAATATTGACGAGAAGATATCTGAAATTCCTGATGATCTTTCTAAAGAAGAAATATTAAAACAGAAAGGGGATATTATTTATGAAACATATAAGGAAATCTGTAAAGAAATCAATCATCCATATATTGAACAGGTAATAGATGATCTTACATTTCAATGCGGGGATTCTGATGGATATTACTTTCAACGATATCTTAGTTAGCGATCGTCCCACAACCTTAGTATACGTCCTAAAATTTTATTCGCGCTATCAGCGCCGTTTTACAAAAGGGAGAAGCTTATGAACATCTATATCTACACTAACATTATTGGTAATGCTTGTACTGGGGATTATTATTTCATTGCTGCTAACCGTGGTAGGGCCGGCATGATGGCAAACAGGTTTGCATCCAGTCATAATGAAAGGATTAACAATGATAGTAACTATACTATCGAATGGGAGAGTATCAGAGAAGTTAAAGAATATCCCATCATCCCCGGATTCCTTCCATTAAATCGTATAACATTAGCAATGAAGATATAAATATAATGGGGACGGTCGCTTTAGTTAGCGATCGTCCTTTAATTAACACTCACAAGAGCTATCACTCCCTCATATGTATAATCAGGAAAGGTTTTATAACCTGAGTTACCAAACCGTTCATGTTCCTGATATTGTTTTCGGATTTCAATTATGATACCAAACTTCTTTTCCATAGCTTTCTTCCAATCTGTAAACTTCCTTGATTGTTTAATAGGAGTATGCCCATGATCAAGATCTTCCCAGGTTGCAAATTTAATAGCAGGGAAATGTTCAGTGGGCCACGCTATCAATACATGGCCTCCATAATCAATTATAAAATCTGCAACTACTCTCTCGGTTGAATCTATGTTAAAACACTTGCTTTCAAACCTTCGGATTATATCCTTGACTTCGTTCCGGAACTCTAATGTCTTTTGTTTCTTTATAGCTTTCTGTTCTTCATCTTCATATACTTTTGCTCGGATTCTCGCTTCGCCTTTTATTTCTTTTACTAGTTCACGTACTGACATATATAACTCCTTT
>RCNG010001721.1_pt1 | contig 13471 bp, 15 predicted proteins | sample 2041371 | NCBI WGS metagenome assembly RCNG01 (sample SAMN09708227, study PRJNA481090) | Marine sediment metagenome, whole genome shotgun sequencing project. | biome: marine sediment; feature: ocean; material: sediment; isolation source: Sewage treatment plant 1 marine sediment (STP1) ... | reverse complement strand
TTCACAGGATGAAATTATACGTATAGGTCTGGTCGCAATTGGTAGAGAATTTCAGGCAAACCTGTGCATAGCATCCATAAAATTTTATATTGAATGATTTTATTTTAATCATGTTCTGGTCACGGGGTGTTTTCAGCTCAAATTAACCGTTTTTGGTCTGGATCGTCTTACTACAATAACCGTTATGAATGTTGTCAGTTCTAGTTTTTTCGTACTGTTGTAGCCAGGATTATCGTCTAGTTCAGCATTAAACGCTGTTTCCAAAGTCATCTTGCTGAGCAGCTTTTTGAATTCATGCAATTCTTACTCAGACTTGATGTTTTTAGCCGCCTCTGTGGCCAGTTCCTGTATATCTTCTGTTTTCATAGTTAGCCTATCCTGGCCATTCCTGGCTTTAATGATAGACAGTTACACAGAAGAATTTACAGCCTCAAAAATTTTTATATTCCAGCTGCAATAGCCACAAAAATCGATAGTTAGAACACGTAGTTAATAGCCGCAAATCCTTTAACAACATAGTCTTCACTGACTATCGGGCTGTTGGTCACCTCGTCGCTTAGTGATTCTGTGGCAACGTTGATTATGATCAGCCAGTCCCTGGTAATCTCGATAAAAACACCAAGACCTGCTTCGACACTATATACATCATCGAGATAATAAGCGGGTCTTTCAGCTGTTGCTTGATTGTCTGATACACCAAAATCATGATTGCTTAACTCTGAGCTGGTCCAGTTAAAAGCGATGGCCGGAAAAAACCTGAAAACACCCAGCTGCAGTGATTTACCCAATTCAAAACGCGCTTCTCCGCCACCGATCCTGTCCAGCACATCATGTTCGTAACTTGCTGATACGTCGAGGCCACCGGGCAACTCTGCCTGTACCGCCAGTCCTGCCATAAAAGTATTTTTACGATCACCCATGCCTTGCAGAAAGTCACTATCATCCTCATCGTAAACGCCGATGCGATAACGTCCGGTTGCGGCAAGCCGGAGCTTGCCACTGCCCGCAAGGCCAAGCTGAATCTTAGGGCCAAAGATCTGCAGACGATCGCCGTTATAAGTAATTGCCGGGATAACCTGGGACACAGCACCGTTGTAATCGCGATAGGGACTGCTTCTGAAGATGACGCCGACACCGACACCGATGCGGCCAAATTTACCCAGTGGCCGATAAAGCGCTACATCAAAAGAGCGGGACTCGCCCTCGCCTAATGTAAAAGCAGCGCGTTCATATGCGGGCGGCGCTTTGGGACGGTAACGGTTAGAAAAACCGAGAGGCTCTTTTGGTATACCGATAAAATTTTTATCGATACGGCCATTGCCATTCTCATCAAAGTAGACAAGGAGTGCATACTTACCAGGCTCGATATCTTTAATAATATACTCATCGCGTCCATCCAGATCATGTATCACGACCTTAAATGGATCACGCAGATCACCAAAAGTATTAGCCGAATTGAACAATGCGAGAGCCACCCTGCCTGATTCTGGCGGATTATCTAGGCGCACTGTTATATCAGACGCAAAAAGGCAGGTACTATGCAGAAAGAAAAGTCCGCTGATAACTACCGTTTTCAAAAACTTCATATTTAACACTCCCGTACCATGGCACTCCTCAAACACCCGCTACCACATCGTATTACTTTCACTACAGTGTACTTTTCATAATCGGTGCCGATAGTACGCCATGGCCTGCCATCACATCGATCATAGTTTTTGCATGAGCGGGTACACCCTCTACAGGGTAACCTGTCAGCTGCTACTTTTGATTTCTTTTCTGTTTCAGAATCATTCTTACTCATATTAGCCTCGTTAAACTTCTATCAATTCAAGATGTGCAGGGTTTATACACAGGCGGTTACCGCAATGCTGTTTCACCAGGCAACCGTCAGGAATCGGATCGACAAATGCTCGATAGCTTGCCGATTGGGCACTGACCATCTGTACGGTATTATCAGCCTGCTTCTGCTTGAGTCGCCCGTAACCACTGTTAGACACCTGCCCTTGCCATACCCAGCAGCCGCTATCATTTAACTGTGTGGTCATCTCAAATAACTGTTTCTGCTGTAACGTCATATCCTGTTTCATCAATCACCCCTGGGCATTTAAGCCACGATCAAATCTTCACAAAAATTTCACGGAATTTTGACATCCATTTCACACCACCAGGTCCAGAATCACCCGTGTACAAGTTTATGTACAACTAATTTTGTACTATTTACAAACGTTAAATAACTTAATTTTTTCATTTAACATATTGTTTTATATGTATATATAATTTATCAGACAGGTATAACACAATAATTTTATTGACATAGCCATAAAGAATTGTAGAATTAGTGTACACCTTTTGTATAATTTATGTATAATTAATTTCACAACAAAGATATTGAGGTAATAATGCCAATCACAGCACAAACAGCTCTGCAGTGGAGCGAACAGGGTTATCTACCGGACAGGGTGATACGACTTGGTATACATCGTCTGCTTGCAGAACGACTTATCGAGATCCAGCACCATGACTGTGAAGCCATGGCCGACGAAGAATACTCTTTCATACAGAGCATGAAGGCATCCCCGATAGCACTTGTTCCAGACAAAGCTAATGACCAGCATTATGAAGTACCTGCTGAATTTTTTGATCTGGTACTGGGGAAATATAGAAAGTACAGCTGCTGCTACTGGTCAGAAGAAACATCTTCACTCGACGATGCTGAAAAAAATGCATTAATCGAGACATGCCAGCACGCAAGAATTGAAAATGGTCAGGACATTCTGGAATTGGGTTGCGGCTGGGGTTCACTAACTTTATGGATGGCAGAACATTATCCAAATAGCCAGATCGATGCTGTTTCCAACTCACATTCACAACGTGAATACATTGAGTTAGTCGCATACAAACGTGGCATAAAAAATATTAACGTTATCACCTGTGACATGAATGACTTTGATAGCGTCCAACGCTATGACCGCGTGGTATCAGTCGAGATGTTCGAACACATGCGAAACTGGCAAACCCTCTACAACAACATAAACCGCTGGCTCAAAGAGGACGGACTTTTTTTCAAACATATATTCGTCAACCGTGCTGTGCCTTACCTGTTCCTGGAGCTCGATGAGAATGACTGGATGAGCCGCCACTTTTTTAGCGGCGGCATGATGCCAGGCGACGACCTGCCCCTGCAATTCCAACAGGAACTGACGCTGGAAAGACAATGGCGCTGGCAAGGTGAACACTATGAAAAAACTTCAAACGCATGGCTTTCTAAGATGGATAAAAACAAGTATGCAGTTTGGCCGATTTTAGAAAATACCTATGGCAAAGACCAGGCACAAAAATGGTGGATGAGATGGCGTATGTTCTTTATGGCCTGTGCCGAACTTTTTGCTTATAACAACGGGCAGGAGTGGTATGTATCACACTACCTGTTCTCTAAGAGACAAATTGGGAAATAGCCGTGAACAAATCGATCATTACAAACTTTCTCCTGTTTCAGCTCGGCTGGTTTGCCTGCGTGCTTGGCGGTGCATATGACCAGGCACTGCTCGGCAGCCTGGTAGCGCTGACGATTATTGCATACCATTGTTATCGAGCACCCGATGCATTAAAGGAAGTCCGCCTGTTATTGCTGGCGTTGATTATCGGTTTGATCTTTGAATCCATCATCACAGCACAGGGCATCGCTCGATATAGTAATGGCCAGGTACTCGATTTCATGGCACCGCTGTGGATGATCTTAATGTGGCCATTGTTCGCGACCACCCTGAACCTGTCGATGCGCTGGATGAAGGGCCTTTCCCCAGTAGTGGTAGCGATTATCGGCGCCCTGTTTGCACCTCTTGCCTACTACGCTGGTAACCGGCTCGGCGCTGTTACCTATGACGACATAACACTCTCACTGGCCATCATCGCAATGGCATGGGCAGCATTGCTTCCTGCACTGGTCGTCATGTCATTGAAGCTGAATGGCTACAAAACATCACCGATAAAAAGCGATCTTAACGAGCACCCTCAGCATGTTTGATATAAACACTTTTTTATATACCCTGGTAATACTGTTCATCATTGCCTTTACTTTATGGATAGTCAGCCGGATAAAACATGACGTAGGGATAGTAGATAGTTTCTGGTCTCTGCTGATACTTGCTGCAGGTTTGTGTTTCCTGGTCTTTACTGACACGATCATAACTGACAGGCACGGTGTGGTCATGTTGCTGCTGACGGCATGGGCGACTCGCCTGGCCGCTCATATCATGTGGCGAAACTGGGGACAGGAGGAAGACAGTCGCTACCAGACCATAAGAAACAACAACCAGCCTAACTTCGAATTTAAAAGCCTGTACATCGTCTTCTTGTTACAGGCATTCCTGGCTTTGATCGTTGCGCTGCCACTGATGAGTATCTTCTCCAGTGAGACCGCTATCAACAGTCTTGATTACATCGCCTTTGCGCTCTGGCTTACCGGCATGTTTTTTGAGACCGTCGGTGACCAGCAACTAACACGCTTTAAATCATCGAGCAGTAACCAGAAAAAGGTACTGGACAGCGGTCTCTGGCGTTATACCCGACACCCAAATTACTTTGGTGAATTCTGCATCTGGTGGGCATTTTTCCTGTTCGCCGTCGCATCAGGTTACTGGTGGAGCATCGTATCGCCGCTATTGATGACGATACTGTTATTGAAAGTCTCTGGTGTCAGCCTGCTGGAGAGCACGATACCTGAACGACGTCCACAGTATGCCAGTTACTGCAGAACAACCAGCGCTTTCTTTCCGTGGTTTCCTAAAAAATATTTATAGTTATGAACATAGGTTTATCATTATGAACAAACAAATATACAACCTCTACAAAGTTCTTTTCCTGTTTTTTATCAGCATTTTTAACGTTGCCTATGCATCGACTTATGCAGCAAATGGCATCGATAAAAACTGGCAATTCAAAGTCTATCTTGATGGTGACGAGATTGGCTTTCACAACTTCTCCATGATCCATAAGGAACAGTATCAGGAGATCTACAGCACTGCACGTTTTGATGTCAAATTCCTGTTTTTCAACGCATACAGTTATAAGCACGACAATGTCGAATTCTGGAACGGACAGTGCCTTAACAGTATCAATGCGGTCACAGATGACAATGGCGAACTCTACAAGGTGAGCGGAACAGCAGGTAACGATGTTTTCGTGGTAAACACCTCGGGGGACCAGGATGAAAAGCAAAACAGGTATTCACCCTGCATAAAAACTTTTGCTTACTGGGACCCTGAATTCCTTAAAGAAAGTAGCCTGCTGAATTCTCAGACCGGCGAGATGACACAGGTCGAGAGCGAATTTATCGGTAACGAAACACTGAGTCACAAAGGTGAAGACGTCGTTTCGCGGCGTTACCGTTTAAGCGGAGACAATCTGCAGATAGACCTGTGGTATTCAATTGATGATACCTGGTTAGCGCTTGAATCACTGACAGAGGGTGGTCGTATCGTCAGATACGCGATGCCATAAACAGAGGTTACATAAAAATGAAAAACATATTACTACTACTGCCATTAATTACTCTGCTAAGCGCGTGCGGGAGTCAAAACTTGAAACCAATAATAACTGTAGAGCATGTCGATCTGGACCGCTTCATGGGTGAATGGTACGTGGTCGCCAACATACCAACATTTATCGAGACTGATGCCTATAACGCGATAGAGACATATGAGATGAACGATGACGGCAGTATCGCGACTACTTTCACCTTTCATGACGGCTCACCAGATGGCGAACTGAAAAAGTATGAGCCAACAGGTTTCATCGTCGATGAACAATCTAACGCTTTATGGGATATGCAGTTTATCTGGCCTTTTAAAGCAGAGTACCGCGTCATCTATCTCGATGAAGACTATCAGACCACAATCATCGGACGCACAAAACGTGATTATGTCTGGTTGATGTCAAGACAACCAGAGATAGAAGACAGCAATTATCAGTCACTGCTGTCATTCATCGAAGAACAGGGTTACGACATCAATAAAGTACAGAAGGTGCCACAGGTATGGTCACCGGCAATTGAAAACGAAATCAACGAGGGTAAAGTGCAATGAAGATAGCGATCATCGGTAGCGGCATCGCAGGAAATGTCGCTGCATACCACCTCAACAAAGAACACGATATCACACTGTTCGAACAGAACAGTCATATTGGTGGTCACACACATACCCATTCTATCGCTGATACAGAAGGTGAGTTAAATATAGATACCGGGTTTATCGTATTGAACGACAGGACCTACCCTAACTTCATCAGCTTGCTTGAAGAACTCGATGTCGATATACAGAAAACCGAGATGAGCTTCAGCGTCAAATGCGAAAATACCGGGCTTGAATATAATGGCAACAACCTGAACACGCTGTTTGCCCAGCGCAGTAACCTGTTCAGACCCATGTTCTACAAGATGATCTCTGAAATTTTGCGTTTTAACCGTGAAACGACTGAATCTATCAGCAACATACACAGTGATCAGAGCCTCGGTGACTTCCTGCATAACGGCAGGTACAGTGAGATTTTCATCAACAAATATATCGTTCCCATGGGTGCTGCTATCTGGTCGACAAATCCGCAAGACATGTTCAGCTTCCCTGCCCGGTTCTTCTTCAAATTTTTCCTGAACCATGGCCTGCTTAGTGTCAATGACCGACCACAGTGGTACGTGGTCAAGGGCGGTTCTAACAATTACGTGAAAAAACTGATCAAAGGTTTCGCAGACAGGATACGCACCGATTGCCCAGTCGAGAAGATTGTTCGCCATGATGACCATGTTGAGATACATACTCGGAGACATGGTGTGGAACGATTTGATTATGTGTTCATCGCTTCTCACAGCGACCAGGCCTTGAAGATGCTGCAGCATCCCTCTGCCCAGGAAAACACGACATTGTCCGCGATCCAGTACCAGAAAAATGAAGCGGTACTGCATACCGACAGATCACTGCTGCCGCTGAGGAAAAATGCCTGGGCCTCATGGAATTATCATATACCAGGAGATGCGAGGTCCAATATTGCTCTTACCTACAACATGAATATCCTGCAGGGTCTAAAAACAGATAATACCTATTGTGTAACACTTAACTACACCGACCAGATCGATGAGAGAAAAATCTTAAAGACTATCGAATACCATCATCCGGTGTTTACACCGAAAGGCATCATCGCACAGGATGAGCACCGGCTGATCAATGGTACCGGCAGGACCTACTACTGTGGCGCTTACTGGCGTAACGGTTTTCACGAGGATGGCGTCATCAGTGCTCTCACCGCTCTATCACACTTCAAACAGGACATCAGCAATGAAGAAAAGCTGTCTTTACGCTGGGCAAGTTAGGCACCGCCGCTTCACCCCGAAGTCACACCAGTTCAGTTACAAACTGTTCCTGGTGTACCTGGATCTATCGGAGCTACCATCAGTCTTCGATCGCTTCTGGTTATGGTCTATCGAAAAAGCAAATATCGCGAGGTTTCGCCGCAGAGATCATCTCGGTGATAAAAGTAAGTCACTAGATAGCAGTGTGCGAGATCACATAGAAGTTGAAACAGGTCGCCGTCCCCAGGGGCCCATCCGCTTACTGACACACCTGAGTTATTTTGGATTCAGGTTTAACCCGGTAAGCTTTTATTATTGCTATGACATAAACGATGAGAAGCTAGAATTCATCGTTGCCGAAGTCAACAATACACCATGGGGTGAACAGTACTGTTATGTAATGGACGCCGAGAACAACCAGTCCAAAAACGATCAGGCTGATAACAAGCTGCATCGTTATTTTGAAAACAAACGTTTTCATGTATCACCATTCATGCCTATGGATATGCAATATGACTGGCGCTTCTCTACACCAGGTAACACATTGTCGGTGCACATGGAGAACTACCAGCATGATAAAAAAGTTTTTGATGCAACACTAAAACTTAAACAACGTCAGATCACGGGAAAAAACCTGGCAATGGCCTTAATACAGTTCCCATTTATCACCATGAAAATTGTTATAGCCATCTACTACCAGGCACTATTGATATGGCTAAAAAGAATACCCTTTGTCAACCACCCAAAAGTCGAGGCACCAGAGTCGGTGAAATCAGCATGAAGTCGAATACAATCGCACTTACCAGACCACAAGAGTCAACATCAACTTATCGCTGGATCGATCAGTTTGCAAAAAACATATTCATGTCAAAGTTCAGTGAAATAACACATGGCAGAATCACGCTGAAAGAAGGCCACACTGAACATGTATTCGGTCAATACGATACTGATTTTACTGCACATGCAACAGTCATCGTACACGAATCCAGCTTTTACAGTGATATCATTTTTGGTGGCACGGTTGGATCAGGCGAAGCCTACATGGCAAGGAGCTGGGACTGTCACGAATTAACTGATCTCGTTCGTATCATCCTGAGAAATGAACATGTATTAAATTCCATCGATGGTGGCTTCGGTAAACTCATGCTGCCATTACACAAGGCCTTTCACTTCCTGCATCGCAACTCCCTGTCAGGCAGCAGAAAAAATATAGGAGCACACTACGATCTCGGAAACGATATGTTCGCACAGTTCCTGGATCCGACCATGATGTATTCCAGCGGTATATTTGAACATCAGGACATGACCATGGAACAGGCCAGCATAGCCAAGCTGGACAGGATCTGTCAGAAGTTGCAGCTGGATAAAAACGATCATGTTCTGGAGATCGGTACTGGCTGGGGTGGCTTCGCTATATATGCAGCTAAGAACTATGGCTGCAAGATAACCACGACAACTATTTCTCAACAACAGTTTGATTACGCCGAACAGAGAATAAAGAATGAAGGCCTTGGCGAGAGGATCACGCTACTCTGCGAAGACTATCGAAACCTGAGTGGACAGTACGATAAACTGGTATCCATCGAGATGATCGAAGCGGTTGGTCATGCCTACTACAGGAACTATTTCCAGCACTGCAGCAACCTGCTTAAGCCAGAAGGCATGATGCTACTGCAATCGATAACCATTGCAGATCAACGTTACCAGGCGGCCAGCAAAGAAATCGATTTCATTCAGCGTTATATATTTCCCGGCGGCTCGTTACCTTCCGTTAATGTGATCGCAAAGAATGTAACCGAACATACCGATATGCGCTTCTATCAGCTAGAAGACATCGGTGCTCATTACGCCACCACCCTGGCCAGGTGGCGCGAACGTTTCTTCAGCAATATCGAAACCATACAAAAACAGGGGTACTCGGAAACATTCGTTCGTATGTGGAACTTTTACCTTTGCTACTGCGAAGGCGGCTTCAGAGAAAATTCGATCGGCACGATACAGTTACTGTTAACCAAACCGCTATGTCGACGCGAACCGGCATTAAATTTTAAAAATAATGTGTAAATTCACATCATCTTCACATGTATTTGACACTCCTTTCACATCGGCCTGGTTACTCTGTTAACTCTAGTAACCAATACCGATATTTTCGAGAGGATAGTAAAATGAAGTTTAATAATATTTACAACAACACACTCGTCGCCAGTAGCGTCATCATCAGCACTGTACTATTCACAGGCTGCAGCAATGACGATGATCCGGTAGTACCTGCAACATCATCAACAGGAACAACTTCAGTACGTGTCATTCATGCCTCTGCAGATGCACCGCCTGTAGATATAAAGCTGAATAATGCAGTGGCTGCACCCGGCCTGGATTATCCAGTAAGTACCGGCTTCGTCAGCATTGACGCTGGAACTTATGATGTCGCTGTTGACGCCATCGTACCCGGTGGAAACCTGGAAGGCGTGATCACAGTCGATAATATTACTTTTGAGAAAGACCAGCGATATACAGTTGTTGCACTTGATGATACTGCTAACATCAGTGAATTTGTCGCTGCAGAAAGTGCTGCAACGCCAGGAGCAGATGAAGTTGCTATATCTGTATTACATGCAGCAACCGCAGTAAAAGGAATTAATGTTGATGTTTATGTGACCGCTCCTGGTGCAGATATAACTACGGTAGCTGCGAATTTCTCGTTTGATTTCAAAGGCCAGGTAGACGCAGGCGCATTACCCGCTGCAGCATACCAGATCCGTGTAGTCGCTAATAATGACACTGCAAATCCTGCTTATGATTCAGGCACCGTCGACCTGAGTGGTTTTGGCGGTCAAAAGCTGTTATTGCTTGCTGTTAATACGGTCAATTCGACAACAAAGGCAGCGTCACCGGTAAAGTTAATGGCCTATACCGATACAGCCCAGGTCGAGTTAATCGATACCAGGACAGTATCGGGTGCAAGGGTTGTTCATTTATCACCAGATGCAGCAACGGCAGCAGCGGGCCCGGTGGAAGTGTTTGCTTCTAGTTCGGCATTACCATCTTCACCTGCTGAGCTTATTCCTTCATTCAGTTACACAGAGACGGTACCTGGCACAAACAGCTATGTTGGTGTACCAGCAGGTGACTATATCTTCGACGTTGCTCCAGATGGTGCAGGTATAGGCAGCAGTGTATACACATCGCCTTCAATTAGTTTAACAATGGCAGCTGAATATACTGTAATCGCTTCTGCTTATGTTTTGACTTCACCAGCTTTCGACCTTCTTGCTACCCAGGACAGTAACCGCTCAATCGTGACCCAGGCCAGTGTAAAAGTTGTACATGGTGCACCATTGGCAGGTACCGTGGACGTCTACGTTACACCAGCAGGACAATTTACAAAACAACAGGTAGAAGGCGGTATGGCCGGTGACCCATTACTGGATGATTTCACTTTCGGCACAATAACCGATGTTCCTCCGGGTGATTATGATATCCGTGTTGTAACTAATGGCGGTGCAGGTACGGCGGCAATAGATGTGACAGCCTTCAACCTCGCTGCAGGTTCAGTATCTACAGTAATTGCTCGTGAACCAGTAAGTGGTGGCGGATTACCGGATGATTTTAATCTTATCGTATTAAGCAACCAGTAATCGATTGACAGTTGGAAACGGACGACTGGTGAGGCATAGGCCTCACCAGTCATTATTATTTTTATCAGACAACTATTTTATATAGGTAACCGATGAATCCAGGCGAATCAAAGAGCGTATTACTTATCGAAGATCATGCAGATATTGCAGAGATGGTCGGCGCTTACCTGGAAAACAGGGAGTACATTATCGACTACGCCGCTGACGGCATCACCGGTCTGCATCTTGCAGTCAGCAATCGATATGACGCCATCATCCTGGATCTGATGCTTCCGGGCATGGACGGTCTCGAGGTATGTCAGAAGATTCGAGACCAAGCCAGGAGCGACGTGCCGATCATCATGTTAACCGCAAGAGATACATTAGACGATAAGATCAGTGGTCTTGATAAAGGCGCAGACGATTACCTGATCAAACCATTTGCTATTCTGGAACTCGAAGCACGGGTAAGATCACTCATCAGGCGACATTCCGGTGACATCAAAAAAGAGATAATCAGTGTAGGTGAATTATCTATAGACACATCAACGCTCAAAGTTCAGCGCGGTGACAAAGAACTCGCGATAACACCTATAGGCCTTAAGATACTGTCTGTGTTGATGCGCGCATCACCAGCAGTAGTCAGCCGTCGAGAACTGGAACGACAGGTATGGGGCGACATCCTGCCCGATAGCGACGCCTTGCGCAGCCATCTATACAACCTGCGAAAGATCGTCGATAAACCCTTCGAAAAGAAAATCTTATTAACGGTACAGGGCAATGGTTTCAAGATCATCGATTCGAATGAAACAGCATAGAGGCCTTATACACAAGATAAATCGCACCTTTATCTTTCAGGGTTTATTTATCAGCATCGCAGCATTACTCAGCGTATTCTTCGCCAAAGTCGTATTAGAAGAAACACTCATCAAGGAAGCCATCAAACAGGAGGCTGACTATTTCTGGTCGAGATATCAGACAGACAAGACTTTCTCACTTCCTGACACACAAAACCTGACCGGCTATTTTGACATACAGCAACTACCTGATGATATAAAACTGAAGCTGCCTTTAGCTAAAGGATTTCACGAGAGTACGTCTCAAGGTATCGTGTTATACAAGACCAGGCAGGATAACAAGGACCTATACCTTCTCTACTACCGAGACCAGGTTGATTCGCTAGCCGTGTATTACGGACTTTTTCCTTTAACACTGATACTCATCTTCCTGTACTCCACTCTGTGGTTTTCTTACCGCTACAGCCGTCGCATGGTCTCTCCGGTCGGCTGGCTGGCCAACCAGGTAAACAAAATCGACTTTAGCGCGAAGGAGATATCTCCGATCAATCTCGATGAGATACCTTTTGAAACTGATGATGAGATTCAGCTGTTGGCCAACTCGATCGTGCACCTCGGTGAAAGAGTGGATAGCTTTATCGAACGGGAGAGAAACTTTACCCGTGATGCCAGCCATGAGTTAAGAAGCCCGCTAACCATCATCCGTATCGCAACCGATTTGTTACAGAGCGAACAGTCTTTATCCGCATCTGCCTCAAACAGCCTGCAGAAGATAAAACGTGCAGTAAAAGATATGGAAGACCTTACCGAGGCATTTCTATTGCTTGCCCGTGAAACTGATAATGCCTTATCAGTAGAACCCGTAAATATAAGAAATCGAAAGAGCCAAACCATTCAACCGGCTTAAGAATATACCTGTTTCAGTGACTGAACATCATGTTCTTATTATCACCGCATCAGATAAAGTACTTTCTGTTTTACTCGGCAACCTGATTCGAAATGCGATCCTGTATACCGATACCGGCGCTATAAAAATTACCATAACTGAAAAAAGCGTTATCATCGATGATAGCGGTATCGGTATGAGCAAGGAAGAGATCAACAAGATTTTTATACCCCACTATCGTGCCAGCAATAATGACAGCATCGGACATGGTGTCGGATTAACCATCGTCAAACGGCTTTCAGATCGATTTCACTGGCTATTAGAGATAAATAGTTTTCCTGGCAAAGGCACCCGTATCGAAGTCTCTTTTTAGACCAATGACATAAAGGGGGTACTGTCAACTTAACTCATCCCTGTATACTCTTTAAGCATGAAGACATATAAACGCTATCGCTATCCACAGACAATTATTAGCCATGCTGTATGGCTATACCATCGATTCACACTGAGTTTCAGAGATATTGAAGAACTATTGGCTTGTCGTGGTATTGTCGTAACCTATGAGTCCATACGTCAGTGGTGCTTAAAACTTACGCCCTCTTTTGCAAAATCCTTAAGAAAAAAACAAGGTGCGTTGGGAGATCAATGGTTTCTTGATGAAGTATTCGTCAAAATTAATGGAAAACAGCATTATCTGTGGCGAGCTGTTGATCAGGATGGCTGTGAACTAGATATCCTTTTAACAAAAAAACGCGATAAGAAAGCTGCTGTTAAATTTTTCAAAAAACTGTTCAGAGGTCAAAGCCAGCAACCTCGAAAAATAACGACAGAT
>RCNG010001050.1_pt1 | contig 13475 bp, 12 predicted proteins | sample 2041371 | NCBI WGS metagenome assembly RCNG01 (sample SAMN09708227, study PRJNA481090) | Marine sediment metagenome, whole genome shotgun sequencing project. | biome: marine sediment; feature: ocean; material: sediment; isolation source: Sewage treatment plant 1 marine sediment (STP1) ... | reverse complement strand
TTCGTCGGTGACGGCGGTATCTGAAAGCACCAGCGTCTCAAGGTCTTTGAAAACCTCGATATAACGCAGGCCGGCGTCCGTGACTGCGGTATCGGCCAGATAGAGGATTCTGAGGTCAAGGTGCTCGGCGAGGAGTTGAATGCCGTCGTCGGTGATTTGCGTCCGGTTCAGGCCCAAGCACCACAGGTCCTCTAAGTTGAGTAGAGGGATCAGACCGCTGTCGGTGATCGGCTTGCCACCGAGGAGCAGGATCTGAAGCTTGGGGTGGTTGGCGGCGATCTCGGAGAGGTCGGCATCGTTGACGTCCTGCTGGGTCAGGTTGAGTTTGACGATTTCGCCGCTCGGGTTCAGTCCCGGACCGAAGGCGCCTTCGCGGATCGCTCTGCCTTCCATCGCCGGGGCCGTGGTCGGTTGTGCGGCCGGGGCCTCCGCCGAGGTCGTGGGAGGAGGCGAGGCGTCTTCATCGACCTTGCCCGTTGCGCAGCAGACAGACCCGAAAATCAGGAAAACCGAGGCGACCGCCGTGAACCGGCGACCGCCGTCGCGCTTCGAGTTCGGAAGGAGGAGAGCCCGCTTCCTGTGTGCGGTCGGAGAATAACCGGTGCCGGAATCGGGGCAGTCGGTCGCGGGGGTGGTTTGGGGTCGATTGGTTTTCATGAGCATCCTTACGCAGGCCGAGACAAACGGCCCAGCTATTGCAACAGCATTATCGCGCGCATGGTGAGAAGAGTCCAACCCGGCCATAGTGGATGGCCGCGCTGGATCTTCGTGCTTTAGGCACTACTCGAAGTCTGCCGGGCGGACGGGCTGACGCCTTGCGCCCCAGGTGCCTGGAGGTCCGTCGAATCGGCCCGGGCAGGGGGCGCCGCATGATAGGCAGTGACCGTCATCGGTGAGGTTCCAGGTGGTGAGGCGGTACCAGTCGCGTCCAATAAGGGTTGCCCCACAGTGAGAGCAGGTTGTGGCGTCCCCCTCCGGGTCGTGCACGTTGCCGGTGTAGACGTGGTTGCAGCCGTTCTCGAGAGCAATTCGGCGCGCCCTGCGCAGTGTCTCGAGAGGAGTCGGCGGGTGATCCTGGAGCTTGAAGCTGGGGGAAAAGGCAGTGAAATGCAGCGGAACATCGGGCCCGAGCCGCTCGGCTACCCACGCGGAGAGCCTGTTGAGCTCCTGATCGGAGTCGTTCTCTCCGGGAATGAGCAGGGTCGTGATCTCGAGCCACACGTCGGTTTCGTGGGCCAGGTACTCGAGGGTTTCGAGCACCGGCGCGAGCCTGGCGCTGCAGAACCTCCGGTAGAAGTCGTCACTGAATGCCTTCAGGTCAACGTTGGCGGCGTCGATCACGGAGAAGAACTCGCGCGCAGGGGCAGGATTGATCTCGGCGGCGGTGACAGCCACCGTTTTTACCGACTTCGTTTGGCATGCGATGGCGACGTCGACCGCATACTCGAGGAAGATCACCGGGTCGTTGTAGGTCAGAGCGACCGAGCGGCAACCGGTCGCGGCTGCTGCTCGGGCTATGGTCTCGGGCGAGGCGTACTCGGCGAGGGTATCGGCATCACGGCTCGACGAGATACTCCAGTTCTGACAGAAACGACAGACCAGGTTGCAGCCGGCAGTCCCGAAGGACAAGACTGGGGTTCCGGGCAGGAAGTGGTTGAGAGGTTTCTTCTCGATCGGGTCAATACAGAATCCCGAGGACCGGCCGTATGTCGTGAGCACGATGGTCTGGTTTTGGGCCTGGCGGACGAAGCACAGGCCACGCTGACCATCCTTGAGGCGGCAACGCCGCGGACAGACCTCACATCGAACCCGGCCGTCGTCGAGAGGGGACCAGTATCGGCCTTCGAAAGTCATTTCTCTTTGCGGACTCGAACCTCCACGATGTGGTCGAGATCGATGGTATAGGCAACGGAGCCACCGCCGACCCTGTGCCGTACGCGCGCCGTATGATCGTCGATGGCCTCGACGCGTACTGCCATCCTCTGACCCGTAGAGAGCTCGAGCCTTACCACCTCGCCGACCATCGTGTGAAGACGCGACACGGGTATGACGACGGTCTTGTCCTGGGCGTAAGAGCGCCGCGGCTGATCTTCGGCTTCCGGCTGAGGACTGGGTGGGTCGTCGATTTCGAAAGACTCGAGATCGATCTCGAGCTCTTCAGGTCCGGCGTCGTTGACCGGCTCGGCGTCGTCGATCGGCTCGCTCCCGCCAACAGGTTCGCTGTCTTCGCTCTCGAGAGGGTCCGGGTTGTAGCTGGGCTCGACGTCGAATGCGGCAGACAGGGGACGGTTGTCTGAAGACATCGAACCGCTCAGATCGCTGTAGGTTCCGAGATCGGCGTTGACCGTGGAGACGGAGTATCCGACCATGCCAATGATGGCCAGGCCACTGCCCGCGAGGCTGTAGAGGAACGGTTTCTTCGCTTCGTCCCAGAACTTGAGAACGAAAGCCAGTGCGGCGAACGGAATGAAGAGGCATGCGAGGCCCCATCCGACGTTCTCCCGGAAGGCGAGAACAAGGAGCCACACGCCGGCCGCGATGCTGACGAGGCAGGCGATGACAATGATCCCTAACCACAGCGCCGTCATGCTCAGTCCTCCAATAACCTCCCAACGAGTGTACCCGATACCACCTCGAGGTATGGGGCCGCTTCTGGCGTGACAGGGGCAATATCGAACCTCGAGCCCTGTATTCTACGTACAGGATGTCAGGAGGCCCGGTGATGACGAAAGCCATGATGATGTTGTTGGTGGTCTTTCCCACCGTAGTAGTTGCGCAGTCCCTCGATGAAGAGGCGATTCTCGCCATGCACGACGAGCGTCCGGACGATCCGCCGGCGGCAGTGACGCCGGCGAAGCTGGGGTACGTGCCGTTCGTGACGGCAGACGTGGTCGAGCGCAACGGGTTCACGAGCATTCAGGTCAACGTCGGTGAAGGCGGCTATAACATCTCCGGCGATGCGGCCAACGAGCCCTCGATCGCCGTCGATCCGACGGCGCCGAATCGAATGGTCATCGGGTGGCGACAGTTCGACTCCGTGTCTTCCAACCACCGCGAAGCCGGAGTTGCCATGTCGGTTGACGGCGGCCGCACATGGACGGCGTCGGTGCTCAACGACGGGGTCTTCCGATCCGATCCGGTGCTCGAAGCCGATTCCGACGGCACTTTCTTCTACAACAGCTTGGCGGTTCCAGGCGGTCAATTACTGGCCGATTTCTTCGGCTCCGAAGACGGTGGGCAGACCTGGGCTGGGCCACGGCCCGCCTACGGTGGAGACAAGGTGTGGATCGCCATTGATCGTAGCGAAGGTATCGGGCACGGCAACATCTACGAGAGCTGGAGTACGGCCTCCAACGTGTGGGGGGAGCGGATCTTCAGCCGGTCTACCGACGGGGGTCTGACCTTCTCCGTGCCGATCGCTCTTCACCCCGCTCCGATATGGGGAACACTGGCCATCGGGCCGGAGGGCGAGGTCTACCTTGCCGGCAACGCGAGCTTCGAGCTCAGCACATTCGTCGTCCTGCGCTCGATCGATGCCCAGGACCCCCTCGTCGATGAGCCGACCTTCGAGATCTTTGTTGCCCCCCTCGGCGGCAGACAAGGAACCGGGAACGGCAACATGGCCACCCCCAACCCGGTCGGCCTGCTCGGTCAGGTCTGGCTCGGAGTCGATACCTCGGATGGTCCCAACCGGGGCAATCTCTACCTCCTGAGCTCGGTCGACCCGCCGGGTACCGATCCACAGGATGTGCACTTCATCCGCTCGGAAGACGCGGGCGAGAGCTGGTCGGAGGTCGTGCGACCCTACGCCGACGATCGTGGGGCGTGGCAGTGGTTCGGCACGATGTCGGTCGCCCCCAACGGCCGCATCGACGTGATCTGGATCGAAAGCCTGGCCCGTTTCCCGTCCTACCAGGGTGAGATCTACTACACCTCCTCGCACGATGGGGGGTTCACCTGGGCGACTCCCGTCGCCGTGACGCCGTCGTTCAACAGTCATGCGGGTTGGCCGCGCCAGGACAAGATGGGTGATTACTTCCACATGCGGTCCGACCTCGTTGGCGCCGACCTCGCCTTCGCAGCCACCTTCAATCGCGAGCAGGACGTCTACCACATGCGCATCGGACCTTATGACTGCGACGGCAACGGTGTTGATGACGTGGCCGATATCAGCTCTGGGGAACTCCGAGACTGTGACGTCAACCAGATCCCTGATTACTGCGAGATCAAGGCGCAGCCGGAGCTGGACAGCAACGGCAATTGGATTCTCGATGTCTGCCAGGCGCCGCGTGAGGTCACCGGCAGGGCCAGATAGTGGCATTTTCTCCTGATCCTTTTATTCGCCGTCATCGCCCTCTCGAGCACTGTTCTTGTTTCGAGTGACAGCGATGACGGCGAATAAAAGGAATGGTTGTGGTTTCGGCGATGTCAAAGATATCAACTCGGGCCGGACTGCGCGAGCACCCGAGCCACCGGCCTGAGGTCCATCCACCACTGGTGGATTGGGCGTTGGTACTCCGCATCGGCGAGGGCCGGCAGATCATGCAGATCATGGAATACGATCTTTCCCTGCTCGAGGCCGACCGAGAGCAGGCCGTCGGCTCCGGACATGGCCTCCGCGATCAATCGGTCGACGCACAGCTTGGCGAGGCGCGTCGCGTGGGTTCGATCGAAAGGCGTCGGGTCACCGCCTTGCTGGAGGTGGCCGAGGATGGCCTGGCGCACGTCGAAGTGGGCGCCTCCCTCCTCCTCGAAGAGGCTGACCATGAACTGGGTGGTATAGCAGGGGTTGGCCTGCTCGTTGCGAATCATCAGGCCGAGGCGTTTGCCCTTGCGAAAGCCCTCGACGAGCTCGTCGACGTCGGCCTTGAGATCGGCCAGGGTGACACCCTCCTCATGCAGGTAGACACGCTCCGCCCCAGAAGCGAGGCCGGCGAGCAGGGCCAGATAACCGCAGTGCCGGCCCATGACCTCCACGACGAAGCAACGTCGCGAAGCGACCGCCGACTGCTTGATCTTGTCGAGAGCCTCGACGATCGAGTTGAGGGCGGTGTCGGCGCCGATCGACAGCTCCGAACCGGGTAGATTGTTGTTGATGCTGGCGGGGAGGCATACGATCGGAATTTGAAAGGCTGGACAATGCTCGCGCTCATCGAGCATGGCGTGGGCGCCGGCATAGCCCGACCACCCGCCGACCATCAGGATGCCGTCGATTTTGTGCTCCATGAGCGTGTAGGAGATACCGGCCATATCGCCTTCGCCAGGAATACGCCTGGAGGTGCCGAGCTCCGAGCCACCGACGCTCGCCCAACCGTTGACCGACATCCAGCCGAACTCCTCGACACGATCGCAGATGAGGCCGGCGAAACCGTCGCGCACGCCAAACATCGTATGCCCGAGATCGAGGCCGAAACGCACAGCGGCGCGCACTGCAGTGTTCATGCCGGGCGCCGGCCCGCCGGCGGTCAGGACGGCCAGGCGAAGTCGCTTCTGATTCGTTCGCCTCGGACGCTGCAAAGAGCGCTGGAGGGTGTCCAAAGTGGCGATTGTGTCGGAAAACCCTCGCCCTCGCAGGCGCATGGCTTCGTCGTAGTCGTGCTGTTTGATGGCCCGTGCCACTTTCAGATTGTCCTCGACACAGGCCGTGAGGGGAGCGAGATGGATACGGTTGGCCTTCAGGCCGACTAGCACCGGTTCCGCCTCCGGGACCGCCGTGATGAGGTGTTCGACGGCGGCGTGGCCGAGCAGCGTGCTCATGGTGCGGTCAAAGGCCGACGGGCGGCCGCCGCGCTGTACGTGGCCGAGGATCGTCAACCGGACCTCCTCGTCGAGCTTATGCTCGAGGATGCCCTTGACGTACTCGGCGGTGATGGGACGGCCGCGGCGGTTCTGTGCGCCCTCGGCGACGATCACGATGCTGTCGCGCCGCCCGGCCTGCCTGCCGGCACGCAGGCTTTCGATCATCGCCGTCTCCCAGTCGTCGCTTTCGGGTGGACGTTCCGGGATCAGGACCCAGTCCGCGCCGCCCGAGAGGGCGGCCGTCACCGCGAGGTAACCGCACCTGCGGCCCATGACCTCAACCACGAAGGTGCGCTGGTGCGACGCTGCGGTATTGCCGAGGGCGTCGATCGCTTCGGTGATGCGGTGGAGGGCGGTATCGGTGCCGATCGTCATGTCGGTGCCGACCATGTCGTTGTCGATGGAGCCGACCAGGCCGGCCATGCCGAGTGCCGGGTAACGTTGCGCTGCGTCGGCGTCGAGGCGACCCTCGGTGACCAGCTCCGTGACGAGCTCGGGCCACTCGCGATGGAGGATTGCGGCGGCGGTCAGACTGCCGTCGCCGCCGATGATGACGAGGCGGTCGATCGAGTGCTCGATGAGATGGAGCACGGCTTCGCGGCGACCTTCACGTTCATAAAAGGCTGGGCAGCGCGCAGTGCCGATGATGGTGCCACCGCGGTGGAGGATGCCGCCGACGCTGTCCCAGGTCATGGTTCGAAAGAACTCGCCGCCGTTGACCAGGCCCTGGTAGCCCTCCCGGATAGCGGTGACGTTCCATCCCGCTTCTAGGCCGCTTCGAACAACGGCGCGGAGGGCGCCGTTCATTCCCTGGGCGTCGCCGCCGCTTGTCAGTACACCGATTTTGCCGTGGGGTTCGCGACTCGTAGTCATCCGGGGATTCTAACCGGTCGCCGGCCTGAAGTCGTCCTGTGCTGGTTCTCTATTCGTCGGAAACGGCGTCGAACTGGTCTTCGTCCTCCTCGTCTGCCCCAGGCGTGGCAACGGGTTCGAACGAAAATTCGGACAGCGCCGCAACGGCGGTGACCTTGACATTGCTGACGGTGCCGTTGACCGGGATGTTGATCGAAAACTCCGCTGCCTCGCCGGCGGCGAGAGTTAAAGAGATGCCCGTCGTCCCACGTCCGAGGCTCGCCCCGTTCCCGTCCTGGGCGTCACCAGTGATGGCGATCGCCGTTACGGAAACGGTACCGCTGTTGGTGACCGTGCCGGTGACAGTGAGCACTCCGCTGGGCGAGGTCTGGCGCTGCAGGTTGGAGACCAGCAGCGAGGTCACTTCGGCGGGGGGTGTCGTGTCGTCTTCAGCCTCGTCCTCTTCGTCTGGCGTTGGCTTGCGCACGTGCCCCACGTCCTGGTCGGTGATCGTCACAACCTCCTCTTCGCCGGGTGGCGCTGCGATGGCGGCTTCGAAGCCTCCGCGAAGGAATTTCTGAGCGGACGAAAAGGTCGTCGGGGCCTGTTCGGGCGCTAGCCCGGAAGCCTCCAGGTCGATATCGCCGATCGTGTAGGCGACGGGCTGGTCGCTGCCGGGCAGGAGAACTTCGACGCGGCTCCCCCGCACCGTCATCTCGGCGACCGAGATGGTCGAGCCGTCCGTCAAGACGAGAAGGTTCTCCGCCATCGCGGTTGACGCAAAGAAAACTATCGTCAGGGCAACGACCAATGTCAGGACGCGAACCTTCATCGGGTGTCTCTCCAGTATCATGTTCATGGCGGGTGCGGTGGCGGTCACGGTATGTCTTCGGGTACGGCGAGCGGAATCGGGCCGATGCTCATCGTGGCGGTGATGTTGCGGTGGCTCTGGGTTGCGGTGTGCAGGCCGTCGCTGTTGCCCTGGTAGAACACGACGTACAGGGGGTCGCTGCCTCCCTGTCCGCCGCCTCCTTGGCTGCCGATGTCCGGTCTTGGCGGCCCGGTCATGGTCAACGGGCTGACGTTAACGCCGATTCCCTGCCCGGTAGCGGTGCCATCGGGGCCGCGCATGTCCTGGACGGTCATGTTGAAGCCATCGACCCGACGCACGCGCAGACGGGCCCTGGCTGCGTTGATGCCACTGTCGGCGGCGTAAAAGGTCATCGCCGGCCAGCGCTCGAGGCCGGCGATGCGGCTGGCCATGAAGCTGCGCGTCAAGAGCCCCAGACCGAGAAAGGTGAGGAGGATGATCAGTGCAAGTGCGACGAACAGGGCTGCGCCGCGCTCGTGCCTTGGTTGCTCGGCGGGGTGAACGAATTCTACTTTGGAGTGCTGCACGCGGTCCTCCCTACCGTCTCAGCTGCGGGTGGCTACGCAGGGCAACGCGCACGGTGATCGGCCGATAGCGGAACCGGAGCTCGGCGCCGCTGATGTCGGGAGCATTCTCGGGCATGTCGGGCGAGGCTGTCCACCCGCGATCCGGATCCTGTGTGCGGCTGACGACCGACATGCGAACCTCGCGCAGGCCGGCGAGTTGGGTGGCCGTGGGTGCTGCCGGGTTGTCTTCACTGAGAAACCACTCCGCCCCCTCGACGTCGCCGTCGACGTCGATGTCGCAGCCCAGGGAGACCTGGAAGTTGGAGACGTTGGGGACGAGCTCTTCAGCAACGAAGGGACCACCCGCGGAATTGGAGACCCGGAGCCTGTAAAGCGACGGTTCACCGAAGGCGTTGGGCGCGACGAAGAAGATAAAGTCGTCAACGAAGCCTCCCGAGTATGCCTGAGCGGCGATCACGGTGGTGTCCCCCGAGGGATTGAGCGCCGCGTATCCACCGGCGCTGGTATCGTTGAAATCGATCGGTAGGTAGTCGCCCCCGCCGCCGGTTGTGACTGCTGTGTCGTTGGTTGCCTGGACGATGCGGAAGCCCCCGTACTCTCGCCGCCCCCCCATTGCGTTGATGTCGAGTGGCATCTGGAGGCCGACCAGGAAAGCGCGACCGTTGGAGGAGTCCGGTGGCAGGAGCTCCTGCAGGGCGCCGGTCCATGGCGATATCTCGGGTATGTGGACAGTGTCTGCGTCCTGAAAATCACTGACGATGATGTCGTAGATCGGAGTCGTGATCACGCCGCGCAGGCGCAGGACGTCCGTATTGGCGATTGCGGCGCGATTGGCTGTCACCCCGAAACCAGTCCCCGTGAGGCAGCTGGTGAAGGTCACACCGGAGGTGATGTTGTCGGCGACGTCGATGGCGATAGGGGCGAGATTCCCGGTGCCATCGAGGCAGGCCACTGGAATACCGCCTGTGCCGGTCATGCGTACGAGCCGGATGAGGGCGGCCATCGTATAGCGCATGTTCTCCGTCGTGTCAGCGATATTGCCCTGGATCTGGACCATGCCGGAGAAGGTTTCGAGCATGGCGAGGAAAGCGACGATGATGACCGACAGGAGCAGCAGCGCCACGAGGGCCTCGAGGAGAGTGAATCCGGAGCTCGTGGTTTTCATCGTCTTCAACCCTGGCCCTTGATTTTGATCACGCTGAGTGTCACATCCCGCCGCCCGACCCCTGAGGCGGATGTGGAGACGACGGTTACGTCGATCGTCTTGACGTTCGGGTTGATGTTAGTCGGAGCACCGGGTGGCAATGGGCTTGACTGGTTGATTATTCTGTCGGTGATCCGCCAGTCGAGGTTGAGACGGTTCTGGGGCTGAGCCTCCGTGTGATTGCCGGCCACGAGGTCAGGTGAGATGATATTCATGCCGCCGATGTTGTCGTACCACGGTGCCGCGAGCAGCTCCTCGGACTTGTCGCGTGCACGGTTCGTGATGGTGGCGTAGTCCAGTCCGGTGACGTTGAGCTCCATGGCGTACCCGAACATCGTCAGAACCGAGACAGATACGATGGCGAGGATCACCAAGGCGATGAGAGTCTCCGGTAAGGAGATACCGGACTCCCGCCGCCGACCGAGACGTCGTTCAGCGGTCATTTCCATAGCCAGTCCTTCCTGCGCGGCGAGAATGCGCCTCCGGTCCACATCTCTGCCCGTGGCCGGCCCGTAAACTTCGTGGTGGCCAGGCGGAAGAAGTTTCTGCGCCGGTCGGCGAAGTAGAGACCGCCCCCCTGGTTGCCCTGCAAGGAGCCGTCCGAACCGTAGAGGAAAACGCTCGTCGCTGGGTAGTCGCTGATGTCGGGCACACTCGCCGGTGTGTCACCGACGATGAAGAAATCCGAAAACGGGTGCCGGCGGATGAGGTTGTTATTGGCGTCGAGTACGCTGACTTCGTTACCGGCCAACTGGACTCTGACCGGAACCTGCAGCCTCATGGCTTCGCTTCGCGCCGTGTCGAAGAGACTGAGCACGCCACGCATTTCGCGCTGCGCTCGTGATTTGGTGATGGAACGCTGCAGGGTCGGAAGTGCGACGGCGGCAGCGAGGCCGATGATCGCCAGTACCGTCACCAGCTCGACGAGGGTCATGCCGCGTTCGCTGTCGCTGTGTGAGGCGGGTCGCCTCATTCGCGCCGGGTGGATCATCCGCTTCGTGCGTCCAGGCATAGGCCTCCCCATTGCCAATAGTAGATCCGGTGATAATAGCGCACAAGGTCTCTGGCGGTCCTTTCACATTCGTTTAACGTTCAGGTCTCTTCTTCTGCGGACACCAGTGCCGGAAAAGTGACCAGGAATGACGCGCCGCCATCATCGACCGGCCGGTGAACGATGTTGCCGTCGTGCTCCTTGGTCAACGCGTAGGTCACGGCAAGGCCGAGCCCGGCGCCTCGGCCGTCGCGGCGAAGGCTGAAGAAGGGCTCAAAAATCCGGTCCCGCTGGGCCGCGGGCACACCGGGGCCATCGTCTGCGACTTCGAGCTCGACGTCGGTGCCGGCCTGCTCGACTCGAACGAGGATTGATCCTCTTGCGTTGGCGATGGCGTCACGAGCGTTGAGCACGAGGTTGAGAAGGATGCGCCGCATGTCACTGGCGTCGGCGAGAATCGGCGCAGCGTGCGACTGTGTGACCACCTCGAGGGTGGTGCGCGGCGGGAGCATGTGTCGCAGCATCGCCTCCTGGTCACGAACCAGGCGGACGAGGTCGACAGCGGCGCGGGGGCTGTTCACCGGGCGGGCGAAGTCGAGCATGCCCTTGACGACCTCGGCGCCCTCCTCGGCGAGGGCACGGATCGTGGCTACGGACTCGGCGATTGCGGTTGGGTCCTTCTCGACGAGGCGGATGTGGAGCAGGATGCCGGCAAGAAGATTGTTGAAATCGTGGGCGACGCCCCCGGCGAGGCTCGCCACCGCTTCCATCTTCTGATTCTCGCGCAGAAGGGCTTCGGCCCGCAGCCATTCGGTTTCGTCGCGCACGACCAAGACGCGTTCGCCGGCGTCGGAGACGGGCGCGAGAACGCAGCGCAGGGTCCTTTCGCCGGCAGCGACGGTCCACTCGCGGCGCTCCTGGATACCACCTGGGACCGAGATCTCGGGCAGTACGGCCCCGGCGAAGTCGGCGAAGGATCTGTTCGATTGCAGCGGGCGCTCTTCGGGGTCGAGTAACGCCACCCCCTCCGGCATCTCGTCGAGCGTTTTCTGCCATCGCTCCCCGAGGCGCCGAACACGGTCCGAAAGATCTCGCACTGCAATGAGAAAGTCGCCTCGCCCACCCGCGGGCAGGGCTTGAATATGGATGTCGACCTCCACCTCGTTTCCGTCTGGCAAGGACCATGACGACTCGAGGTTGATTTCGTTTGCCTTCGCTCCCAGACCTTTGAGGCTTTCGGCGACCGCGGGCGCAAAATCCGCAACCGATGCCGGTTCGGCATGGTTGCCTAGGAACAGCTCGGCAGCCAGGTTGGCGCCGAGGATGCGACCACTTCGGTCGGCCTCGAGCAGGGCGACTGGACTCGATTCGAAGAGTTCGCGGTAACGTAGTTCGCTCGCTGCGAGCGCCCTTCTTTCGCACCCCAGCCGATCCTGCATGCGCTGGAAAGCTGCAGCCAGCTCCGCAACCTCGCGGCCGGCGCCGCGAACATCGGGCACATCAACCGGGTGGTCGGGATCAAAAACAGCCACCAGTCCCGCGAGCCGGTCCAGAGGCTCGACGACGCGGTTGATGAGCAGGGTTCCGGCGACGACCCCCAGGGCGAGCACGATGAGCAACGAGAGCGCCAAGCGAGCCCCGGTGGCGACCACACGTTGTATCACCTGCCGGGTTGACAGGATAAGCTCGACCCTCAGGCTGGAGGTGGCGGTCCGGTTATCCACTGCGGCCGCCTGCTCGACGATGCGGAGGAGCCCTGCGACCGATGCTTCCCGGTCCGCTTCTTGGATCACGCCGTACTGCCACACCAGGGAACCCGATTGGGTTCGAACCTCTGCGGCGACGAGTTCCGGCAGGGAGGTGAGCACGATCGCCGCTGAACTCTCGTTCCAAACGTCACTGGCCGCCGCGCGAGCAGCCGCCCTGGCTCGCTGCTCGAGCCGATGTTCGAGATCGTGATACTGGGCCCCGAGAACGACGGTGAGTGTGACCCCCAGCGCCGTCACCGAAACCAGAAGCATCCAGAGGAGAAACCAGTGGCCGAGACGCAGACTGCGGCGCCGGGCCTGTCCGGTGGAGCGATCAGAAATCGAAGAAGTCGCCTTCGAAAACATCGCCGAGTTGGCGCATCAGAGCGGACGAGAGGGCGGCAGTGACTCCGGCCATGATGACGGTCCCCTTGGTGCGCCCCACAAGGTAGCCGACCACCCCTACCCCAGCCACCGAGACGACAGGATGGCGGCGCACCGTGTCTCGCCAGTCGATGGTGGACGGGACGAGCGTATCCAAAATGGCATCCGCGTCCAGGCTTCGCTGGTGGTTTTCGGTCTCCTCAGCGAGCTTCACCGCCTCGGCGTCGTCTTCGAGCGGATCGTTGAGAGTTGGATCCGTGGCGTCTCCCATCAGTCGCGCTGACGAGTGATGTAGCCGATCAGGAAGCCGGAAGCCAAGGCGATGAGCACGGCCTTGCCGGGATTGTCGCTGATGTACTCCAGGACTTGGTCGCCCTTCTGCTTGAAGTCGACTTCGGCGACTTTCTCTCGCATTCGGGAGTAGAAATCCTTGCTCTTGGCGGCGAGCTGGTCGTACTGTTCCTTGGTCTTCGCATAGAGGGCTTCGGCCTGCTCGCGCCCTTTGCTCGCGAGCTCCCCAATATTGACTTTTGCGTCGGCGAGGTGGCGCTTGGCGTCCTCGAGGTAGATGCGGGTCCGCTCGGCCGCCTCATGGCTGCGCTCCACGGCCTTGCCATAGGCGCCTTGCATGGTTCCGCGCGCACCTTCGAGGGCCTTCTGCGCTTTTCCGAGCGTCTCTTTCACGCCACCGAGGCCACCGTCCTCCTCGGCCACGACCTGATCGATCACTGCGTCGACTGTCGGCTGCTTGTTATCGGTCATCAGAACCTCCTGTCATAATCTGAGCAGGTCGATTCTACACCGGTTGGCTCGTGATATCGATCAGAAGAGGTCCAAGGTGTCCCCGAGCTCGGGAATTTCGCATTGCCAACCAAGTCTGTCCCTGAGTCGTTCCGCTAGCGCCTGCTGTGCGGGGTACTCGCCGTGGGTGATGACGACCCGCTCCGGGTCACGCTCACGTCGGGCCAACCACAGCATCAATTCTTCTGCGTCGGCGTGGGCCGAAAGCCCCGAGACCTGGTCGATATGGGCACGAACCGGAACCCACTCACCGTGGATTTTGATTTCGCTTTCCCCTTCGGTCAGGCGGCGCCCGCGG
>RCNG010001614.1_pt1 | contig 13490 bp, 17 predicted proteins | sample 2041371 | NCBI WGS metagenome assembly RCNG01 (sample SAMN09708227, study PRJNA481090) | Marine sediment metagenome, whole genome shotgun sequencing project. | biome: marine sediment; feature: ocean; material: sediment; isolation source: Sewage treatment plant 1 marine sediment (STP1) ... | reverse complement strand
CGATCTACAGCTTGGCCTGGACGGCCATTCTGCTGGTGATCGCCGGTTCCATTTTCTCGCGCAAGGAGCTGCGTGGCGAATGAGCAAGCGCCAACATACCTTTCTACGGCTCCTGGCGGTAGTGGCCCTGACCCTGATCATCGTGTTGACTTTGCGCGTGTTCGATGGCCAGGAGAAGGGTGCGGCTCCCCAGGAAAAACTCTATTTCCCCTCGGGAAACTTCCTGGTGGAATCCACCCTGGGCTTCCGGGAGGTCATGGCCGACTACCTATGGTTCCGTTTCGTTCAGTACTACGGCGCCTTCGCCCAGGGGAACAATGATTTCCGGTATTTCGAGTTGTTGACCGACAGCATCACCAAGCTGGATCCCCAGTTCGTGGAAGCTTACCATTTCGCCTCCCTGGTGTTCTGGTCCAGCTTCGGCGATACCGCAGCTTCCATCAACATGCTCAAACGCGGTATCCTGGCCAACCCCGACACGGCCAAGCTGCCGTTCCAGATCGGCTTCATCTACTATGTGATGGAGCACGACTACCTACGGGCGGCCCACTGGTTCGAGAATGCCTCCCGTTGTTCGGACGCTTCGGACAAGGAGTCCCGCTTCGCGGCGTTTGCCCGTTACAAAGCGGGGGACGATCGTGTTTCTCTGGAATTGTGGAAGACTCTCTACGATTCCACCGACAGCCCGCACATGAAAGAGCTGGCGGTCAAGATGATCGAGAAGCTGACCCGGAAGATCAAGCAGCAGCAGCTCTACGGCGACGATTTCATCGGCCCCATCCCGGAGATTTAAGATGATGACCGCATCCTTCGGAATTATGCCCGTGATTATCGCCGCCTGGCTGGGCGCCTGTTTCGGGAGCTTCTCCAATGTCCTGATCTACCGTTTGCCCCGAAACCTGAGCGTGGTCGGACCTCGCTCCTTCTGCCCTGTCTGCCGGAAAACCGTGGCCTGGTACGACAACATCCCCCTGTTGAGTTGGTTGCTGTTGCGGGGCCATTGCCGTCACTGTAAGGCCGGCGTTCCCGTTCGCTATCTCCTGGTTGAGCTCGCCGGGGTAGCCTGCGTGCTGGTGGGAATCATGCGCTTCGGATGGACAATTGAAGGGCTTTCTGCATCGTTTTTTCTCATCATCCTGCTTAATATTGCAATCATCGATTGGCATCACATGGTCATTCCGCACACCCTGACGGTGGGGGGCATGGTCATCGGGTTGGTTTTGTCCCTTTTCGGGAATCCCCCGCTGCCATCGGCACTTTTTGGAGCGGTTATCGGTGCCGGAGCCATCCTGGCGGTCTCCTACGGCTACAAGCTGGTCAGAGGGGTGATCGGCATGGGGGGCGGCGACGTGATGCTGATGGCCCTGGTGGGGGTCTTCCTGGGCCCCTGGGGGGTGCCCGCCGTGCTGTTCGCCGGGGCCTTGTTCGGCACCCTGTACGCGGTTTCCGCCGGTCGAGGCCGTCTTTCCGGATCGGCCAAGCTGCCTTTCGGGACATTCCTGGCCACCGCCGCAGCCATGGTGCTCCTTTTCGGGGGCCAGATTTTTTCCTGGTACCTGTCTCGATTCTGATCCCCGGCGGCAAATCTCCATCCTGATCCAAGGGCCGAGGAACCCCACATTTTTCACCTCATTTTCGTAGATACCCGATTCCCTCCAGATTTTCGAGGATTTTGGCTCAAGGCGCCTGTAGGCGTGCCGATGAGAATTGTGGCACGCATGTTGCGGTTGGCCCGAGGGATACCCGAATAGGGAGTGGGTGTCCCCACCATGAACGCTCGAACAGCGAGGCAGGCTTGACATGTTCGGATTCCTTAAAGGGAAACAGAAATCACTAATAGGCATGGACGTCGGGTCCAATGTCGTCAAGTGTCTTCGGCTCGATCTGACTTCGGATCGACCGGTGATCACCCATTTCGCGATGGCTGATCTGCCGCCGGAGGCAATTGTCGACGGGGAGATCATGGACCGTGAGCTGGTGATCGAGGCCATCCGGAGCGCAGCCGAAAAGGCCGGCATTCCAGATGAGCCCGTGGCCAGTGCGGTGGCGGGTCGGGCGGTCATCGTAAAGAAGATCGTCATGGACAAGATGTCGGATGAGGACGCGCGGGAGGCCATCTATTGGGAGGCCGAACAGCACGTACCCTTCGACATCGATGACATCACACTCGATTTCCAGATACTTCAGGAAGATATCGGAGCGGACCAGATGGAACTCCTCCTGGTGGCCGCCAAGAAGGACATGGTCCTCTGCCGAATTGATCCGGGACGCCGGCTTCAGGCCCCTGGTCATAGACGTGGCTTCCTTCGCCAACCAGAACACCTGGGAATTCATGAGGAGCCAAACCGGTTCCAATGAACTTCCCGAGTTGATCGAAGAAGCGGACTCCGGCGGCACGGAGGATTCGGTCGATGAGCTCGATCCCTTCGAGGAGAACGTCGAAGATAAAAAGGAAGAGGCCGCCGAGGCCCTGGCCGATGAATTCGTGGCCCTGCTCGATGTCGGGGGCGGGGTGACCAACGTGCACATCGTCAAGGACGGCGTGCCGTACTTCACCCGCGATCTTCCCATCGGGGTTGCGCACTTCATCGAAGAGTTCCAGAAACAACTCGGTCTGACCTACGAGACGGCCCACGACGTGGCCCGCGGTCATACCGACGATGTTGACGACCAGCTCGTTACCGACATCGTGCGCTCGGTGGGTTCGGAAATCTACCAGGGGCTGGAGCCCAGTCTGTCCTACCTCAAGACTTCCGGCGAGGCCGACGGCATCGACCGGATCGTCCTGAGCGGGGGCGGAGCTCATCTGCCGGGCCTGCGGGAATACCTGGCTGAATCCTACAACGTACCCAGCGAGATTGCCGATCCCTTGGCCGGGCTGGATTACAACCCTGACCTGTTCGGTGAGGGAGAGGCCGAGGAGCTGAGCCCCTTGCTCACTGTGAGTGTTGGGCTGGCTCTCAGAGAGGCGGTGGGAGCATGATTCGCATCAATCTTCTGCCCCGCGATGAAATGCCGGCCCAGAGCAGGATCAGCCTGCCCAACGTCGGAAATTTTGCGCCCCTGGTACTGGTGCTTGTCGCCGCCATCGGAATCGGTGCGGTGTATATCCACCAGTCCAACCAGATCAAGGCGTTGAACGAGATCATCGTCGAGGAAGAGGCGGAAACCCGCCGGCTGGCCCCTGAGATCGCCAAGATCAAGAGGCTCAATCAGCAGCGGAAAGACCTGAATGATCGCCTGGACGTCATTACCCGCCTGGACGGCGATCGTTACTTCCGGGTGCACTTGATGGACGAATTGAACCGGGCCATGCCTGACCACATCTGGCTGACCCGTTTCGAAGACATCGGAGGTGACAGGTACGCTGTCGAAGGCGTCACCTTCTCCAATTTCATCGTGAGTGATTTCCTCCAGAACGTCACGAGCAGTCCCTATTTTTCCAGAGTCGACCTGCTGGTCGCGGAGAAGGGCGAGATCGAGGACGTGAAGGTTGTCAAATTCAAAGCCGAGGCCAAGGCCGTCCGCAAGGCGACCGTGACCCCCTTCGAAGGTTAGGAAGGACGCAATGGATATCGACGTCAAAGATCCCAAATTACTCCGCTGGGCCGGCGCGGTTCTGATTGTGCTGGTGGTGGTCCCGTTGTATTTCCTGACGGATTCCTACCCCTTCACCTACCAGGCCCGCAACGAGACCATCTCGGAGCTGGATGCCCGTCACCAGCAGCTGAGCCGGGACCTGGAAAGGGCCCGCTTGCTGGTGCGGAATCTGGAAAAAGTCGAGCAGGAGTACGCCATTCTCCACGACCAGTGGATCGTGGCCCAAACACTCCTGCCGGAACAGAATCAGATGCCGGATCTGCTGCGCAAGGTCACGGCGGCCGGCCAGCAATCCGGAATCGAGTTCCAGCTTTTCAAGCCCCAGACCCCTGTCAACCAGGGTTTCTATTCGGACAATCCTATCGAGGTCCGGATCCAGGGTGGATTTCACCAGACCGGTGTGTTCCTGAGCCGGCTGGCGAATCTCAACCGGATAGTCAACGTCTCCAACATGAGCATGGATGGCGTGTCCAAACAGGAAGAGACACCGTTCACCGTCGAGACCGGATTGACCCTGACAGCCTATACGCAGGGGCCCAGTGCCCCGGTGGAAGGTCCGGGGAACAAGAATTCCGAGGGTATTCTCGACCAGCTGAACGCCAAGGCTGATAACGAAGAAGCCGTCACCAATCAGGCCGGCATTAGTCACTAGGGAGTTAGAACCATGATGAGGAAAAATTTCCGGTTGCCTGATGCCCTGACCCTCGCCGTCCTACTGGGACTGCTGGTCGCGGCTCCGGCCCTGGCCGCCGACGAAGATGCCGGCGGTGATCAAGATGCCGGTTCGGTTTCTCCGTCCCAGATCTCGCGGGACAGGATCAACGCGATCCGCGCCAACGAGTTTTTCTACCAGTCCTACGGTAAGGCTGATCCTTTCGGGGTCCTGGTCGCAGGGAACTTCGAAAAGAGTTCCGCCCAGGAACTGGTGGACATGAACAGCGCTCACCTGGTGGGCGTGATGTGGGGCCAGGACGACAAGTTCGCCCTTGTAGAAGATGGAGAAGGTTTCGGTTACATCCTACGTGTTGGCGATCGCGTCCGACACGGCCGCGTCGTCAGCATACGAAAAGACTCACTTACCGCGCGGGTCACCCTGTACGGAATCACCAACAAGGTGGTTCTCAAGCTGGAAAAAACGGAGGGTTAAGCAATGTTCGGAAGGATCCGCTTCACTCATATCTCAGTTGTGGCTGCCCTCCTGATGACCCTGGCGATCGGCGCCATGGCCCAGGATGGAGCTTCTGTCTCCCCAACCACAACCGATGCTGCCGCCCCGGATGAGGCCTACAAGCAGGTGCCCATTTCCCTGGACGTGCAGGAAGCAGAAATCGGTACGGTACTGCGTTCCCTGGCCGGTTTTTCCGGAACCAACATCGTGGCTTCGCCCCGTGTAGTGGGCAAGGTCACCGTCAAGCTGGAAGAGGTTCCCTGGGAAGAGGCCCTGCGCGTCATCCTGAGGTCCCACAGCTTCGACTATGTCGAGGAATCGGGAATTTACCGGATCGATACCGCCGAGGAGCTCCGCAAGGAGAAACTGGACATCGAGCGGGCTCGCAAGCAGGTCGAGGACATGGCGGCCCTGAATTTGGGGATGGTTAATCTCCACTACGCCAACGCCGAAGAGACCAAGGACGCCCTGGAGGAGATGTTGACCGAACGCGGCAACATCGACGTCGATGTGCGCACCAACAGTCTCATCATCAACGATGTTCAGGAACGAGTGGACGTTATTTCCCAGATGGCGATTGATCTTGATACCAAGACGCCTCAGGTGGAAATCAACGCCCGCCTGATCGACATGGATTCCAAGGCCACGCGGGACCTGGGTGTCAACTGGGCGATCAACAATTTCAACAGTCCGGGCAACAACGTGAACGGCGGCCTGAATATCACCAACCCGGTCCAGAATGCGGCGGGCGACTTGCGGGTTGGCACCGTTCAAAACTGGGGCGAGCTGATGATGCAGGTCCAGGCTCTGGAGTCCACCAACAAGGCCCACCTGATCAGTAACCCGATCATCACCACCACGGACAATCGTGAAGCGAGCATCCTGGTGGGTCAGAAGATCCCGCTGATCGTTTCGGACGAGGCCGGCAACGCGATCACCCAGCTGACTACCGTTGGTATCATGCTGATGGTCACCCCGCACATCAATCAGGACAATCAGATAACCCTGGACGTGCACAACGAAGTCAGCGATCTGTCCAGCCAGGCCACCGTGCAGGGTGGTGTCATCATCAACACCAGTGAATCCGACACGCGGGTCCTGGTCGAGAACGGTGCAACCGCCATTATCGCGGGTCTGATCCGCCAGATCGACGGCAAGCTCAACAGCGGTATTCCGGTGTTGATGGACATTCCCCTGCTCGGGGGCCTGTTCAGGCATTCGACCAATACCAAGGTCAGTCGTGAGCTGGTCATCTTCGTGACGCCGACCATCGTCGATAGTGCTTACATGCAGAGGGATAAGATCGTCGAGGAATCCGAGATCATCTACACGCCCGAAACGGTTTCGAACGTCGAACTGTATTAGACTTCGAGATTGACGACAACCTGCCCCCCGGGGATTGTTCCTCGGGGGGCATTGTATTAGGATGGGGTCATGTGGACTTCATTCATCGGCTTCATGGCCAGCGGAAAATCGACCCTGACCCGCAGGCTCCAGGCCACCACCAACCGCCCAGCCGTCTTTCTCGACGAAATCATCGCCGAAAAAGCCGGCTCTTCCATTTCCGGGATCTTCGCCACGGCGGGCGAGGCGGCCTTCCGGGAACTGGAACATGAAGCCCTGGCCGGGCTTGATCCCTCGCGGAATCTTCTTCTGGACACAGGCGGCGGTATCGTCGAAACCTCCTCTGCGGTGGACCTTCTGCGTGAGCGGGGGGTTGTCATCTGGCTGGATATGCCCTGGTCCGTGGCCCGATCCCGCCTGAAAGAGGAAACTCCCGGCCAACGCCCTCTGGTCGAAATGCTGGGCTGGGCTGGCCTGGAGGAGCTCTTTCGGCGCCGTCGCCCCCTGTACGCCGCCGCCGCGGATTTCCGTTTGAATGGCGGTGATCTGGACGGGGAGCAGCTGGCCCGTATCTCCAGCTTGCGCAGTTTGATCTGGGAACGCCGCCGGGAGGGGGAATCCCGATGAGAGTCATCGCCGGGCGCTGGCGGGGCCGCCGTCTGAAATCCCCCGTCGGTGATGAGGTTCGGCCGACTACCGACCGCGTCAAGGAAGCCCTGTTCAACATCGTGGGCCCGGATATCCGGGGTTGCCTGTTCCTTGACCTTTGCTGTGGGTCGGGCGGGCTGGGAATCGAGGCTCTCAGCCGGGACGCCGCCCAGGTGGTGTTCGTGGACCGGTCCCGAGGTTCCCTGGCCCTGGTCCGTGAAAATCTGGAAACCTGCGGTGCGGAAATGGAAAATACACGACTTGTCTGCGCTGATGCCACTGATTGGCTGCCGCGTTGGCAGCCGTCCTTGCCTGAGGGTGCGTGGATTCTCGTGGCCGATCCGCCCTACCGTAGTCCGGTCGCCGGGGCTATCATGAGGGAACTGGATCGCCTGGGGGCCGGCCCCGGATTCAGATTGGGCATCGTGGAACACGGAACCCGAACGCCGGATCTTGATACGGGTTCGTCCGGTTCGGTGAACTGGTCGACCCGTCGGTACGGTGAGAGTTTTCTGGCCGTGGCCCGCCCCCAAAAGGGCGGCATTGACCAAGGAGAATGAACGTGAAACGTCACGCGCTGTATCCGGGATCCTTCGATCCGGTGACTCTGGGACACATGGACATTGTCAGCCGAGCGGCGGGTCTTTTCGACCAGGTGACGGTGGCCGTGGCCCATTCGGGCAAGGCCGGTCTCCTGGGCATCGAGGAACGGGTCGCGCTTTTCCGGGATTCGGTACAGGGGATGCCGAACGTGCAGGTCCATCCCTTCGGGGGCCTGCTGGTCGACGAATTCGCCAGGTGCGGCGCCGACGTTGTTGTCAGGGGCATCAGATCCCTGGGCGATTACGAACACGAATGGGGCCTGGCGGGAGTCAATTCCCTTCTGGCCGCCGACATCGAATTCATCTATCTGTTGGCGCGGCCTGCCCTGGCCCCCATAAGCAGCACCTTGGTGCGCGATGTCATCCGGCATGGGGGGGCGCTGGAAAACCTGGTGCCGCCCCCTGTGGTCAAGGCTTTGGCCGACCGCGAATTTTGACAATTTCTGTCTGGACGTTAACCACCATTGCCACTGTCGAAAGGTCCGGATCCTTGTTTCTGGATATGGCCACCATCACGCTCGAGTCCGGCAAGGGGGGAGACGGTTGTGTTTCCACCCGTCGCGAGAAATACATGCCGCGCGGTGGGCCCGACGGCGGCAACGGGGGCACGGGGGGATCGGTATGGCTGGAAGCCACGGATGAACTTTCGACCTTGCTGGATTTCCGCTATCGACGCCACTACAAGGCCGTCCCGGGAAAGGCCGGCGGCGGCAACCGGCGCACCGGTTCCGACGGGGAAGACGTGACCCTTCTGGTTCCCTGCGGTACGGCCGTCTTCAACGAGGACGACGACAACCTGCTCGCCGATCTTCTGGAACCCGGCCAGAGGATTCAGGTGGCGCGGGGAGGTCGCGGCGGCAAGGGAAACTGGGAATACCGCAATGCACGAAACCAGACACCCATGCACGCCCAGCCTGGCCAGACGGGCCGCAAGGTCACGGTCCGCCTGGAGCTGAAACTGATCGCCGACATCGGTCTGGTGGGAGAGCCCAACGCCGGCAAGAGCACCTTGCTGTCGGTGATCACCGCGGCCCGTCCCAAGGTGGCCGACTACCCCTTCACCACCCTGGTCCCCAATCTGGGGATCGTGGACCTGGGGGACTACAACAGCTGCACCCTGGCCGATATCCCCGGCCTGATCGAGGGTGCCGCTGAAGGAAAAGGCCTGGGGCACGAATTTCTTCGCCACGTCGAACGGACTCGGGCCCTGCTCTTGCTTGTGGATCCCTCCCTGGAACCTCCCCGCCGTGCCCTGGATGTGCTGCGGGCGGAGTTGAAGAGGCACGGTCGGCGGCTGGCCGATCTGCCTTTTGCCGTGGTGGTGACCAAGCAGGATCTTCTGGACGAGTCCCGCCGGGCTGAAGTGGAAGCCGAAGCCCGGGAATGGGCCGCGGACCACGGTGCGTTGGAAGTGCTTTCCATTTCCTCGGCCACCGGGCAGGGGCTGGGACCATTAAAAAAGCTCCTCTTGAGGCTTTACCGTAGTCAATATCCGGAAAACGTTGAATAATTGAAGATTGCGGGAATTTTCTTTCCTGCATCAGATCCCCTCGAACCTCCTCCCGGATGGGAATACCCCCATGTCCGAACCCCAAACACGCCCGCGTCCCGGGGCCGCCGCCGAGTACCATTTGCATCCGGATCATCCCCACTGGCCCGGGTTGTGGCGGCAGATCAATGATCCACCCCAGGAAGTCCATGTCCGCGGCCAAGTGGACATCCTCAACGCCCCTGCGATCGCCATGGTGGGGACCCGTCGGGCCACCAACAGAGGGCTGGCGGTGGCTCGTGCTCTGGCTGCGGAATTGGCGGCCCATGGGTGGGTCATTGTCAGCGGTCTGGCGCTCGGCATTGACGCCGAAGCCCACCGGGGCGCCCTTTCCGTCCAGGGGCGAAGCGTGGGGGTCATGGCCACCGGGAGTGACCTGATATATCCCACCGCCCACCGCAGCCTGCGGGGGCGCCTGGAAGAAAACGGTTGCACCCTGACCGAATTTCCTCTGGGCACGCCGCCCTTGAAATATCATTTCCCGCGGCGCAACCGGTTGATCGCCGGGCTGGCCGCCGGTGTGATCGTGGTGGAGGCGCCGGTCAAGAGCGGCGCCATGCTGACGGCCATGCTGGCGGTGGACTACGACCGCGAAGTCTTCGCCGTTCCCGGTCCCGTGGACCTGGATACGAGCCGTGGTTGTCACCACCTGCTGCGAGAGGGCGCCCACTTGCTGGAAAACGTCACCGATGTCGAACGAGTGCTGGGCCGACCGGAGCCCCAACCTGTCTCCAAGGTGATTCAGGCCTCCACTAACACCGGTGAATTCCCCGAGCCGCTTCCCGGCAGCGCCGCCCGCTGGATCATGGACAGGCTGGATCTGGAAGGCGTTTCCCGGGATCGTTTGCGTGAACGCTGGCCGGGCAACGAGTCTGCCTGGCAAGAGGGGCTACTGGCCCTGGAACTGGCGGGGTTGATCCGGAGGTTGCCCGGAGGGCGGCTTGCCCGTAGAATCTGGTCCGGTTGAAACCCGAATCCCATGGAGTATCTCGATGGCTTCCCGACCCCGGCAGCTACTGGATTTCAGTCTGCTGTACCTCCTTTTCCTGCTGGCCCGGCCGTTGCCGCGTAGCTTCCTGCTGGCTGTCGGCAGGGGGCTGGGCACCCTTGTCTGGCGTGTCGTGCGCTTCCGCAGGGATATTGTCCTGGATAACCTCCGCCACGCTTTCGGCAAGGAGAAGGACGAAAGCCAGTTGAAGGATCTGGCCCACGCTTTCTACCGGAACCTCGGTATGACCCTGATGGAATTCCTTTCTTTTCCCCGGTTGAAAAAGGCGGACATCCTGGAAATGGTCCATCTGCGGAGGGAAGAATATTTCGCCGAAGTCGTGGCTCAGGGTCAGGGGGCCTTCCTGGTCTCGGGTCATTTCGGCAACTGGGAATTGCTGGGGGCCCGGATGGCCGCCGAGGGCCAACCGGTCAGTTTCATCGTCAAGGAACAGTCAAACGTCCGTGTGGACCGCATCCAGAACGACATCCGGCACCGGATCGGGATCGGGACCATCCGCTCCGGCGGAACATCCATCAGGGAGATGATCAAGGCCCTGCGCCAAAAGGAAATGATCGGACTGGTCGGGGATCAGGATGCGGGTCCCGACGGATATTTCACCGAGTTCCTGGGCCGACAGGCCTCGGTCTTTCGCGGCACCGCGTATTTCGCCTGGAAATTCAAGGTGCCCATCCTGACGGGATTCATCTTCAGGCAACCGGACGGTCGCCACGTGGTGGAACTCGATGCACCTTTTGGCGCAGAGCCCGGTGAGGAAGAAGAAGCCGCCGTCGTCCGCCTCACGGAAATCCACACCGCCAGGTTGGCCGCGGCCATCCGCAAAGCGCCGGAACAGTACTTCTGGCTCCACCGCCGCTGGAAGACCCGACCTCCGACCGAATGAACAGGCCGGAATGTCCTTAGCCCGTCTCGAACCCGATGTTCTGGCTGGCTTCGGGTTGGCCCGCCAGCTTGATTTCCCCGTGGGTTCCTTCGAAGCGCTCGATGTTCACCGTAAGGGATTTCATCAACGCCTTGGCCGACTGGGGGGTCATGATGATTCGAGCGTGCACCTTGCTCTTGGCCATCCCTGGAACCAGCCGGGCGAAATCGAGTATGAATTCGGCGGGGCTGTGGGAGATGAGCGTCAGGTTCGCGTAGGTGCCTTCGGCTTCCTTTTCACCCAGGTCCAGGGTGATGCGCTGCTGGGGAGCTTTGTTTTCCATGAATTCTCCTTGCTCGAATGTCCGTCGTGTTCCGGTGGCGGGGGACGAATTGACACCCGGGACGCCGGGTGATAGCTTCGGCCGCACGGTCCCGGTCTGCGACTGAGGGGCGGTAAAACGCCCGGTCCGGTGATTCCCATTTTCTGCTAACAAAAGAAGGGACCATGAGCCCAAAATACAAGAATATCATAGACAGTCTACCAGACCGCCGCCTTGCCGTCATCGGCGACAGCATGCTGGACAGGTTCCTGTGGGGTCGGGTGGACCGTATCAGCCCGGAAGCTCCCGTCCCGGTGGTCCGGCTGGAAAGTGAGACCACCAAACTGGGTGGCGCGGCCAATGTGGCTGCAAATATCTGCGCCCTGGGGTCCGGGGCCGTCCTTTTCGGGTTGTGCGGCCGGGATGAAGCTGCGGACCAGTTGAAGAACCTGCTCAACCAGCGGGGGATTGACCCGGCCGGTTTGATCGCAACCGAGGACCGGCCCACCACCATCAAGACGCGGATCCTCGCCCATAGCCAGCAAGTGGTACGCACCGACAGGGAGGACGACCGGCCGGTGGACGGTGAGCTCGTCGGGAGCCTGGTCGCCAAGCTGGCCGAACTGGGTCCTTTCGACGGCTTCATCCTCAGCGACTATGGCAAGGGTCTGCTCACGGACGAGGCCCTGGCCGCTTTCATAGCCGCCGGGCGTGCGCTCGGTGTGCCCGTGGTGGTCGATCCCAAAAAAGGCGACTACAGCCAGTACCGCGGGGTGACGTCACTGACACCCAACCAGAAAGAGGCCGAGCAGTCCTGCGCCATGAGCATTACTGATGAGGTCAGTCTCAAGTCCGCCGGCACAAAGCTGCTGGCACGTACCGAGGCCGAGGCGGTCCTGATCACCCGTGGGGAACACGGGATGGCGCTATTTGAAAAAGGCGGGGCTGAACACCATCTGGCCACCGAGGCGACCACGGTCTACGACGTGACGGGTGCCGGGGATACGGTCATCGCCGTCTACACCGCCGCCCTGTCCGCTGGGGCGGCCTTCGCCGAAGCGGCCGATCTGGCCAATCACGCGGCCGGACTGGCCGTCCGCGAACTGGGCACCGCCACGGTAACGGCATCCCAATTGGCGGACGCCCTGAATGAAAAGGACCCCCGCTGATGGCGGATTTCGTGCGTGGGGAAATTCTGGCCCCCGACCAGCTGGAACAATGGGGAGCAGCCGTCCGGGCGGCCGGCCGGACCATCGCCTTTACCAACGGGTGTTTCGACCTGATCCACAGTGGTCATCTGGCCAGCCTGATCCAGGCGGCCGAAGCCGCCGAGGAACTGGTTGTGGCCCTCAATTGCGACCAGTCGGTGCGCGACCTCAAGGGGCCCGGGCGCCCTCTCCTGCCCGCTGCCGACCGAGCCGCCCTGATTGCCGCCTTGCGGCCCGTTTCCGCGGTCACTATTTTTGCCGAGCCGACACCGCTGGAGACCCTTCTCCAGATCAGGCCCGACGTACTCGTCAAGGGGTCCGAGTATTCCGAAGAGGACATCGTGGGAGCCCCGGAGGTTCGATCCTGGGGAGGCCGCGTGGTCCGCGTGCCGATGGTGCCCGGCTGGTCGACCTCGCAGATCATCGAAGCGATCCGGCGTTTGCCCTGATCCGTTAGGTGGTCCACCCCATAATATAGAGCCCGTTCGGGCTGCAAGGAGTCGTCATGAGTAGGATCAAGGTCATCATTCTCGGCGCCGCCGGCCGTGATTTTCACAACTTCAATTGTGTCTACAGGGATAACAAGGCCTACGAGGTCGTGGCCTTCACGGCTACCCAGATTCCCGATATCGACGGTCGCAAGTATCCCGCCGAACTGGCTGGCGACCTTTACCCGGCGGGGATTCCCATCGAGGACGAGGTCGACCTGGTCTCCCTGATCGCCGAGCACAACGCCGACATGTGCGTCATGTCCTACAGCGACCGCTCCTACCAGCAGGTGATGAGCCTGGCGTCGATCGTCAACGCCGCGGGTTGCGATTTCACCATGCTGGGCGAGAGTGAGAACCAGATCAAAAGCACCAAGCCCGTCATCAGTGTAGGCGCCGTGCGGACCGGTTGCGGTAAGAGCCAGACCAGCCGCCGCATCTGCCAGATTCTCCGAGACGCGGGCAAGAAGGTCGTGGCCATACGCCACCCCATGCCCTACGGCGATCTGGCCGCCCAGAAGGTCCAGCGCTTCGCCGAGCTGGCCGACCTGGAGAAGCACAAGTGCACGATCGAGGAGATGGAGGAGTACGAGCCTCATATCGTGGCCGGCGGCGTGATCTATGCCGGCGTCGATTACGAAGCCATCCTGCGTGAGGCCGAGAAGGAAGCCGACATCATCCTGTGGGACG
>RCNG010001047.1_pt1 | contig 13530 bp, 10 predicted proteins | sample 2041371 | NCBI WGS metagenome assembly RCNG01 (sample SAMN09708227, study PRJNA481090) | Marine sediment metagenome, whole genome shotgun sequencing project. | biome: marine sediment; feature: ocean; material: sediment; isolation source: Sewage treatment plant 1 marine sediment (STP1) ... | reverse complement strand
GACCTTAACTGACTGCTCAGGTTTACCCTGCTGATTGTAAGCCATGGCCAGGAATTTATAGCTCTGGGGAAGATGCGATAAAAGTTGCTGAACGTGTACGTGAAAGCCTGGCCAATTTTAACTTCAGTGATATTGCGCCATCACTTCATGCTACTGTGTCGATAGGTCTGTCAAACTTTAAACAATTTAATACCATTCAGGAAACATTGATGAATGCGGATAATCGTATGTATTTTGCAAAACAGCTAGGACGAAACAAAGTTGTTTATTCTGATGACGATAAAAAAGGTAGTTTAAAAGAGATAACCGCAATGGATGTAAAAACCATCAGTAAATAAAGGTTTATCAGTTTTCAGCGTTGAACTGAAACACTCAAAACAAATCAAAAACTATTCACCACAAAGGCACAAAGGGCACAGAGTTTTACTTTTTTAACTGCGTCTGTGGCGCTATTAACAATACAAAGCTTTTCTCTGTGCCCTCTGTGCCTCTGTGGTGAGTGGCTTTACATATTACAGCTTGTTCCATCCTTCATCTTTTGCAAAACGTTCACCAAACTTTATTTTTAATGTTTCCAGTGTCTGGCTTAATTTATCAGCACCCCGGGTTTTAATATATTCCAGTGGGCCACCTCTAAATGGTGCAAATCCAGTACCGAAAATAACCCCCGCATCTATTAGCTCCTTATCTTCAACCAGGCCTTCTCGTAAACAGGCCGTGGCCTCATTCAGTAAACGCAGCACCAGTCTGTCCTGTACTTCCTGCGTATTAGCGTAGCTGGCGTTTTTATTTTTAACGGGTTTGTTCGCTTTGTACTGGTAAAAGCCTTCGCCGGTTTTTTTACCGAGTTTTTTATCTGAGAGTTCTTTCAGGTAATCGGGCAGAGGCATAGCTAAAGCCGTCGATAAAATATTGGCAACCGATTTGCAAATATCCAGACCGACCGTATCAGCAAGTTCAATCGGTCCCATAGGCATACCATAATCGGTGGCGGCTTTATCAATCACCTCGGGCGGGATACCCTCATCAACCATGGTAACCGCTTCGAGGATATAGGGCATTAAAATCCGGTTAACCAGGAATCCAGGTGAGCTCTTAACCGCTAATGGCAACTTACCGATGTTTTTAGCAAAGGCCAGAGCCTGTTGAACAACTTTTTCATCGCTCTCGTTGCCTCTAATAATTTCAACCAGCGGCATTAATGCCACAGGATTGAAAAAATGCAATCCCACCAGGCGGCCCGGGTTTTTCAGGCATGAAGATAAATCTTCGAGCTTAATGCTTGAGGTGTTTGTTGCCAGTATTGCGCTTTGTTTCATTCTGGGCTCGATGGATTCATATAACGCGCGTTTGACCTCTTTATCTTCAAATATGGCTTCGATGATAATGTCGGCCCGTGGTATACCGGCACCACGATGGTCGGCCATTAATCGATCATTGGCATCTCTGATGGCACGTCTGTCGCGTTTAAATTTCTTTTTAAACGAATACTGAGCACGTTTGATGGTCTGTGCCAGTGCTGTAGGCGATTGATCCTGTACGGTTACCGAGTAGCCCTGAATGGCGCACCAGGAAGCAATGTCGCCACCCATGATACCACCACCGATAACATGTACATGCTGCACATTAAAATCAGCTTTCTTGCCCTGACTTTTTAGCTTCTCCTGCAGGAAAAATACCCGCACCAGATTACGCGCAGTGTCGGTAGTAGCCAGTCCTGCTACCGCAATCGCTTCCTGCTCCAGCATTTTCTTTTTATTACCAGCATATTTTTGCCACAGATTAATTAACGAGTAGGGCGCAGGATAATGTTCAGCTTTTGCTTTGCGTGCGACCTGTTTGCGCATCCGTGAGGCAACCAACGGACGTAGCAGCGACGTATTCGCTAAGCGTGCAGTCAGGGGCAGCGGTTTACGTTTTGGCGCATCCAGGGCGTATTTTTCAGCCGCTGTTTTTAATTGTCTTGGCGGAACGGCTTCGTCGATCAGTTTTATCTTGCTCGCAGCGCGTGCTGACAGGGCTCGTCCGGTCAGCATAATATTCATTGCCGCCAATGGACCACAGCGTTCAATCGATCGTGCGGTACCGCCGTAACCAGGGTGAATGCCCAGTTTAATTTCAGGCAGGCCGATTTTTGTTTTTTTGTCGTCACTCGCGATGATGTAATCACAGGCCAGAGACAGTTCGGTACCGCCACCAAAACAAAGCCCATGTATCATGCTGACCGTCGTGCAGGGCAGGGCCTCGAGGCGGTTCATCAGTGCATGACCTTTATGCATGAATGCCAGCGCCTGATCCTTGTTTTCCAGTGCGGTAAATTCTTTTATATCGGCGCCAAAAATAAAACTGTCTTTTTTATCAGAAAGAAGTATCACAGCCCTGGGTAGATTACTTTCAAATTCTTTTACGATATCATCAAGTTCTTTGATCGCCGTCTGAGATAATAAATTAGCTGAAGCACCAGGGGTATCAAAATGTACCCAGCTTATGTTGTTATCGTCTGTTTCAACTTTCCAGTTACTTTTGGTTGATGTGTCGCTTGGTGTAGTAGTGGACATCAGGCTGCCTCAGTATTGGTTAGTGTTTCTGATTCATTATGTATAAGCATAGCGCCACCCTGGCCGCCGCCGATACATAAACTTGCCATGCCTTTACTGGCATTGGTGCGCTGCAGGATCTTGCAAAGATGTAAGATAATGCGTGCACCACTGGCACCTACCGGGTGGCCTAAACTGACGCTGCCGCCGTCGATGTTTAATTTTTCGTGAGGGATATGCCCCATGGCCTGGTCAAGATTTAGTTTTTCCTTACAATATTCATCCTGCTGCCAGGCCTGTACACAGCCTAGTACCTGTGTCGCAAAGGCTTCATTAATTTCCCAGTAATCGATATCATCAATCGCGAGATTATTGCGTTGCATGATGGGCGTCATGGCATGCACCGGCCCCATGCCCATCACTGCAGGATCGAGCCCGGCCCATTGGGTATCAATTATTGAGGCTATCACCGGTAGATCATGTTTTTTAACAGCATCTTCACTGGCAAGTAATAACCAGGAAGCGCCATCGGTAATTTGTGCACTGTTACCGGCGGTAACTTTACCGTACTTTTTATCAAAAGCAGGGCGTAATTTACCCAGGCTTTCTATTGTAGAGTCAGCTCGAACGCCGTCATCATGATCATAAAAATTGCCTTTTCCGTCATACAGCACTTCAATCTCATCGAGGTAACCGGACTTGTGTGCATCAGCCAGGCGATGGTGGCTGGCCATTGCATATTCATCCATTTGCTGGCGGGTAATGCCAAAGTTATCGGCAATGATTTCTGCCGTTTCACCCATGTTTAAACCAACGGTATCATCAGATAATCCATGAATCAGTGCAATAACCGGTTTTAAGTGTTTGCCGCGTAACTGAGAAAGCGTTTTTACTTTCTGCCCGATGGTACGTGAGCGCATGAAATCACCTAACCAGTTCACCATAGTATGGTTATGTAATACCGGTGCATGACTCATGGATTCAGCACCGCCGGCCAGGATAAAATCGGCGTCACCGTTACGAATGTTTTTAAAGGCAGAGTCCACCGACTGCATACCTGACGCGCAATTACGTTGTACTGTCCATGCCGGTACACTTTGTGGAATACCCAGGCGTAAAGCGACTACCCGTGCGACATTGGCTTCGCGTTCACCCGGCATCATACAGCCCAGGATAACTTCATCCAGTGCCTCAAGAGGAAAGTTGTTGCGCAGTAATAATGGTTTAGCCGCAGCGACAGCAAGGTCGCCAGCCGTAAACGGACCAACTTTTCCACGTGATTTAAGTTGCGGCGTACGGCTACCATCGACAATAAAAACTTTTCGACCACATTCGTTATTCATAAATTTCTCGCTATTTATTTCGATAATTAATGGTGCGCACGGCACACCCTACAGCCTTAAACAAAAACGACCTCTATCGTAGGGTGCGCCATGCGCACCAGGGCATAAACACAATTGCCTGATTCCTGGTGCGCACGGTGCACCCTACAGCCTCCTTGATAATTGTTCCCTGCGATTTAATCGTACCTGTTTATCTCCATTACGGTGTTTCAATCTTCCAGCCGCTAAATGAAAACTCATCGACTTTAATTGCATTCTGGATAGCTTCATCTGTTTCAACTAATAAGGCATATTCACTATCAGTAATGATGTTTTTCTCTTTTGCTTCGACATACGCATCTCGATCACGACTCTGCAGACTACCCTGTTTAAATGCATCTCGTAATTTATCTTGTACCTTGTTTGTTTTAAGCACTAATTGCAGAGCGTGATCAATACGACCTGTAGAATTGTTTTTGTCCTTACTATTATATATACCTGCGCTTAGGCGGTCTAAAGTTTTACTGCTTGAAAGCGTCAGCCTGGCTACTTTATGGCCGGTGTGATCGTCAGGACGTTGATAGGGTTTTGTCAAAGGGAAAATAATAAAGTTACACAGGGAACCGATAAAGGGCAGTGGTAAATTTTTTATAATGCCTTTTAATGCCGTTTGTATATTATACAAGGCATCTTCACAGGCCCATTGGAGCAGGACAAGATCTTCTTTATTGCTGCCCTGATTTTCATAATGCTTTAACACTGCTGAAATAACATACATATTGGATAAAGCATCAGCAAGGCGACCAGAAATTTTCTCACGACGTTTTAACGAGCCGCCAAGTACACCAATACAAATATCAGCCAGCAAAGCAAAAGCCGAGCTCATTTTTACCAGCTGCTGATAATAATGCCTGGTGTCGCTATCACCTGGTGTGCTAACAAACCTGGCATAACTAATGCCAAACCAGAAACAGCGGACGACATTACTTAAAACAAAACCCATGTGTGCAAAAAAAGTTTTATCAAAATCTTTAACACCCTGTTGTTGATCTTCATTATGTACAGCCTGTACTTCTTTTAACAGGTAAGGGTGGCTGCGCATGGCACCCTGACCAAAGATAATCATGGTGCGGGTTAAAATGTTTGCACCTTCAACAGTGATGCCAACAGGTGTTAATTGATAAGCACGGCACAAATGATTGTGTGGTCCCATACAAATGCCATGGCCTCCATGTATGTCCATTGCATGATTAATCACATTACGCATACGTTCCATTACCTGTAGCTTAACGATGGCGGATATAACTGAGGGTACAGCGCCGGTATCTAACGCGACGGCGACCAGGGACCTGGAGGCATCCATTACATAGGTCTGACCTGCTATTTCAGTCAGGGCTTCTTCTACGCCTTCAAAGTAACCGATCGGGGTGTGAAATTGTTGCCGAATTCGTGAATAAGCGCCGGTATATTTAGCGGCCATTTTACCGGCCGCAGTGCCCAGTGCCGGTAATGAAATAGCGCGGCCATCGCCCAGGCATTCCATCAGCATGGCCCAGCCTTTGCCGACATAATCAACGCCACCAATAATTGAATCTAGCGGAACAAATACATCTTTGCCGCGAATCGGGCCATTCATAAACGCATGGTTGGCAGGGAAGTGGCGCTTACCTACCTCTACGCCTTCTGTATCACGTTTGATTAATGCCAGGGTTATTCCACGGTCTTCTTTTTCACTTAATAAATGCTCGGGATCATGCAGTTTAAATGCAATACCTAATATCGTTGCAACGGGCGCAAGTGTAATATAACGTTTAGCCCAGTTTAAGCGAACACCTAAAACATTCTCTTTACCTTCATAGCTACCGTAACAAACTACACCGACATCTGGCATTGCGCCAGCATCACTACCTGCATCGGGTCCGGTCAAACCAAAACAGGGGATATCAATGCCTTTGGCAAGTCTTGGCAGGTAATAGTCCTTTTGCTGTTCGGTGCCATAAGTCATTAACAGTTTTCCCGGACCTAATGAGTTTGGCACCATCACGGTGACTGCGGCAGAGCCACTGCGGCTACCAATTTTCATCACCACCTGTGAATGAAGATAAGCAGAATAATCTTTGCCGCCATACTGTTTAGGAATGATCAGGGCGAACAAACCATTGTCTTTGGCAAACTGCCAGGCTTCGGGGCTTAAGTCATAATCGACATGGGTTATCTGCCAGTCATCCAGCATGGTGCAAAATTCTTCAACAGGGCCATCTAAAAAAGCCTGTTCTTCATCAGATAATGCAGGTTTAGGCAGGTTTTGCAGAAAACTAAAATCAGGCCTGCCGCTAAACAGTTCGGCTTCCCACCAGACATCGCCGGCATCAAGTGCCTCCTGTTCAGTTTGTGAAATAGTCGGCATGATCTTTTTCATGAGCCGGTAAATAGCGCGACTGAAAAGATTAAGACGAACAGGTTTTAAATTAAGAGGAATTATGATTGCAGCAAATAGTATCCACAGTAAAGTTTTTTGAGAGGTTTCAACATCAGAAAAAATAGTTAAAGTGGCAAGTCCGGCAGCAAGCAGTAATGACCACACTAAAAGTGGTAGACGTAAATAGGCTGAAACTAAAATGATTAAAATTAAAAATCCTGTCCATATCATAACTGCACCTTTTTCATGTAGATTTTTTTAACGATTAATATAATCGTATTAATACAATGTTTTTAAAGTAGATAGACACTGAATGCTGTTTTTAGTTTACTGCTTTCTTTTCATGCTTTTTTTTATGCTTCTTTTTAGCAGAACGTTCTGTATCATCACTGCTGACATTGCCGTTGTTATCGTCATTCGTATCGACATTCGTATCAACATTCGTATCAACATTCGTATCAACATTCGTATCAACATTCGTATCAACATTAGTATCGCTGATGACATCAGCTACTTCTTCTATAGCTTTTTGTCTTATAGTATTTGCCGATTGAATAGGTGTTAACAGTTCCACTTCTTCGGGATGGGAATAAAAACAGTCGCCAATGGTATTGCAGTGAACACTGGTTCGATCCCAGGGTAATTTGCGATAGATGCCAAGTTCATCAAAATCAAGAACAGGGTACTTGATAACATCAAAATAGGGTGAATGGTCGAAGTCGCGTGGCGTTACTAATTTTGAATTATTACGGATTAGACTTAACTTACCGTCTTTATCCTGATGGATGACAGGAATAATAGGGAATCGAACTTTGGAAAAAGCTTCAGCTATCATCGTGGAACAAACCGTTTTGGTCGGTCTGCCAACGTTATGCTCAAACAGGGTTGAGCGCCAGCGCTTGGGTAAAAACCAGTAAGGGAACATGAATCGCGCAAGGTCCATAATTTGGCGAACATTGTAATCGGTACCTAACTGATTAATTGCATATTTAGTAACTGACTGGGAGTCCGCACGGGTAATGCCACGAGGTCGGCAAATGCGTAAATGTTCACCTTCATAAAATTCAATGGACGATACAATAATGCCTTTTCCCAGTACTGCTTCTATAATTAATTGTTCATCCGGACTGCAGTGACGAAATTTCTGGATATGGTCACGCAACATAGAGTCATCAATATCGTGCAGGCGACCGATGTAAAGGAAAGAATGTGTCCATATACTCTGAGTAATGGACTTGATGATTTCAGCAATATTCGAGCGGCCTTCGACCAGCACCACATCACCAGGGCGCAACTCATAACGTAAACGCTCAAAACTGGTTAAGGGCGTTTTATAATTAGGGGTCTCACAGGTAAGCCAGGCTACAAATTTGTCCCACACATAATTTTTTAATCTACCAAAACGAAACATGTAAACTCCAAAAGGGAAGTTTTGTTTGTTGCACTTTTAAGAAGCGTTATTAAAACCGGATAAGCATTCCTTCATACCTGAGTTTAGTTCAAATATGTCAGATCTGATGTAAATTAAGACCGAATAAGCGGTTACCGGTTCACGAATTTATAATTCCTGATTTTCCTACTGTGCTCATTTAATGGCTTTGTCTTTAGCCGTTATAAGTATTAACAATTTTTAGTGCTTTATCCATCACTTTTGTCTCAGTATAAAAATGTGGAGAAAAACGAATACCCTCACCTCTATACGCGCAAATAACATTGTTATTCTGTAGATGCTGATAAAGTTTCAGGTTATCAACGTTCAATTTTTGAAAAGTGACAATGCCGGCGTATTTGCCCGTCGCTGTTGGGCTTACAATGTTTATATTGGCAAACGAGGCTAACTGAGTTAATAGATAATCGGCATTTTTTATTACTCTGGACTGAATGTTGATTATGCCAATTTCCAATATCATGCCAAGTGATGCATTAAGTGCGGTTATGCCCATCATATTAGGACTACCGCTTTCAAAACGTTGTGCGCCAGTAGCGATTTTTTTCTCTAGTGGCAGCTTATTATTTTGCGTCGAAAAATCAAATGCGTCTTTTAGCATATGCCAGCCAAATTGAGTCAGTTGCAACTGATCCTGAATCTCCTTACGACAGTAAAACAGTGCTGTGCCTTCTGGTCCACACATCCATTTATGTCCATCAGCGACCACAAAATCGGCCAAACAGGCCTGTGCATCAAAAACAATGGCGCCCAGTGATTGAATGGCATCAACACAAAACAGGACATTCTGCTGTTTACAGGCCTTACCGATAATAGTTAAATCCAGTACCAGGCCGCGCGCAAACTGCACCGAACTGCAACTTAATAGACGCGTGTGCTCATCCATAGCATTAATCAGGGCAAGTTCAGGTTCATCAACATCCTGTACCGGCACTAATCGAACATCAACTCCCTGGGTTTCCAGCGCCTGCCACACAACTTTATTGGACGGGAATTCTTCAGCAGGAATAACGATATTGTCGCCAGCATTAAAACGTAGTCCCTGTGCAATAAGCGATAAACCTTCTGATGTGTTTTTTAACAGGGCAATTTCATCCGTTGCATGCGCGTTAATCAGCCTGGCCAGCCTCTGTTTTAACTGTAACTCGGTTTTTAACCAGCAATCATAGCGCTGCGAACCGATCGAAGCATTTTCCTGTGCAAAGTTTATGACGGCGTCACGAGTCACAACCGGCCAGGGTGCGACTGCAGCATGGTTGAGGTGAACTATTTTGTGGTCAAGCTGGAAATAGTATTTCATAGGTAACAATGTATCATGAAATAACACCGAGTGAGATAATGTTATAAGATAAAATAGGTTAGCCAATGTGAATTTGAGAAAAAACTTATGGGTATCGAAATAGAACGTAAATTTCTAATAAAAAATGACAACTGGAAATCATTAGTGACAGAAACGCATAGGATAAAACAAGGTTATTTACAAAGTGGGCTGGAGACTTCACAAAAATCATCGGTACGGATTCGCATCAGCAATAAGCAGGCGAACATAAATATTAAAAGTGTTGACCTCTGCATGGTACGTCAGGAATTTGAATACGAGATACCGCTGCATGACGCTGAGCAAATGTTGAACACACTATGCGGTGATGTAATCATCGAGAAAACACGTCACTATGTACCTTATGCAACTCATTTGTGGGAGGTCGACGTGTTTGAAGGCGCTAATGCGGGATTGCAGATGGCCGAAATTGAACTTGGCAGTGTTGACGAATCGTTTGAAAAGCCGGATTGGATCGGTGATGAAGTAACTGAAGATAGGAGATTTTATAATATTTATCTGCTAAAGTCTCCTTACAGGATATGGCATAAATGAATCTTTGTTAAAATTCATTTTTTGGTGCAATTTAAACTAATTATAATTATAAAAATAAATGCCTGAAAGAAATAATAATTCTGACATCCGGGTATTGATTGTTGATGATCATGAACTGGTTCGGTATGGCTTTAAAAGTCTGCTTGGTGCTCAGGATGGCATTAACGTAGTAGACACCTTGAGCTGTGGTGAAGATGCCATTAACTGGTGTCGTGATAACAACGCTAAGATTGATGTTATATTAATGGACGTCAACATGCCGGGCATCGGCGGTATTGGTGCAACACAGCGTATCAGTAAATCCTGGCCGGATATCGGCATTATTATTGTTACCGTGCATGATGAGGGTCCGTTACCAAAACAATTGCTTAACGGTGGTGCCAGGGGATACCTGACCAAAGGTAACTGCGTTGACGAAATGATTACCGCGATTAAGGATGTGCATAAAGGCAAACACTACATCGCGAAAGATATCGCCCAGCAACTCGCTCTATCGGTACTGCCTGGCGAAACCAATCCTATGGATACCCTGTCGATGCGTGAAACACAGGTATTGATGATGATCGCACAAGGCACAAAAACCCAGAAAATTTCAGAAATCCTCAATTTAAGTCCAAAAACTATCAGTACCTATCGTATGCGGCTGTATGAGAAGCTGGGTGTCAGTTCGGATATCGAAATGTTACACATGGCGATGAAATATGGCATGCTGGACGAAAACAACATGCCGGTAAAATAATCGGTTCCTTTTTCACATAAGTTGTATGTATCTGTCATTCTGAGCGGTCATCGGCCATCCTGCAATGAAATAATAATTTTCCGCAAATGGTTTTTTCATAGTAGATAAGCAGTAAGTTACAATACACCGCATGACATCTGTAGAAAAAGAATCATCAACAGAAACTGAATTAAAATCACAGCAGGCTTTTGACTCAACCTCCTTCCTGAAAAACGTCACCAGCAAACCCGGTGTCTACCGCATGCTCGATGAAAAACAGCAGGTCATATACGTCGGCAAGGCTAAAAACCTGAAAAATCGCTTAAACAGCTATTTTCGCAAAACGGGGCTGTCACCAAAAACACAGGTGATGGTTTCAAAAATTTGTAATATCGATATCACTATTACCCATACTGAAGGCGAAGCCTTATTACTAGAAAGTAATCTAATAAAAGAATGTCGTCCGCGTTACAACGTATTAATGCGAGATGACAAAAGTTATCCATACATCTTTGTCTCTGATAAATCGGCTTATCCACGCATAACCCTGCACCGTGGCGCCCGTAAAAAAAAGGGCCTGTACCTGGGGCCATACCCCAACGCCCATGCCGTTCGCGAAAGTATTAATTTGCTACAAAGAATGTTTTTAATCCGCCAGTGTGAAGATAGTACCTTTGCCAACCGCTCACGGCCCTGTTTGCAATATCAAATTAAACGTTGCACCGCACCCTGTGTTGGCTACATCTCAGAAAAAGCCTACGGTAAAGATATCAGTCATGCGGTTTTGTTTTTACAGGGTAAAAGCCAGCAGATTATTAATGAGCTGGTGACAGACATGGAAAAAGCAGCAGAGAAACAGCATTTTGAAAAAGCCGCAGTATATCGAGATCAGATAAGCAACTTACGCAAAGTTACTGAAAAACAACACATTAGTGCCGACAAAGGCGATATTGATATCATTGCATGTGCTGCCGAAGGCGGGCAGGCCTGCGTGCAGGTATTTTATATACGCAATGGACTTAACCTGGGTAATCGCAGTTTTTATCCAGGTTTGCCAGAAGCGTTAAGCAGCGAACAAATCCTTACCGCTTTCATTCCGCAGTTTTATTTAAAACGCGACGTGCCCGGTGAAATCATAGTTTCAAATTCGCCGCAAGACAGTAAGCTGATTGAAGAGGTGTTAAGCGAGCAGTCAAAACATAAAGTAAAAATAACCAGCAAGCTCAGAGGAGAGCGCGCCAAATGGTTAGAAATGGCCTTAAATAATGCCAGCAACTCATTGAAAATAAGGCTTATATCGCGCTCTGGATTACTTGCTCGTTTTGAAGCTTTACAGGAAGTATTACAGCTGGATGAAATTCCATTACGCCTGGAATGTTTTGATATCAGCCACACTCAGGGCGAAGCAACGGTTGCTTCCTGCGTCGTTTTTACCCCCGAAGGTGCATTCAAAACAGACTACCGTCGCTACAACATTACCGGCATTACTGGTGGTGATGATTATGCCGCAATGAAACAGGCACTGGAAAGACGCTTTCGCCCAGCCAAACCGAAAAAAGATCGCAAGTTAGCAGAGAAGCTGGAACAGAAGCTGCCTGATATATTGTTCATCGATGGCGGCAAGGGCCAGCTCAAACAGGCAATAGACGTTTTTGAAAAACTGGAAATTGATTCGGTATTGTTAATCGGTGTCGCAAAAGGCGAAGGCCGTAAAGCCGGCCTGGAAAAACTCATCTTTAGTGATGGCCGGCCCGATCTGTATCTCACCATCGAATCAGCCGCGCTTAATTTAATTCTGCAGGTGCGTGACGAGGCGCACCGTTTCGCCATCAGCGGTCACCGTGCACAGCGTGCGAAGAAACGCCGTACCTCACCGTTAGAAGGCATCGCCGGTTTAGGGCCAAAACGTAGACAGACATTATTAAAACATTTTGGCGGAATACAGGGAATAACACAGGCAGGCATCGAAGATATTGCTAAAATAGCAGGAATAAGTAAAAAGCTGGCACAAGATATATACCACGAGTTTCATGCAACCGATTAATTTATGAATATACCTAACGCAATTACCATCTCGCGAATCCTGTTAATACCAGTATTTATAGCGGCGTTCTACCTGCCGTACGACTGGGCTTCGGCAGCAGCCACATTTATCTTCGCGTTTGCAGCCATCACCGACTGGTTTGATGGTTACCTGGCGCGCAAATTAAATCAGCAGTCCGCGCTCGGCGCCATCATCGATCCGTTGGCCGATAAACTGATGGTGATATCAGCATTATTAATAATATTGACCAAACATCCAGATAATAACTGGTTATTATTCTCATCATTAATCATCATCTCGCGTGAAGTTTTTATCTCATCACTGCGTGAATGGATGTCCGGCATGGGTAAAGGCAACGTTGTTGCCGTATCCTTTTCTGGAAAAGCTAAAACGACGGCGCAAATGATCGCACTGCTGTTCCTGATTTATGAGCATAATCTCTTCGGTCTGCCAACATTTACCATTGGTTTAGGCTTACTGGTATTGGCAGCAATTTTGACCCTGGTATCAATGGTTGTGTACATTAAATCGGCGTGGCTCACATTAAGCACAGGTAATTAATAGAGGTGCTTAACACCAAAATAGGCATTAATTAAGCGCCATCGGTCAATTTTACCTTGACAGAAACGCCGGCATCGCTAGAATAGCGGCCTGTTTAGGGAATCTCTGTAAGTTAAAGGACTTGCTCAGAGTTTCTCATAGAAAGCATTGCGGGAATAGCTCAGTTGGTAGAGCGCAACCTTGCCAAGGTTGAGGTCGCGAGTTCGAATCTCGTTTCCCGCTCCAGATTATGATAAACCCTGTATTAATTAAACAAGATGCAGGGTTTTTTCGTTTTTACAGGTGTTACTTGATTGTATAAAGTTAAATAATACTATACTTGTTTAAACGTAGTAGTTTAAATGGCGGGATAGCAAAGTGGCCATGCAGTTGATTGCAAATCAATCTACCTCGGTTCGACTCCGGGTCCCGCCTCCAAATTTAAGACCATCTGTTAGTTCAGGCGGTAAAGATAGTCATCTGCCCAGGTGGCGTTGTGGTAGACAGTAGTTCGAAGAGCTGCTCTGTTTAGAAACAACAAACTCAAAAGGGTAAAGTGAAAAAGTAAGACCATCTGCCCAGGTGGCGTTGTGGTAGACAGTAGTTCGAAGAGCTACCTATTCCAGGTAC
>RCNG010001046.1_pt1 | contig 13532 bp, 9 predicted proteins | sample 2041371 | NCBI WGS metagenome assembly RCNG01 (sample SAMN09708227, study PRJNA481090) | Marine sediment metagenome, whole genome shotgun sequencing project. | biome: marine sediment; feature: ocean; material: sediment; isolation source: Sewage treatment plant 1 marine sediment (STP1) ... | reverse complement strand
CGAAGGAGTCGAGCGACCTACCCGCCCCGAGGCGGGCCGCCTCATAACGGGGCCGATTTGGTCTTGCTCCGGATGGGGTTTACCCTGCCCCTACCGTCACCGGTAGGGCGGTGAGCTCTTACCTCACCTTTTCACCCTTACTCCGTCGAAACGGAGCGGTATATTTTCTGTGGCACTTTCCTCCGGTCGCCCGGAGTCGCTGTTAGCGACCATCCTGCCCTGCGGAGTTCGGACTTTCCTCCCCTCCCGTCTCCTTTTCAGGAGCGGAAGGAGCAACCACCTTGCCTACTCCGGCCTTTATCTTTATACCATACTGCTCCAGTTTCTTGTAGAGGTTGCTGCGTGGTGTGTCGATCTGGCGCGCTGTCTGGGAGATGTTCCAGTCGTTTTCCTCGAGCTTCGCCAAAATAAACTGCTTCTCGGCCAAGTCCCGGAACTCCTTGAGATTCTCGACCTGTCCCATATCCGGGAGCACCACATCGGCCTCGCCCTTGTTGACCTGCTCCGGGAGATCCTTTTTACTAATGGTGTCAGGTCCCGTCATGATGAGAAGCCGCTCGACCACATTTTTAAGTTCCCTGATGTTTCCCTTCCAGGGAAAATGTGTCATGGCCTCCAAAGCCGACGGTGTGAATTTTTTAGCTCGGAAGTTGTTTTCCTCGGCATAGTTGCCGGCGAAGTAGTCGATAAGGAGAGGAATGTCTTCCTTCTTCTCCCTCAGTGCAGGTGAATGGATGGGGACGACGTTCAAACGGAAGTACAGGTCCTCTCGGAAATTTCCATCCTCGATCTCTTTTTTCAGATCCTTGTTGGTGGCCGCAATGATGCGCACGTCCACCTTGTCGATCTTGCTGGAGCCCACTTTCTGAACCTCGCCCTCCTCCAGGACACGGAGGACCTTGGCCTGCGTTTTGAGGCTCATGTCGCCGATCTCATCCAGAAAGATCGTCCCATGGTCTGCCAATTCGAACTTGCCGGGTTTCTTCTCCGTGGCCCCGGTGAAAGCGCCCTTGACATGGCCGAACAGCTCGCTCTCGATCAGTTCCTCGGGGATGGCGGCACAGTTGACCTGGACGAAGGCATCCTTGCTGCGCAGGCTGTGGGCATGTACCGCGCGGGCGATGAGCTCCTTCCCGGTCCCGCTCTCGCCATAGATCATGATGGTGGCATTGGTGGGGGCGATCTTCTGAATCTCTTCCCAGAGAGTTTTCATGGAGGGATGATTGCCGATCAGGCTGTATTTTTTTTCCGTCTTCTGCCGGAGGTCGCGGCATTCCCGCACCAGCCTCTTCTGGCTCAAGGCATTGCGGACGCTGAGCAAAACCCGTTCCCGATGCAGGGGCTTCTCAAAAAAATCGAAGGCCCCCAGCTTCGTGGCCTCCACGGCGGTGTGGACCGTGCCGTGGCCGGAGATCATGATCACCTCAGGAGAATAGGGCCGCTTCTTCAGCTCGGCCAGGACCTCCATGCCGTCTATGCCGGGCAGCTTGATGTCCAGCAGCACAACGTCGAGCCCTACGGTCTCATCGATAACCTTGATGGCTTGCTCTCCGTCTCCGGCCTCCAGGATGGCATAGCCGTCGTATTCGAAGATCATCTTCAATGACTTCCGGATGTTTTCCTCGTCATCCACGATCAGGATCTTTTCCTTGCGCTGTTTGCTCATAATGGAATGATAGTACACCCCTTACAAAACTTCAATCCGGAGGTAATCTTGTTTACCGGTGTAGCTTCGTGTAATATGAAATCAGGCCAATGAAGAATGCTCTGTTCCTCATCCTGATCATGATCCTGATCGGGACCGTCGGCTACTATTTCCTGGAAGGCTGGCCTTTCCTGGACGGTTTCTATATGACCATCATCACCATCTTCACCGTCGGTTTCCGCGAGGTCCGGCCCTTGAGCCCCGTGGGGGAATTGTTCACGGTGGTCCTCATCCTGGGTGGTGTTGGCACTCTCATCTATGCCTTCACCCGGATCGGAGACCTGGTGTTCGGCGGTGGCATGAGCACGTTCCTCTGGAGGATGTGCTGATCCAGGCCGGGCTCAAGCGCGCGCGGGGGCTGGCAGCCCTTCTCCCTACCGATGCGGACAACCTCTACCTGACCCTGACCGCGAAGCTCATCAATCCCTCCGTGTTTGTCCTGGCCAAGGCCCTGGAGGACGAGGCCGAAAAGAAGATCCTCCAGATCGGCGCCAACAAGATCGTCAGCCCCTACAAGCTCGGCGGGCTGAAGATCGCCCAGGGCCTGCTCCGCCCCGCTCTCGTAGACTTCATGGACCTCATCATCCGCAGGCAGGAGCTGTCGCTGCTCATGGAAGAGATCGTGGTCCCCAAGGGAGCGAAGATCGCCGGAAAGAGCTTGGCCCAGAGCCAGATCCGCCAGAAATCCAATGTCATTGTGGTGGCGGTCAAGAAGCCCGGCAAGGATATCACATTCAATCCCTCGCCTGAGATCGAGATCCAGGTGGGAGATACCCTCCTCGTGCTGGGGGACGAAGACTCCGAAAAGGCCTTCGAAACCCTTTTCGTTCGGGGCTCAAAGACATGAGCTTTCCGTGGAAGAGGTTTGCCCTGGCAACCCTGATGGCAGCATTCCTCACCCAGCCCGTCTCATCACTCCTTCAGGACGAACCCGAAACCAGCAGATCCTTCGTCCTGGAGAATGGATTGAAGGTTTTTTTGTATGAGAAGAAGACCCTCCCCCTGCTCAATTTCGTATTCGCGGTGAACATGGGATCCAAGGACGAGACCGAGGCGACCAGCGGACTTGTCCACATCCTCGAGCACTACATCCTGTTCCGCGGCACCGAGAAGCACAGCGGGGATGAGATCGCACTCGATATGCGAAAACACGGTGCCTACTTCAATGCCCACACCGGGCGAGACCTTGCAAGCTTCGAGATCACGATCCCCTCAGATCATGCAGACTTTGCCCTGCAGACCCTCAAGGAGATCCTTTTCGATCTGGAGCTCGATCAGGACGCGTTGGAGGAAGAAAAACAGGTCATCCTGGAGGAGTTGATCCAGCTCCAGGACGATCCTTTTCGCCTGTCGACAGCACTGCTCTATCAGAATCTCTTCCCGGACCATCCCTACCAGAGGCCGATCTACGGGACCCGGGAGGTCATCGAGGAGGCCACCGTAGAACAGCTCTCGCAGTTCTACAGCGGCTTACTGGTTCCATCCAACGGCGCACTGGCTGTTGTGGGAGACTTTTCGTTAGACGAGATGGAGGAAAAGATCGAAGCTGTGTTCGCGGGTGTCCCCAATGCGGAATTCACGCCCCCAAGTTTTAAGCCGTGCCCGCCCATGACCGAGACGGTGGAGATCGAGCGCACGATGGATGTGCAGATGGCCTACCTGGCCATCGGTCTCACGGGCCCGGATTATAACAGTACCGAACAGTACGCCATGGACGTCCTGACCGAGATCTTCAGGGGCGGGATCAATCCTATGATCTACCATCCCCTGAGCCGGAACCGGATCCAGATCGGCGGGCTCAGGATGGGATACAGCGCTCACCGCTACGGCGGGGCCATCATCATCGCCCTGTCCCTGGAACCCAAACACCTCAAACGGGCCAAGCGGGAACTCACCAAGTACCTGAAGCAGGCACGGAAATTAAACTATTCCAGCGACGATGTGTTTGGCGATGACCAGATGTACGCCATGGACTTTATGGAGAGTGCCAAGAACCGCCTCAGGTTCCGCGGCGAACAGGCCCGAGAGCGAGGTCTGGCCATCGCCAATTCCCTGGCGCGCTACATGCTCCTGAACGAGATCGCCGATCGCGGGGACTATCTCGAACACATAGCCGGGATCGATACGACGGATCTGCGTACGGCGGCAGGCAAATACCTGAGCCAGAAATACAGTGTAATCGTGACCATCGAGCCTCAAAAGAAAAAATGATTAGAACAAAATCCCCTCTCCATCCCACGAATCTCGCGTTTACCACTGCAGCGCTGCTGATCCTCCTGACCGTAGGTCCAACCGCGGCCCAGGCCAAATCCCAGGGATCGCTCCCCAAGGAGTCTACCCTGGAGAATGGGATGCGCCTTATATACGAACACGACGACTCGTCCGGGATCACGGTCGTCCAGTTCTTCATAAAGGGAGGTCAGCGGGCCGAGCCGGCAGGCAAATCCGGACTCGCATACCTGACCACACGCCTGGCCCTCGAGGTCCCGGACTTCACCAAGACACAGAAACTCATGGATCAGGCGACGAGTATGTACATGGCATGCAGGGAGGACTGCACCTTCATCACATTGTCCTGCCTCTCCGAAAACCTGGAGGAATCGCTCGACCTGGTGTCCGAGATCATGCGAAAGCCCCTCATGAGCAGCATCCGCATCGACCGGGTAAAGGATCGTATGGAGGACCGGCAGAAGACCGAGGAAGACGATTCGGTGAACCTGGCCCACAACTCCACCATGGCCGCCTTTTTTGCAGGGAGCCCATACGCCTCTTCCGTGTTCGGCAGCGAAGACTCTCTTAAGGCAATCAAGAAGAGCGACATCACCGGCTTCTACCGGCGGTATTTCCATGCCCGCAACATGCTGGTCGTCGTCACTTCGGATCTGGGGGAGGAGGACATAGCAGGCCTGATCGATACCTATTACGGGCCCTTTCCCAGCGGCCCTGCCCCGGATCTTCCTGCCATTACGGCCAAGCCGCCCCCGGAGGATCCCATCTTCGAGGAACGCGACAAGGAACAGTCCTTTGTCTCGGCGGCCTTTGCCCTGCAGATCCGCAACCGCCGGGAATATGCCCTGGGCTACCTCCTGGATTGCCTGTTGGGAAAAGGGATCCAATCCCGCCTGTGGGATCTCCGTGTGAGCCAGAAGCTCGCCTACTCAGTCCAGTCCCGGATCACACATATGGGACAGGGAACGCTGCTCGAGGCTTTTCTGGAAACGGAACACTCCAAGACGGATAGAGCCCGGGAGGCCCTGCGGGCCGTCCTTCTGGAACTCTACGAAAATGGCATTGACGGCCCCGAGTTGGAGATGACACGGAATTATGCCAAGGCCAAGATCCTGCGTGACAACGAGACCAAGGTCAGCCGCAGCGGGACGCTGGGATTCTATGAGACCGTGGGTCTAGGCTACTCCTTCCTGAAAGAGAGCCTGGGAGAGATCGATTCCGTGACCCTGGACGAGATCAACAACTTCATTCGCTCCAGCCTGGCCCCTGAGGACTGCCTTTTCGTCACCGTTGGGCCTCCCCAAGATGAAAAATAGGGTGTGACAGCTCAGCCGGTCCCAACGATCGCCTCAAGCTCCTCGACCGTCTTGGGTATCGGCTTGCCCAGCACGCGGCATCCCTCGTCTGTCACCAGCACATCATCCTCGATCCGGATGCCGCCGAAGTCGCGGTACTCATCAACACGGTCATAGTCGATGAACTCCGTGTGTTTGTCTTCCTTGTTCCACTTGTCGATGAGTGCGGGGATGAAGTAGATCCCCGGCTCCACGGTCAGGACATATCCCGGCTTCAGCTCCTTGGCCAGCCTGAGAAAGGCCAGACCGAACTGGTCGCTGCGCTGAACGGTCTTGTCATAGCCTACGTATTTCTCGCCCAGGTCCTCCATGTCGTGTACATCCAGGCCCATCATGTGCCCCAGCCCGTGCGGCATGAACAGGGCGTGGGCGCCGGCCCGGACGGCCTCTTCCGCATCGCCCTTCATCAAGCCCAGGCCTTTCAATCCGTCCGCGATGGTGGTAACGGCCCGGAGATGGACCTCTTTATTCGAAATCCCGGGGCGCAGCGAGGCAATGGCTGTCATCTGGGAGTCCAGCACGATGTTATAGATATCCTTCTGCTTCTGGCTGAAACTTCCGCTGACTGGGATGGTGCGGGTGATATCAGCCGCATATCGCATGGCGGTTTCCGCGCCGCTGTCGTTGACCATCAGGCGCCCCTCCTGAAGAGTGTTGCCATGGTAGTGGTTGTGCAGGATCTGTCCGTTAATGGTCAGTATCACTGGAAACGAAACGTGTCCACCGTGGGAGAGGGCGATCCCCTCCACCGCACCGGCGATATTGCTCTCGAGCACACCGGGTTTGGCCATACGCATGGCGGTGGTGTGCATGGCATAGGTCGCGTCCAGTGCCAGCTCGATCTGCTCCACTTCTTCGGCTATTTTGATCGAACGCTGTTCGACTACTGCCAGGACCAGATCTTCGGATACATGGTCTCGGACCTGGTCGGGTGAGATTCCCAAGAGGCTCTGCAGCTTAAGGATGTTTTCCGGTCTGTAGGCAGGCAGCAGGTGGATCTTCTTTCCCTTAGCGCGAGCGTCCTTTACTATCTCCGTAAGCTTGTCCAGAGGCAGGGTTTCCGCTATTCCCACCTGGGCTGCACGGTCCCGCAGGAGGGGCTGATCTCCCATCCAGATGATATCATCTACACTCACATCATTGCCGAAGATTATGTCCCGGTCCGCATCCACGTCGATCACACCGGCCAGGTCCGCGGAATCCAGCCCAAAAAAATAGAGGAAAGAACTGTCCTGCCGGAAATGGTAGGGATTGGCCGGATAGTTCATGGGGCTGTATTGATTACCCAGGAAGAGCAGCACACCGGAACCGACCTGCTGCTTGAGTCTCTCGCGCCTCTGTTTATAGATGGCAGTTTCGAACATGTTTTTTCTCCTTGTCTGTCGTAATTTGTTTGTTTGTCTTATCTATTCCAAATTTTGTTTGATTATTCTCTTTTCAGTATTTTCCATGTCAAAGTATTTTATATACCAACTCCCGGGATTAAAATCAACGGCGCAAGCGCGGCAGGGCTTTTGCGGAGGGAGCCAGGGCCAGGCCTCCCTTTGAGGTAACGCGAAGTTCGGGCGGCAGCATGCGTCCGCTGGAGAGGACGGCATCGACGGTCTCATCCAGGGGGACGGGATTGAGGTATCCACCCAGGATCAGGTCGGCACACACGAATGCTCCAGAGGCCGCGGCCGCGTTTCGGGTGTGGCAGGGAATCTCACACATTCCCTGGACAAGGTCACAGACGGATCCCATGGAATTCTGGAACGAGATTGCAGCGGCATCGGTTGCCTGACGTGCGCTGCCGCCGTACATCTCGACCACCAGGGCCGCGGACATGGCGCCGGCCGCCCCGATCTCCACCTGACAGCCTGCGGTCTCCGCGGCAAAGGTTGCTCGTGCAGCCACGACCACGCCGACCGCGGAGGCGGCCAGCAGGCCACGCACGGCCTCTTCCTTAGTTCTATCTTGATCTTCCAGCAGGGAAACGACAACTCCGGGGATGACTCCGGCTGCCCCGCCGGTAGGTGCGGCACACACCACTCCCCGGCTGTTGCACACGTGCATGACCGCCAGGGCCCGAGCGGCCGCACGGGTGTGCAGCCCGCCCACCGCCAGCCGTCCCTCCTCTTCCGCACGGAAGATGTCTCCCGCCGTGGGCAGGAGGAGCTGCATCTGGATGTCTTGATGCGCCAGGCCCTGTTCCACAGAGCGCTGCATGATCCCCAGTCTCTCACTCATCCGCTCCAGGACCTCGTCTTGGGAGATCCCCAGCAGCCGGGACTCGTGCTCCAGTGCCAGGGCGCCGAGGCTGAGGCCGCGGTCTTCACAGAGTGATACCATCTCGGTAGCTCCTGCAAAAACCGGTTCCCCCGGTGTGACGTAGAAGACGGGGGGACACTGGATCACGGGTTGGGGGCCAGCTGCGCCCTGTACCTCCTGCAGGAGGACCGCGTCCCACTCCTCATCGGAGCAGAAGCTCAGGAGGATCCGGTCATCCTGCTGCCGTGTTTCCTCTTTCTCGCTCTGCCCCCCGCGGTCCGCTACGATCGACGATATCCGATCGGCCAGCCCAGGGGGACACTCCAGAAGATAGACAAATCGCTTCCCTTCCAGGTTGACGGGCCAGTCCTGGAACCGGGTCAGGCGGACGCCTCCTCCTCCTGTAGAGCGAGCCTCCAGGTCCATTCGACGCCCCTCAGGAGAGGTCAGGCCCATGCGCACGAAGTTGGGGTGATCGGCCCGCTCCACCTCCTCGACCTTGAAAGAGAGGCCCCTCCCCTCGCTACGGGCCGCGTCCAGCGCCAGGGAAAAACGCTCGTCCGTGATGGACCAGCCGAGAAAGCCCGCCGCAAAGGCCAGATCAACGGCCTGTTCACGGTAGACCTGAGCATACGATCCACCCGGATCGAAGGTGAGGACGAACTCGCAGGACTCGCCTCCCCAAAGGGATCGGGCCATCCTTCCGATGCGAAAGGATCCGGCGGTATGGGAACTGCTTGGGCCCCTCATGATGGGCCCCAGGACATCGTTGAGAATGCTTATCTTTTCCATAGCTTTCCGCTCTTAAAAACAAATCGTTACCGATAACATCTATGATATACTAAGTCTTTCTCCAACAAAAATGAAGGGCCTGGCCTCGATTTCAAGGAGACAACATGAACGCGGCACGCAGATCTTCTCTGATCGTTATAGTGATCCTCACATTCGGCTCTGGCCTGTGGGCTCAGAAACCGGAGGGCTATGAGCCCGAGGTGTTTGCCAGCAGACGGGCGGCCCTCATGCAGGAGATGGGAGGTGGTGTCGCCATTATCACGCAGCAGGTCTCGGGCGGCAAGGATTTCTACTATCTGACCGGCTTCACCGATCCGGAAGCGATCTGCCTGCTTATCCCTAAGGGAAAGGCACGCTTCATTTTGTTTGTCAGGCCCGATGATCCCTCCCGCACCCTCTGGTCCGGCAAGAGGTACGGTGTGAAGGGCGCTAAGGAGATTTTCGGGGCAGATGAGGCCTTCCCCCTGGACCTGTTCAAAAAACGCCTCCCAGGTTACCTCAGGGGCCAGGACAGGATATTCTGCAGTCCCCGGGACCGCGATCTGCGGGAAATACTCCAGCCCTGGTTGGAGGGTGAGACGGCCGATTCTCCTCTTGCGACCTCAGATCCCACGCCGCACATCCATGCCATGCGGGTCGTCAAAGACGAGCTTGAGATAGGGCTACTGCGTACAGCCGCAGCCATCACCTGCGAGGCCCTGCAGGAGGTCATGAAGGCGGCCGAACCGGGCATGTACGAGTATGAGTTGGAGGCGATCCTGGAGTATATCTTCCACAGGAAGGGATCCCCCCGTCCCGGCTTCCCATCCATAGTGGGTTCGGGACCCAGCACCACTATCCTCCACTACGAGACCAACCGCAGGCAAACCCGAGACGGAGACCTGGTCCTGATGGACGTGGGTGCCGAGGTGGGAGGATACACCGCGGATGTCACGCGGACAGTCCCGGTGAACGGCAGATTCTCGAGCGCGCAGAGAGAGATCTACGAGATCGTTCTCGAGGCCAACCGAGAAGCCATCGCGATCATCAAACCCGGAGTGGGACTCTACGAGATCCACACCCGGGCGCTTGAAATCGTGCGGGAGGGGCTTTTTCGGTTGGGCTTGATTACGGACCGGAAGAGTGACTGGCAGACAGGTGTCTGGTTGATGTACAACACCAACCACTGGATCGGCCTGGATGTCCACGATGTCGGCGGCCGCGGCCCCAGAGACGGCAAAGGTATGAAACTCCAACCCGGGATGGTCTTCACGGTAGAACCCGGTATCTACGTGGGAAAACATTCCCTCGAGATCGTGAAGAGGCGCATGCAGAGGGCAGCTCCCGAGCGTCAGGCGGAGATGGAGGCCTTCCTCACCGCGATCCAGCCAGTAATGGAAAAATATGCGGACATCGGAGTCCGTATCGAGGATGATGTGCTGGTCACGAAAAAGGGATATGAAGTCCTCTCTTCTGAAGCCCCCAAGGAGATCCAAGACATCGAAGCCCTGATGAAACAGCCCAGCTATCTGAAGTCGGGACGTTCCCTATTTCAAAACTTTGATCCAGAGGTTCCGGAACTCGACCCGAGAACCATGTCCCAGAAATCCGATGTGACCACTGGATCTCTGGAGGCCCGGATGCTCCCTCCCGTCCACGGTGCCTGAGGCACTGGCATCATCGATGTCCGCATCCACGATCGTTTCTCCGTTGAGGATGATGGTGATCTGTCGGCCACGTGCGATCACTTCCTGATGGTTCCACTCCCCCACCGGCCTCTGGAATCCACGCTTGGCCGGGACCACACCATAGATCGAGCCGTGGTACTGGTAGGCCTCGAGTTCCCGATACTTGTCCGCGCTGTTGTCCAGTATCTGCAGCTCCATGCCGACATAGGCCGCATCCCCTTCGGGAGGCGTACGGATGCCCAGGCCGTTGTTGGCCCCGGGTGTCAGCCGGAAATCGAAACGGAGTATGAAGTCCGCATATTCGTCCGCTGTGTAGAGGTTTCCGCTCCCGCGGTCGGGGTGGACCACGATCCGCCCGTCTTCGGCCGCATATCCCACGGTATCGCCCCTCCAGCCTCGGAGGTCCCGTCCGTTAAAAAGAGACATAAATCCGTCGTTTGTCATGATCTTCGCAATGTGTTCATCGATGCTGTTCAGCTCATACTCATCCGAGATGTACTTCTGTGCCTTTCTCAGGTAGGCCACGACTTCGGGTTCATACAAGCCCTCGGATCCAGGTTCCGGCAGTGCAATGCGCTGCATGGTCCGCGCAGCCCGGCCGCGGACCTTGGGATCGTCCAGGAAGCGGGAGGCGATTTCCAGCCCCTCCAGTGATTTAACAGAGCCCAGCGCGGCGACGATCGCATTTTTTTCCTGTGTGCCGAGCGGGAGCCCCAGAGTTTTCTCCAGCATGGCTGTCTTCTCTGTATTCGGCAGCGCTGCATCCCGGACCAGCCTCACATACCCCTGCAGGGCCTGGAAAAGATAACGGCGGTGATCCTCGCTCCGGCACAGTCCCAACAGCTCATCCGCCGCCTGTAGATCCGGCCACTGGGTCAGCGCATACATGGCGGCGGCCCGGATCCGGCTGTTGTCGGGATTCCGAACCTCTCTGACAACAAGCCGGAAGGCAGCGTCTCCACCGATGCGGGCGAGCGGACGCAGGAGGTCAGGGCGCTGCTCCGCTGCTGTGTCCTCATAGACCTCCAGGATCCTGGCGGCACGCTGCTCTGGTTCCGGTGCTTGGAGTGCAGCCGCCACCAGGGCGTTCTGCGCCAGGGGGATCTCACTGCGCTGCTGGATCGAGGAGACCAGCCCCAGGATCGCATCTACGTCCCGAGCGCGCACCAGGCTCTCCAGGGCCGTTAGAGCAGTCCTGCGCAGGTCGGCATCTTCGCTCCTGGACAGGGCCAGGACATAACCCAGGGAGTCTACGGCCCGGCGTTCAGCCAGGACCTCGATCAGGGCCTTCTGGGCAAGGGGTGGCACGTGTGCCAGGCGCGCCGCCGCCTGAGGGACGACCACCTCTGCAGGCAGGCCCAGAAGGACATCACGTATCACGGCGACCTCGGCTTCGCTCACGCCCTCGTTCAGGAGGGGCCAGATATCCGGCAGGATCTCCGCTCCTCCCAGGAGCGCTGCTGCCTTCACTGCAGCTGTCCGTACTCCGGGCACCGGTGATCCCAGGAAGCTGTGGACCCGGGGGAGGGCGACGGAGTCTCCCCGAAGCCCCAGCATGGTGATGATCTCCGCTGAGCTTCCAGGGCCCCTTGCCGTGACCTCGTTCATCCAGATCTCCGTCACGGACTCGCCGCGCATGGTCAGGGCCAGTTCGAGGGCTCTGCTCCGGACATCGTTCAGCGGATTGTCCATGGCCCGCAGCAGGTCCCCCAAAGCGGTCTCTCCCAGGATGTCGACCAGGATCGTCAGGGCCGCGCATGCCACCTGGCTCTCCTGGGGAGCCGTGTAATTGTATAAAATCTGATGACAGTACCGGGCGCACTCCCTCTTGTGACCGGCCTCGCCCAACCGCCTGGCATAGAGCAGCAGCAGTGAAGGGGCCCGGGCGCGGTCAAAGGGAGGGGCGAGCAGGGGTGCGCGGAGCAGGGCCGTTTCAGCGGCGGGATCTCCGATGTTCGCCAGGGCGAAGAGGGAAACCTGACGCAGCCCGGATTCCTCGCCCAGAGCAAAGGGCAGGATCAGGGGGACGGCCTTCTCGCTCCGCATCTCTCCCAAGGCCCGTATCAGGATGATCCTTCGGTCACCCGTGGTGTCCTTCAGTGACTTGAGCAGCGCTTCCTCAGCCTTGGGAGTGGCTATGGCCTGAAGGGCCTGGGCAGCCGGATCACACAGGCGCCGATCCTGCAGATACGCCTTGAGGGATTTAACGGCCTCGTCACCGGCGGTAAGCTGCAGCTGCCGGATCAGGAAGGCCTTGACCTCTTTCTCGCGCTCCCGTTCCAGCGCCTTCAGCAGGGATTTGGTGAAGAGGTTCCTTTCTCGTTCGAGGCCGCTTCGGTTCACGAGCATGGTCACACCATGCAAGGCGAAGCGGGCTTGGGAATCATCGCTCACCCCGGAAGGAACCAGCATACCGCACACAGCCATGAGGCCCTCTCGGCCCAACTCGATCAGCTCCCCCGCCCAAAGATCTCTGTCCTGTGCGTTTTCTGCCGGGAAACGGGCGACGATCGCGTCAGCTCTCTGCTCGATGCCGCGCTTGCTGCCTCCCTCTCCCGGTAGGACGAGCATCGTTGAAAGGAGAATCCCGACGAGGAAGACTATCTGCAGGCTGCGGAAGCGTCTTATGGTGGTCACTTCGTCCTCTCTTTCTATGTTATCTCAGACATCATTCCACCATTCACATGTGCCACGGTGCACGCATGGGTTGATGGATCAATCGGTTGGCTTCGGGATCTCCCAGAAATCGTTGCTTTTCCGGATCGAAGCTCAGGGGCCTCCCCAGACGAACCGCGATCTTGGCGAGGTTGACCAGTGTGCAGGACCGGTGTGCATTCTCCTCGTTGAGGGAAAAGCGGGTCCGTGTGCGGACCGCATGGTGAAAGTCCATCAATTGTGGTGCCGGATCCGGCAGGGCAGACAGCTTCTTGTCCAACTCTGGGATGTCTGATCTCATCCCGGGATAGAGGCGGCCTCCCGGCCCTTCCAGAAACGGGGCCTCCCGGTCCCGGTTGGCACCGTCCAGGATGATCTTGCAGCCGTCCGCGTAGACCAGTTCGATGCGGCGCCAACTGCTGCAGGCGTCGGGGTGCTGTTGTGGGCAGTCCGCCTCGATCCGGACTGGGCTGGTGTCGTCTTTGTTCAGCAGGTACTGGACCGGATCCAGGTAGTGCATACCCATGTCGCCCAGGCCTCCCCCGTCGTAGTCCCAGTAGCCGCGAAACGTCCCGTGGACCCTGTGGGGGTGATAGGGCTTGAAGGGGGCCGGCCCCAGCCACATGTCATAGTCCAAAACTTGGGGGACGTCCTGAGGAGGAAGGAATGTTTTCCCGCTCCAGTAGAACTTCCAGTTGAAGCCAGTGATCCCGCTCACGGTCGCTGTCAGGGGCCAGCCCAAAAGACCGCTCTCGACCGCCTTTTTTATAGGTTTAACAGGCTTACCGATGCCGTAGTAGATGCTCCTGAAGCGGAACCAGGTGTTGATCCGGAAGATCCTGCCGTTGCGCCGGACCGCATCCACGACCTTCTGGCCCT
>RCNG010001045.1_pt1 | contig 13533 bp, 10 predicted proteins | sample 2041371 | NCBI WGS metagenome assembly RCNG01 (sample SAMN09708227, study PRJNA481090) | Marine sediment metagenome, whole genome shotgun sequencing project. | biome: marine sediment; feature: ocean; material: sediment; isolation source: Sewage treatment plant 1 marine sediment (STP1) ... | reverse complement strand
CTCGCGCTCAACCTTGCCCATCGGGTAGGACTCGTCGATGCCGTCCACATTCAGCCAGCCCGGTAGCAGATTGCGTCCGCAGGCGTAGTGGATCCGGTCCTGCATCAGTTCGGATAGGGGAGTAGGTTTCTTGTGGAAATAGCGTCGCAGGGGATTCATCGTTTCTGGCCTCTACAGGTGTTGCGGGAGAGACTGTGGTCGAACGTGCATTCGGTCAACGATTTTTAGGTGATCGCGACGGCATGGACCTCCTTGTCGAGGCGATCTCCCATCTTGTCCGCTTGGAGCTCCAAATCGAAGTGATTCTGAAGGTTGAGCCAGAATTGAGGTGTGGTGCCGAAGTAGCGACCCAATCGGAGCGCCGTGTCCGCAGTGATGGACCGCTTGCCATGCACGATTTCATTGATTCGTCGGGCCGGCACACTGATGTCTTTCGCCACCCTATATTGAGAGATTTTCATGGGCTCAAGAAACTCCTCGAGCAGGATCTCGCCGGGGTGGATGGGGTTCATTTTCTTCATGTCCAAACTCCTAATGGTAGTCGACTATTTCCACCTCGTGTGCGTCGCCGGAACGCCAGCGAAAGCAAATACGCCATGGTCGGTTAATACGAATACTGTGCTGACCTTTGCGGTCGCCATGTAGCGCTTCGAGATGGTTGCTTGGCGGGACACGCAGTTCGCTTAGCGCTGTTGCGGCATCCAAAATCCAGAGTTTCCGCATTGCCATGCGCTGGATCTGGTTCGGCAACCTACGTGATCGTTCCCGCCGATAGACTTTTTCCGTCTCGGAGCACTTGAACGACTTTATCATGGCATTATAGTAACGCGAAGCAATAATATCGCCAAGCGTTATTATTGCGAGCGATTCGCCAGTGCCGATGATTGGGCGGCGTTATTCGCCTGTGGAGTGATTTTCTGGAATGGCATTCGGCTGGCGCGACATCCGCTGGATGAGGTGATGGATGCGGCGGTGCCGCAGGAGGTCGAGCAGCACATTCGGGAGATCGCAGAAAGTGTCGAGGAAGTGAACTACGTCGAGAAATGCCGCGCGCGCAAGAGCGGGATCGCGTACCTGGTCGATCTGCACATCACGGTCGATGGAAACATCACCGTCACGGAAGGCCATGACGTCGCGCACCAAGTGTCCGATCGACTAAAGGCCTGCCAAACGCCACAAATCATCGACGTGTCGGTACACGTCGAACCGGACACCCTGGGCGATTCGCCTCCAGATTAGGATTTGAACAGAAAGAAACAAGATCACGAAGAAGGCAACCCTTTGCTTTCTTCGTTTTCTTTTGTTCAAAATTGATGTGACGAAGAACTTCGGTCAGGGGCGGGTGGCGCGGAGACGGAGGAAGCCGTTGGCTTCGGTTGAGGCGGGAAGGGTTCCCTGGCGGGTTTGGATGTCGCCGGCGGTGGAGATCAGAGCATCGGTGACTTCGGTTGTGCTCCAGTCGTCGCCGGGGAGTAGACGGGCGCCTTCTACGATGAGGGTCACGTCTGGTTTTGACGTGTCTCGACGATATTGGAGGGCGACGTTCGATCCGCTGGTGAGAATCGTAGGTTGAAGAGAGGGTTCGGCAGCGGTGGGGATTTGGCCGGTTCCATATTCCACCAGGTTGGATACGCCATCGTTTTCAAAGTCATCCCCTTCACCCGTGAGGGGGACGGTGGGAAGCACGCCGTTGAAGTGCTGCAAGCGCCAGACGTTGAATGGGGAGGGCGCGCCTTTCACGATCATGAAGGTGTCGGTCACGGTGTTTGAGTCGGTGAGGAAACGCCCGGTGAGCAAGTTTTCGTTCACGTCGATGATGAGCGAGCCGCGTTGTTCCTGAGAGGTGTGCATCACGGGATGATTAAGGTCGGCGGGGCGGGCTTTGCCGGACGATCCGACGATGGCGTACACCGTTCCCTGGTTGGCGCCAGGGGACTTGGCATAGAACCCGGTACCCTCAGGATCGCCGCTGGTGCTGTCCAGGAAAGTGCCGCCGCTTGCGAGCGTGGGCGTGGCATAGAATCCGTTGACCAGCATGGACCGTTCGTAGCTGGCGCTTTGGGCGCCCAGCACGAGGTCGACCCCATTGGCTTCCAGGATGGGGATGGAATGCGTGCGCATTTCAGTCGCGCGGGTTTCGCTGTCGGAATCGGACTCGCCCTTGGAGTACGGACCGAAGTGCATGTAGGCAATCGTCCAGGTTTGAGTATTCGCGGCGAGGTCGGCCGCCAGCCAGGTGAGCATGGCGGACCCCGGGGTGCGAACGGAGTCCACAGAATCAAGACAGATGAAGTGGATGTTCGCGTGGTCGAACGAATAGAACTTCTCTGAGTTGGACGCGGTTCCGCCGCTCTCCCCGGCCGTGGGGAGGTGGAAGGTGTCGAAGTAGGGTTTGCCGTCGCGAAAGTCGTTGTCGCGGTTGCCAAGGACTGGCCACAGGGTGGTGTGGCGGAGTCGCGGTGCGTAGACCTCGAAGAACGAGCAGTCCATATCGGCCTGGGTGCCGCCGTGAATCGCCTGGTCACCGAGGGTGAGCATGAGGTCGACCTTCGTTCCGGCGGTGCGGGTCTCAAATGATTGGGCGACGTTTTCGGCGCGGATATCGCCCGTGCCCGCACTGCCGATCGCCCAGATGCGCGTGGGCGCGGCTGTTCCGGTGGGGGGAGGGGTGATGAAGAAGTGATTCGCGTCGTTCCCCGCCAGCTCGGCGGTGGTGGTGCCGACGCTGTAGTAATAGCGCGTGGCGGGAAGCAGGTTGGTGAGGGTGATCACGTGGTCGGTGGTGAGATTGGTTTGGGTCGCTGACTGATTCAATGCGCTGATGTCGGTGCCGTACTGAATCTGGCTGTCTGCATCGATCTGGGTTCGCCAGCACAGGGTCATCTGGTCCGGCGCCGGTTGCTGCAAGAACGGCTCGCGGGTGAGGAGCGGATCGGTCGCGGGACCGATGCCGATTACGGCCAGGTCAAAGCTCAGATCGCTACTCGCACTGGAAGACTGGTGGACTTCAACGGCCACCTGGTTGGTGCCGGCAGTGACCGCCGCAATCGGCACGGTGTAGAGGGTGGCGTCGTTTTCGATGGCAGTCGATTTGCCAAACAGGGCGTGGGTGGCAGGGGTGATACTGCCGGCGGGCAGGTTGTCGCGAACCGCTTCGACCCCATTGATGTAGAGCACTGCGCCGTCGTCGGCGACCAGGCGAATGCCGAGCTGGGCATAGGCCGATGGATCGGCAATGACCAAGGGGGCACGGAAGTAGTAGGTGATTGCCCGATTGAGCGCGTCGGGGCCGAAGTTGATGACGGTTGCTTCGTCGAGATCGCCATAGCCGAGTTGGGCCGGGCCCTGGTCCCAACCGGTATCGTTAAAGCCGTTTGTCTGCCAACCCGCGGGCACGACCACGCCATCATCGAGGTAGCGCCAGGTGGAGCCATAAGGGAGGAGGAGCGTTGACTCCAGGAAGGGCTGACCGACCAGCTCCAGGTCAAAGCTGAGGTCCGAGCTGGTGAGGGAGCGCTGGTGAAGCTCAACAGCGACGGTGTTGGTGCCGGCCACAATGGACGAAATCGGCAGGGCATAGAACACCTGATTGTTTTCGGTCGGCGACGACCGGGAGGACGCGGCAAAGGTAGTGGAGTCGACGACCCCAGTGGGCATGTTGTCGCGGAGAACCTCGGCGCCGTTGAAATACAGAACAGCGCCGTCGTCGGCCACGATGTTCACATTCAGCTGATCAAAAGGAGTCAGGTCTGACGCGATGAACTGGGTGCGGAAGTAATAGGTAGTAACCTTGTTGGTGGTTATGCCGCCAAAATCGAGTTCGGTGATTTCGTCCCCTTCGCCGTAGCCGAAGTGTGCCTGGTCAAGGGGCCAGGCGTCGTCGTTGAAGGCAGGGGCCTGCCAACCCGCCGGGGCAATGGCGCCGCCGTCGAGGTAGCGCCATTCCGAGCCGGCGGGAAGGAGGATGCATTCCCGCGCAAGACTGGGGGCAGCCTGCAACGTCGCGACAAGCACGGCAAGGAGGACGCCAACCCAGGTACCTTGCGTCACACAAGGTGGAACGTGACCTCCGGGCACGTTCGAGACGTGAGAGCGTCGTGGCGGAAAACGAACCCGCCCGGAGGTCGGGTTCCACCATGCGGGCTCTGATGTTGTTTGCATTGAGAGGGGCTGGTAACGGGTAGTACGTCGTGTCATGATGGCCTCTCAATTCAATCGGGTTTGATGCGGTAGAGGATAAATTCCTGGCCGTCCTTTACGTAGCGCACATCGACCTTGTCATCGTCGCGCAAGTCGTCGATCTTGGCCTCGGGCTTGTCGGCGGTACTGATCCGGCAGTCGTAGGCCACTTTGTAAGTTCGATAGAGGCGCAGGTCCTCGTTGGAATTTTCCGTTGGCATACGGTGGCGAATCACCAGGGTTCGATTGGGGATGTCGAGATCGCGGATGCGCCCCTCGTCCTTGATTTCGCCTTCAGATTTGGCGGGTCCGCCACATCCGACGGTTCCGGCCAGGACCAGACCGAGCAGGGCGGCGATCGTATGGAGTTTGATCTGTTTCATAGTGTTTTTCCGGTTGGTTTCACAGGTGATCAATGCGAGCGGGGCATTTCGCGCGGTCCCAGGGGAAGGTCCTCGATGGAGTCGACCCTCTGGAAGTAGCGATCGAACCAGGACTGGCGGGAGTCGCCCTTAATGGCATCGGGCGCGGGAAACGCGAAGCGCGGGAGCACCGCATACTCGAGCACACCGATCCTGAGCATGTCGCGGATTTCGTTGGCGGACCGGCTGACGGCAATCATGCGCGGAAAGGAATCGGGGAGGCTGCGGGCTTCACGCGGAGTCAGGCGCGGATACCCAACGAACGAGACAAAGGCGTCCACATCGCTATAGACTTCTACATTTGTCAGGTAGACTTCGGCCGGTAGTTGTTTCTGTGGATCGTCACGTCCCTGTTCGAATCGCGCGAGTTTGCGCTCGAAGACGACCTCCAGCCCGACTTTGCGGCAGCGATCCGTGAATGATTTGGACTGGATGGCCACGGGTGTGTTGGGTTCGGCGACCGCGGTGAACACGACGATCCGGCTGCCTTTGCCCAGTCGTTCGGCCAGGTCGTCGGCCAGGGTGTAGCCCAGGGCCTCGTGCGGTTTGGTCAGCGACCTGTCTTCTCCCTTGGGCCAAAACAGGGTGCCCAGGCACGCCGCGATCACGATCGGAGCCATCACTGCCACCAGGATTTCTTTGGAGATCTTCACGGCTATTGAATGCGCCAGGTGATGGCGCCCTGCGCCTGTTCCCGCACGCCGGGCAGGAGGTAGGTGGTGAGGGTTTCCACATGGCCGTCGAAGAAGAGAAGGCTGGTGGTGGTGCCTCCATTGTGCCGGGCGTGAATGCGTTCGTCTTTGCCGTTATGGATCCACCACCCGTCGTAGATCATGGGGATGCGCGAAGGACTGCCGACCATACTCATTTGGTTTTTCACGGTGCGGCCGTCATCCAGCGGGTTCTGCACAAAGGGCCAGAATTCGCTGCCCCAGGTCGACCCGTTGATCCCGTACCAGCAGTGGATGTACTCGTTGGCGGTCTCATCCGAGTAGGCGGTGGCCTTACCGCCGTCTGGATCATCGCGAGAGGTGATCGTCGCGCCGACGGATGTCACTTCATCGATGCCGGAGGGGCAACGAAACGGGGTATTACGGAATTTGATATCGTTGTGCGTGGGGTCGATGGGGGCGGTGATATAGTCAAGGCTGACCAGTCGGTAGGCCCATCCCTCTCCACCGCGGTTGTCGTTCTCGATTGGGATCAGCAAATCGTTGTGATCGGAACCGTAGGCACGGATGGCCCCGCCGATGTTTCGCTGGTTGGACAGACAGCCGGCTGCCTTGGCTTTCTCCTGGACGTTGGCCAGCATGGGAACGGTCAGCGCGGCGAGGATGGAGATGATGGCCATTACGACCAGCAGCTCGATGAGGGTGAAGGCGGCTCGGAAGTGGAGTGTTGGAGTGTTGGAGTGGTGGAGTGGTGGTGATGGTTGGGCCAACGGCTCACCCAATACTCCAGTACTCCAGTACTCCATTGGAGCCGGACCAGAGCAGACTCTAGGAGGACGATAGGGGTGCATGTGCATGATCCGCGCTCCGGTTAGGGGTGGAAGGGGTGCCGATGTCGAATTCCTGTTCGCAGAGATCGAGCAACGGTTCGGTCCAGGTGTTTCTCTTCTTCAGCACGCGGCTGATCCAGACCAGGCGTGCGAGAGTGAGCTTTCGGTACAGGTCGATGCGGGGACCGAGATTCGCGCCGGCATGGACAAGATACCGGTCGCGAAGGACGGTCTCGCGATTTGCAAAGGCCGCGGGGGCTCCGTATTCGCGTAGACTTCGCTCGGTGAGGTGGGCCAGGAAGTTCCCCACGTCGATCGCAGGATCGCCGTAGCAGCTGAGGTCGAAATCGAGGACGTAGATGCGGTCCCCTTGGGCCACGACTTGATCGTGATAGAAGTCGCGATGGATGAAGGAGGGAGTCGGTGAGTCGATGCGCCCGGACTCGCGGATAATAGCGTCCCTCAGGCGTGCCAGGCGTGGCGCCAGCGCCGGGACGTCGACTGCGCAGTCCCGGAACCAACCCAGTAGTTGTTCGACTTCATCTTCGATGGTGCGCAACCGGTGTTGAGCCGGCGGGACGGACGTGCGGTGCATCTTGTAGAGACTGTCGGCGATCCGTTCCGCAACGTGTTGCCCGGTTTCGTCCTCCAGCAGGAATTCGATCGGTGTGGACGGCGCGACCTTGCGCTGCAGGATCATATTGAATTCCGGGACCATTCCTACGGGTTGGGGAACACACAGTCCGTCGGGGCTGTGGGGGCCAAATCCGCTGAGCCACAGCGAATCCTGAATGCAGTACCCGGTGCGCTGGAGATTCTTGGCCTTGATCTTGCCGAGGATGACGGTGCGCTCGCCGTCGATGGTCAAGGTGTATTCAATGACGCAGCGGCGCCCGCGTTTGTGACGGATGAGGCGGGTGGATTGAACCTCGAGTGGGGTGGAGGATTCGGTGAGGCAGGGCTGGACTCGACGGAGCAGGGGTTCCATCACACTCGGGTTGAGCGCGCGATCCAGGTAAGGAATCTTTTTATCCGAAATGCAGCTCTCCGCCGGCGGTGGGGTACGGCCGGGAGGGGCGCCGGTGAAGGAGAGCTGCATTCGATGTTGGGAAGTAAGAGCCTGATCGGCCAGCGCGGCTGCGCGATCCAACAGGGCCGACATGCCCTGGCTCCAGTCAGGCGTGCGTGTTCGAAAGGGGGAGTGAACGAGTTGGAACAGGGAAACGGCGGTGTAGAGATCGACGCGGGGCGAAAGATTCCGGCCGGTGGCCGAGATGTAGCCGGCCAACAATGGCTGCGCGATGTCGTCGACCGTATTGGCCGGCAGGCGGCCTTCGATCGCGTCCCGTTCGAGGTGGGCGATGAAGTTGCCGAGATCCTCTGCGGGCGATCCACGTCGCGCTTCGTCCAGATCGATGATGCCTACGGTCCCTTTGGGTTGGAGAAGGATTTGCCGCGAATAGAAATCGCCGTGAATGGGCGTGAAGGCTTCCGGGCTCTCGGCGATCGCCTGAATGAGTTTCGCAGCAATCTCGTTTGCCGATCGCGCCTGGTCCGGGAGAAGGCGGCCGATGGTTTCTGCCGTCTCTTGTAGTTTGGCGGCGCGTTGTTCATGCGTGCGCCGGAGGAGGCCGCGCGGCTTCTGGCGATGGAGTTCGGAGAGCGCACTGCCGATATTCGCAAGCTGATCGGGGGTTACGCTCTGTTGTTCGAGCGCCTGCCGGAGGTCCATGCCGTCCAGCCAGGAGAACCCGAGGATGCCGCGGCGCGCGGAGGCAATCAGCGAGGCCACCCGCAGCCGGTCCCCCGATTGGTAATATTTTGCACTCCGCACGGCGTCGGTATAGCCGGTGCGGGTGTAGAGCTTGAGCAGGCCGCGGATCTTGCCGTCATGGATGACGCGGCCGACGAACCGTCGCTCCGGCTTGTAGCTGATCGCCTCCAGGCTCGCGTCTTCCAGTTCGAAACGTTCACGAAGTAGAGATTGAGTGGATTCGGAGGAGGCGAGATCGCGAAGGGCGTGAATGCGGCTGTCGTTGGGAAAGGTCCACCAGCCACAAGGGACGGATTTATCATGGCCGAAGCCCGGTCCGAGCGGGCCGTCCAGCGGAGGGCGCCGGTCGCTGGGGCGCAGCTTGTCGAGCGCATCGCCGGCGGCGGTCTTGGCGTATACCTGGACGGCTTGTCCGTTCGATACGACATCATAGGCCACCAAGGCGTTGACGCCCGGCTTGTAGCGAATGTAGCGCGAAGTCACCTGCTCCATGGCGGCATGCCGGGAGAACAGACCGCGCATGGCTTCATTGTCCAGCAGCACGCGCAGTCCCGGGAGCTTGGGATCGCTCTCGATCAGTCTGATGTCCTCAGCCCACGGCATAGGTCGGATCCTCCGTGGGGGTGGTATCGTCTTCGTGGGCGGTGGCCTGCAGGCCATAGAGGCGTGCATAGGGTCCGCCGAGGGCCATGAGCTCCGGGTGCGATCCCTGTTCCATCACGCCGTCGTGTCCGAGGTGGACGATCCACTCCGATCGCGATGCGTGCAGGAGGTCGTGGGTGACCAGGATGACCGTGCTGCCGTGATGCAACCCGTCGAGCGAAGTGATGATGGCCTTGCGATTGTCCTCGTCGAGCCCGGTGGTGGGTTCATCGAGCAGCAGGATGGGGGCGCCGACGAGGGCAGCCCGGGCGATGGCGATGCGTTGGCGTTGGCCATGCGAGAGGGTTACCCCGCGTTCGGCCACGTTGGTCTCGTATCCATCCGGCAGGCGGCGAATGAAGGCGTCGGCGTTGGCGAGCCGGGCGACCGATTCGACTTCCTCGTCGGTGGCGTCCGGGCGGCCCAGGCGGATGTTTTCGCCGATGGTCTGCGCGAACAGGAGGTTGTCCTGCGACACCAGGGCGACTTGGCGTCGGAGGGATTCGAGGGTGAAGCGGCGAATGTCGGTGCCGTCAATGGTCACGGTCCCTTCGCTCGGATCGTAGAAACGAAGGAGGAGATTGATCAGGGTGGACTTGCCGATGCCGGATGCGCCGACAATGGCGATGCGCGATCCGGCCGGGATCTCGAGATCGAGTCTGTTGAGCACGCGGTGACGGGGGTCATAGGCAAAGGAAATCTGCTGAAACGTGATGGCCCCCCTGAACGGCGGCGCATCGAAGGCATCCTTGGCGTCGACGATGTCCGGGACCTCCTCGAGCAGATCAAGGACGCGTTCTCCAGCTGCGGCAGCCTTGGCCAGCCGCCCGGTATACTTGGCGAAGTCTTTCACCGGACGCAGGGTTCGTTTCATGTAGGTCAGAAAAACCAGCAGGTCGCCCGGGCTCATCTTGTTTTCCAGGACGTAACCGGCTCCCATCAGCAACACCAGGGAGAGGGCAACCGCGATGAAGATGTCGACTTTGCGCTCCAGCATGGTGCTCAGCCGCGTGCCGCGCGCTCCTTCGCGGAAGCTTTTTTTGCTTTGCGAGTTAAAGAGCTGCGAGAAGTAGTCGGCGAGGTTGAAGCTCTGGAGGGTGCGAATCGCGCCAAAGGATTCGGAAGCGGTCGCGGCCATGGCGCCCTCGCGCTTGCGCTGTTTGCGGGCGACGTCGCGAATGCGCTGAGTGACTCGCATGGCGGACAGCAGGAACAGGGGGAACGCCACCAGCCCGATGAGCGCGAGCTTCCAGTTCATAACAAACATGACGGTCAGCATGCCGACCAGGACCAGCGCATTGGCGAGGAGCGGCAGCACGGCAGTGACGGCTGCATCGCGCAGGCGATTCATGTCGCCGGTCAACCGCACCACCAGGTCGCCGGCACGCGCGGACTCATGGAACGAAAGAGGGAGACGCAGCAAGTGAGCATAGAGATTGTTGCGGACCTTGGTGAGGACCTTGTTGCCAATGACGGCAAACGAGACCTTGCTCCAATACTCCGCGGTGGCACGCATCAATGCGATGACCAGTACCATGGCCGCGCAGACCCCGATCAGGGTGGTGGGCGGCAAGGTGTCAAAGAAGGGGATGGTCGATACGGGTCGTGCGCTTTCAATGGCGAAGATCCGGTCGATCACCAGCTTCAGTGGCCAGGGTTCGAGGAGCTGGAACAGGACGCCTCCGATCATGGCGGCTCCGCCGCCGAGCAGTCCGAGCCGGTGTTTGCGCAGTCCGGGCCAGGTATAGTGGAACACCCGGGAAAGGCTGTGGATCAGTCCCGCATCGTTGGCCGGTACTTTACCCATCAGACGGTCGCCTCCAATCCGGCCTGGGCCAGTATTTGCTGAACCCCGGCCGCCCAGGTGTGTTTTTTCAGGACATGCTTCTTCGCCTGTTCACCCAGTCGACGCCGGAGCCATTCATGGTCGGCGAGCGCACATACGGATCTGGCGAGAGCGTGGACATCGCCCGGGGGGCAAAGGTATCCGGTTTCTCCATCGCTCAGCAGGGAAGGAATCTGACCGAGATCACTGGCAATCACCGGCAGTCCGGCGGCCATGTATTCCACGATCTTCAGCGGCGAGAAGTAGAACGGGTCGAGCGGGGGGTAGGGCGCCAGCCCGACATGCATCTGGGCCAGCAGGGCCGGCACGTCATCGTGCGGGACCTTGCCTGCGAGGGTTGCCTTGTCGGTGAGACCTTCGTTCTTCAGCCCTTCGACTAACTCGTCGCTTGCGTCGCCGTCACCGACCACCAGCAAGCGGGTATGTGGGTGGGTCTGATGCACTTGGGCAAAGGTTTGCACCAATTGGGTGATGCCCTGCCAGGGTTTGAGATGGCCGAGAAACCCGATGACGAAGGGGTCCGTGTCGCCGTCTCGTGACGGGACGGGAAAGTGGGCGAAGCGATCGGGGTTGATGCCGTTGGGAATGACCAGAGGCTTGGCCTTGGAGGCCAGGGTGCGCACGTAGCGGACCAGTTCCTGGCTCACCACGGTCACCAGGGAGGCGTCGCGAAATGCGCGTTGCGCAACCGACTTCGCTTCGTCGCGATGGATCAGCTCACGATAGGTCGCTTGCTCGTCGATCAGCGGCGCATTGACTTCGAGGATTCCCGGGATTCCCTGGGCGCGAGCAAACGCCATTCCGGCGAAGCTCCACAGGGAGTAGCGCTCATAGACAAAGTCGTAGGGGCCGGTCGACGCGAGGAGGGACGTGACGTCTTCATTCAGATCAAGGCAAGCCTGCTCACGGAACGCGGTATTTCCTTTGGGGGGTGCGGTGACGCGATGCACTTCGGCGACCGGCAGAGCGGGTGGGGGATCTTCATCAAAGCGGGTCGCGATCAGGTGCACTTCAATTCCCAGGGTTGCCATCGCGCGGATCACTTCCTGCACGTGCAGCGTGCTTCCCTTACGGCCGAACGCGGGAATGCCGGGGTCCGCCAGGACATAGGCGGCACGAAGGACTGGAGTCGGAGGTGTCATCATTCAGGCAACCGGGATCGCAGCCGCGAACAGTTCGCGCAGGGCTCGGGTGTTGGTTTCGATGTTGAATTCTTTTTCGATGAGGGCACGTGCATTTGCGGCAAGTTTGACCCTCGCGTCGGCATCGTCGAGCAGCCGTTCCAGGCTGTTGGCGAGGGCGACCGGGTCGTTGGGAGGAATCAGCAGTCCGGTCGCGTCGTTTTGAATGGCTTCTCCAATCCCTACCAGATCGGTGCTCACGCAGGGAGCGCCCATGGCCATCGCTTCCAGTAGAATGGTGGGTAAGCCGTCGCGGTTTCCGTCCTTGCCCACCACGCAAGGGGCGGCAAGTACCGCCGCCTCGTGCAGGCGCCGCCGGACTTCATCGCGAGACTGAGGGCCGCACAGTTCGACTTTGCCCAGGAGGCCGAGAATCTTGATCTGTTGTTCCAATGTGCGACGTTCCTCCCCGTCACCGATGATGGCGCATTGGAATCGGCGCCCACGTGCGGACAGCATAGCGCATGCGTCGAGGAGGACGTGAAATCCCTTTTTCTCCACCAGGCGGCCCACTGCCAGAATGGTGTCGGGCCGTTCGCGCGGTTCCGCGTAGGGGAATTCGGGCAGCTCGATCCCGTTGTAGATGCGAACCACGCGTTCGGCATCGGCGCCGAACCGTTCGCGCAGGTAGGAGCGATTGAAGTCGCTCACGGTTACCGTATACGCCGCATCGCTCAGCTTGCGTCGCATATCGTCGTCGTTCACATCGTCGTGGAAGATGTCCTTCGCATGTGCGGTTAAGGAGTAGGGAACGCCAGTGAAGATGGAAGCCAGCCGAGCAACCGCGGTGGCGGAGGTCGCGAAGTGCGCATGCATATGCCGAATGCCGTGCCGTTGGATCTCGCGTGCCAGCAGGACGGCCTGATACACCTCTTGCCCGCGCTCGTGCAGCCCATCCTGCATGCCTTGTTCCAGGCCCGGAAAGTCTTCCCGTGATGTGGATAGCTCTTCCCAGATCCGTTGCTTGCCGTCTGAGCGCAGGTAATGGACGGGTGCGCGTACCCGCCCGATGATTTCCTGGAAATGTGTGTCCTCCGGCGGGCGCAGGGAAAAGATCCGCACGTCCAGTCCGGCCGCTTCGTGGGCGAGGATCTCGTTGACCACAAAGGTTTCGGAAAACCGTGGGTACCGTTTCAAGACGTAGGCTACCGGGCCTGTCAGTTCGATGCTCATGCCACGTGGATCTCCTCCGTTGCCGGGCTTCCTGCCGTCGCGATGAGGGCTACCAGCTCCGCAGCGGCTTCGGCCGCTCCATTCAGCCGCATACTGCGGCGAGAGGTTTGCGAGTGCGACGGGTTCGCGAGCGCGTCCTCAATGGCTTTGCGAAGGGGAGCCGGGTCCGCCGATTCGGGCACCACTTCAATTTGGGAGAACCAGGCAAAGGCATCCGCACGCATACGTTGCTCCACCCGCGGATGCACCCGGGGAATGCAGACGACCGGCACATTGTGTACCACGGCTTCGACCAGCGTATTGTAGCCGCCCATGCAGACCAGGGCATCCGTCTTGGAAAACCAGTCGCTCACGTTGTGGACATAGTCGAACAGCGTCACGCCGGCCTGGGTGGCTTCTGAGGCGAGGCGTTTGCAGATATCCTTCTTGGCCTGCGGACCCGCGACAGCCACCCCACGCCAGGGGGCGTTGACGCACGCGCGGATGAACGCTTCCAGTCGGGGGAGGGCATCCTCGCCTGCACCGAAGGTCGCGAGGACCAATGGCTGGTCGCCGGATTCAGGGAAGGCCAGCGCGGCGGGTTCGGCGATGTGCCGCTCGGGACTGCCATGCACGTACCCGCAGAAGACGGTTTTTTCGCGCACCGAAGCGGGAAGGCGATAGGCATCCACGGTGTTGAACACCTCGCGGTCCCCGTAGATCAGCACCCGGTCGTAGAGCCGCTGAATCGTCTTCACGATCTTGTACTTTTTCCAGTCGGCGCGCACGCGCTCCGGCTCGTCCAGGATGTCGCGCAGCCCAAGGACAGTGCGCCC
>RCNG010001044.1_pt1 | contig 13537 bp, 12 predicted proteins | sample 2041371 | NCBI WGS metagenome assembly RCNG01 (sample SAMN09708227, study PRJNA481090) | Marine sediment metagenome, whole genome shotgun sequencing project. | biome: marine sediment; feature: ocean; material: sediment; isolation source: Sewage treatment plant 1 marine sediment (STP1) ... | reverse complement strand
GCTGCCGCCTACTACGTCATCCCCCGTGCCGCCAAGGCGCCGCTGTACAGTCACACCCTTTCGCAGATCGGTTTCTGGAGCATCCTGATCATGTACACGCACATCGGGACGCATCATCTCCTCCAGGCGCCGGCACCCACATGGCTCAAGCTGATCTCGGTCGTGGACAGCATCGCCATGACCATCCCCGTGGCTACTGTGCTGGTGAACCTCTGGATGACCGCACAGGGCCGGATCGGGAAGCTCACCCAGAACCCCGCCGCCCGGTTCGTCTTCGTCGGTACGATCATGTACCTGGTCGTCTGCATCCAGGGGCCGTTCCAGTCCCTGCCGATCGTGCAGCGGATCACGCATTTCACTCATTGGATTCCGGCTCACGCTCATCTCGCGGTGGTGGGCTTCGTGGGCATGATCGGTTGGGGCACGTGCTACTTCATTCTGCCGGAGATGACCGGCAGGCCGATCCATTCCAAGAGACTGGCAAACCTCCACTACTGGCTGATGTTCATGGGCGTGGTATCGATGATGGTGGTCCTGACCATCTCCGGCCTGATCCAGGGACATGCCTGGTATCACGGGGAAGGGGTCTACCGGGTCCTGCCGTCCACGTTCCTGTACAATGTCATGCGCGTGATGGCAGGGGCCATGATCGTGGTGTCCTCGTGGATCGGGCTCTATAATCTGCTCCGGAGCATTCCGCAAGCGGGCGGGGCACGCGCGAGTGCCGGGGAGGTGGCATCATGAGGATGAGCCTCGATGTCGTCCTGGGGGGCAGCCTTCTCGTGTTCGCCGCCGTGGTCTCGGTGGTCGTGATCCTTCCCGGGGTGACGATCTCGGACAAGCCTTCCGCAGACTATCGTCCGAGGACGGAACTCGAGAACGGAGGCCGCGATGTCTATGTGGCCAATGGGTGCACCTACTGCCACTCACAATACGTGCGCTGGATCGACTGGGGGCTGGGGGCTGAGCGGGTCGCCCTGTCGGGAGACTACATCGCCGAGCAGCCGAACCTGCTCGGAAGCGAGCGGACCGGGCCGGACCTTTCCCAGGCAGGGGGCGAGCACCCGGACGACTGGCACGGGGCCCACTTCCACAACCCGAGACACACCCGGCCCGAGTCGATCATGCCGCCCTTTGCGTTCCTTGAATCTAACCGGCTCGAGGCGTTGATCGCCTATGTGCAGTCCCTGGGGTTCAAACTCGCTGACGCTCGGATGGAACGGCAGCGGAAGTGGAAGAAGCCGGCTGTCGAGGCCTTCGAAGCGGGCACCGAGGCAAATATCGAGTGGTTGCACGGCCACGTGCCCGAGCCCTGGCGTGAGCTGCCGAACCCGTACCCCACGACAAGGGTGGGCCTGGAGAGAGGCAAGAGGATCTATCAGGGGTTCTGCATCGGCTGCCACGGCGAGGTGGGAGACGGGATGGGACCCGCGGCGGCAAGACTCTATCCGCCCCCGTTAAACTTCACGGCGTTGAACGGCAGGGGGGCGACGGGCGGAATCCTCTACTACCAGATCATGAACGGGATCACCGGTACGGCCATGCCCTACTTCAAACGGGAGCTGGAAAGTGAGAAGATCTGGGCCGTGGGGGATTACGTGGCCGTGTACTTCATCGGCGAGAGCGATGCGGATACCGAACCGAAGGGCATCGACGCAGCCTACGAGGTCGAGGAGGAGATTACGTACCGATGACGTTCTATCTTTTCTTCCTAGTATACCTGGGTGCCGGCATCCTGATTTGCGGGGCCCTCTTCTACTGGGCGGTCTCGAACGGCCAGTTCAAGGACCAGGACAGGGCGCGGTACTTTCCCCTGGCCGGAGAGGCGCCGCAACCCAAGGATGCATCCTCTGCGAAGTGGCCCCTGTCCATGACGATCTCCCTGGTCGTGATCCTGGGCGCGTTGGTCAGCCAGATCGTGATCGTCCTGGTGCTGTCCCTGAGCGGTTAGGAGTGAAGGCGTGTTTTACTTCAATCTGTACGGAACGCTAGCGTTTCTCTTTGCCTTGTTCTTCAGCGTCGGGCTCGTCCTGATTGCCGTGGCGATCTACTACTCGGTCGCCAATTACCGCAAGCAGACGAAGGAAGACGGCAGCCCGGATGAGCACGCCGAACCGGGGGTGCCGCTCGTGCTCAAGGGCCTTTACGTGGGCGTAGCACTCTACATACTTGTGGTGACGCTGTTCTTTGCTATCACGGGGATTCCCATATGAGCGAAAAGGGCTCGGAGACTCTGGATAAGATCAAGACCTGGCTGATCCTTCTCTTGATGGTCATCGGTATCCTGGGGTACGGAATCGCCGTGTACGTGACCATTGGTGACAAGGGGCCGCCGGCCTGGAATTACGGTGCCATCTCCGACGTTCCGGGCGAGTCCCCATTCTCCACGGAGCCTGTCAAATGAAACGAGGTCTTCCGGCATTCGTGTTCTGTGCCCTGGTTGCCATGGCCTGCAATCCCTTCGATGTCCTCGATGACATGATCAGCTACGAGCGCATGAACGACCAGGAATCGTTTCGCCCCTACGAGGCGCGGATGCCCGGGGTGGTCCCCGGTGCGGTCCCGACCAAGGACGGAAAGCCTGCCGGGGAAGAGCAGTACAAGGCCGCTCCCATGGGAAGCCTCGAGAATCCCCTGCCGGCCGGGCCAAACACGATCGCACGGGGTGAGCTCAGCTACGGGTATTTCTGCATCCAGTGCCACGGGTCCAGGTACAACGGGGACGGAACGGTGGGCCAGAGCTTTGCCCCTCTCCCAACGGACCTGAGGTCCCCCTACATACAGCAGATGTCCGCCGATGAGCTGTTCCGTTCCATCAGTTACGGAATCCAGCGGCACCCGCCCATGTGGTACACGGTCTCCGTCGAGGACCGCTGGTCGCTGATCCGCTGGATCCAATCGCTGGGTGCGAGAGAAGAGGCCGGCGAGGCGATTCCTTCGGGTGACTACAACCGATCCGTAAAGGCCATCCCCTGATTCGTTCTGCCATGTCCCCTCCTTCATCGCCCCCTACCTCCTGCAGGCTCTGCGGGCTGCCCGTTCGTGGCCGCAAGGACGGCTTCTGTTGCCTCGGCTGCTTCCACGTCTTCGAGATCCTTAAAGAGATGCTCGGCACCCCCGACTCGGAGGCCATGCGGGGCCACGCCCTCTTCCGGCAGATGCAGGTGCAAGGGATCATTCCTTCCGACGAGAGCGACCTGGCTCGTCTGGACCCGGACTCGGCGGGAGTGCCGGAGGATCCGGCAGGGATGCCGGAGGTGCCGGCGGGAGAGCAGTCGGAGGAACGGGTCTTGAAGGTGACCGGCATGTGGTGCCCCTCCTGTTCCTGGGTGATCGAGCGGTCCCTGCGCAAGAAGGAAGGCGTCGTCGGCGCATCTGCGTCTTTCTCTTCGGATCGCGTCAAGGTCACCTACCTTCCACGGCTTGTCGGGCCTGCCGAAATCGCGGGGGTAATCCGGGACCTGGGGTACGGGATCCAGGAAACGGATACCGAGGAGGAGCGGGAAAGGGCCCTGCGGACGGAGCTGATTCGGCTGGGGGTCGGGATCTTCCTGACCGTGAACGTCATGATGATCTCCTTCGGGATCTACCAGGGGTTTCTGACCGAGCTGTCCGCCGCGGCCGTCCGGATGATGGGCGTCCCGATCTTCCTGATGAGCACGGTGGTGGTCTTCTACTGCGGGTTTCCCGTGTTGGAAAGGGCGTTCCATGCGGCAAGGGTGGGGGGCTTCGTGATGGAGACGCTGATAAGCCTCGGCGCCCTCTCCGCATATGGTCTGAGTGTGTATCAGCTCTTCCGCGGCAGCCTCCACATGTACTTTGACACCGCCAGTATGCTCATTACCCTGATTCTCCTCGGAAAATACCTGGAGGCCCGGATCCGATACCGGGCCATCCTGGGCGTGGAGGAGATCTACGAGCTGCTTCCCGGAAAGGCCCGGGTCGAGACAGAAGCGGGCGAGCAATATGCATCCATCGAGGCGGTCGCATCCGGCGACGTGGTGCGAACCCTGGAACAGGAGCAGATCCCGGTGGACGGCGTCATCCTCTCCGGGGAGGGCCGGGTCGATGAATCCAAGCTCACGGGCGAGTCCCGGCTTCGGACAAGGAGGACGGGGGACACCGTCCTCGGAGCCAGCCAGCTCGTGTCGGGTGAACTCCGGATTCGAGTCACGGGCGTGGGTTCCGGCAGCGCCATCGGAAGGATGATCACGCTGATGGAAGAGGCCATGGTGCAGAAGAACCCGGCCGAACGCCTGACAGACCGCATCATGGCCGTCTTCGGGCCCGTGGTGATCCTCGTAGCCCTTGCCACCGGGGCCGTTCTGACAGCGTCGGGAAGTCCCCTCGAGGTGGCCCTCGTCCGGATGATCACCGTCCTGGTGATTGCCTGTCCCTGCGCTCTGGGCATCGCGATCCCCCTCGCGCGAGTGGCCGCCATAGGCAGGGCTCGCAGGGAAGGCGTACTGGTCGTGAACGGTGACGCCCTGGAGAAGGCATGGAGACTGACGGCCCTCGTGATCGACAAGACGGGCACGGCGACGCGGGGGGATTATCAAATCATTGTTGTGGAGGACGTGGGAAAATATTCCGGACCGGATGCCCTCGGTCTGGCCGCCGCCGTGGAAGCGGGCTCGGACCATCCCGTGGCCCGTGCGATCCGAAGGCATGCGGCTTCCGTCGGCACGGAGGTGAAGGGGGCTGTCCAGGCAGAGGAGCTTGCCGGCCTGGGGATGAAGGGCATCTACGCAGGCGAAGAGGTCCTCGTGGGAAACGAAGCCTTGCTGGCGTCCGAAGGAATCAATTTGACCATGTCCTGGAAGGAAGCTGCCACCAAGGGGGCGGATCGTGGGGAAACCGTGGTCTTTGTCTCAAGGGCACGGGAGGTCTGCGGCATGATTCGACTCGGGGATGCCCTTCGGGTGGACATGCCCCAGGCCGTGGCCGACCTGAAAGCGAGCGGGCTCGAGGTGCATCTCATTTCCGGCGACACCGAAGGGGCCACCGGGTACGTGGCCGGGTTGCTGGGCGTTGACCGGTTCAAGGGAGGCGTCCTGCCCGCGGACAAGGTGGAATGGATACGCCGTCTGCAGGGTGAAGGTCACCGGGTCGGCATGGTGGGCGACGGGGCCAACGATGCGGCCGCGCTGGCCGTCGCGGACGTGGGCTTTGCCACGGGGGATGCGCTGACGGTCACCAAGAATGCATCCGATCTGACGATCCTCTCATTCTCCGGCCGAAGGCTCCTCGCTGCCCTGGACCTGTCGCGGCTCACGTCGAGGACGGTGATTACGAATCTCTTCCTGGCCCTCGTCTACAACCTGGTCGCCCTTCCTGCGGCCCTCGCGGGCCTGGTCAATCCCGTCGTCGCCGTCACCGCCATGCTGCTTTCGAGCCTGACCGTGGTGGGCAACTCGGCGAGAATCACTAGGATGGCTCGCAAAGAAGATCTCGCAGGCGAAAGGGAAAAGGCGAAAGGCGAAAGGAGTGGATGAAGTATGGACAAGGGAATCAAGGTTCAGCCTGTGTATGGATTTCTCTTCAAAACGTCAACCGTCCCTTGACCCTTTGCCCTTTTCCCTTTTACCTAGACGACGCGTGCAATGTCGCAGATGGGCGTTCTTTGCGCGACCGGTTACTTCTGCTCAGTTGGAAGGCCGGCCTTCTCCCAATCCTTCCAACCCCCCTTCAAGGCGTAGACCTTCGTGTAACCGTGGCCTTTGAGTTCCTGTGCCACACGGGCACTGGTGTGCTCATTGCCTCAGGAGCAGTAGAAGACCAGTGTCTTGTCCTTTGGGTATTTCTGGACCCAACTTTGGACGACCTTCGGATCCTCTCGCACGGCCCCCTTGATCTTGGTCGTGCTTTCCGCCCACGAACCTTCGGCGCGGACGTCCACGATGACCACTTCAGGGTCACCGAGCCTTCCTTTGAGCTCTTCTTTCGTCATCTTGGGCGGGTCATCTGAAGCGCATGCCGTCATGAGGGCTGCGCCCACCCCCAAGAAAGCCACTGCCATGAGTGAAACTGCTGCGAGCTTGTTCTTCATCTCCTGTTCCCTTCTTCTGTTGAAGTTTCTTCTTTTGGATGATTCTGGCGAGCCGGATGGTTCCGGAGAGGGGGGTTGGCCGCCTCGCTCCGGAGATGGTATACAGAGGAAATGGAAATCCATCGGCTGGGAGACCTCGAAATCGTTATCGAGAAGTGGGGTTCCCGGGATTACGCAAAAGTCAGCTATCCTTTGCGTTACGGGTGTTTCTCCGAAATCATCTCGCCTGACGTCACCTGCCAGTTCGGCCAGAACGGGGAACTGAGATTCCTGCAGGGGCGGGGACCGAACTGGCCGCACCCTGCCGAATGGCTGAAAAGATCTGCGGGAGGCGACTGGATCTACTACTCGGCGGGTGAGTACAGGGAGATCTACGATCTCTTCGGCGAGTACTACGTGCCGCGCCTGTCCTATCGGAGCAACTGCATATTCAGCAACGATCCCTTTCAGAATGATCTGGTGAAGGCGACCCTGCAGGCATGGGGATCGCTCTGTGAGAGATTGAGGCAATTCCTGCAGGACATCCCGACCGGGTCGCTCAGAGCCTTCGTCGAGCGTGTCTGTGAGAACGATCCGGGGGAGCTGCACAATCGAGCGGAACGATTGCACGCTCTGCTCGATGGTCGTGTGACGGTCCTGCCGCCGGACACACGACACGTGGATTATGACGTCATTCCGGTCGTCGTCGCCGATGGTTGCCTGTACCACTGCGCTTTCTGCAGCGTGAAATCCGCTCGAACCTTTCAGCCACGCAGCCCGGCCAACGTCCGGGCACAGATCCAGGGGCTGCGAGAGCTCTACGCGAGGGACCTCTACAACTACAACTCCATCTTCCTGGGCCACCATGATGCCCTGGCGGCCGGCAGCGAACCGATCGAGTTCTCGGCGAGCAGGGCGTATGAGACTCTCGAGATGGAATCTTCCCACATGAAGGGCGCTCGGCTCTTCCTGTTCGGGAGCGCGGATTCTCTTCTCTCTTCCCGAGAGGATGTCTTCCGGACGATCCACAGGCTGCCCTTCCACACGCACATCAATGTCGGGCTTGAATCTGCCGACCCGGAGACCCTTGCGGCCATCGGGAAGCCCATCACTGCCCAATGCGTGGAGAAGGCCTTCGAGAGAATGCTCGAGATCAACAGAGACTACCCGAACCTCGAGGTCTCGGCGAATTTTGTCTGTGGGGGGCAACTCCCGCCGGGTCATCTGCCCTCCCTCGTGTCCCTGACCCGAGAGAAGCTGGATCGATATTGGGAGAAAGGTGCGCTTTATCTCTCTCCCCTTCTCGATTGGGTGCCCCTTCAAGGAAATGAAAAGAGGAAGCTCCTGCTGGACTTCCGGGAAGTGAAGATGCGGGCTCGGATGCCGACTTACCTCTATCTGATCCAAAGATTATAGGAGGCTGTCGTCTTATCCCACATCTGTTTAATCACCTTCCAATAATCCTGGGATTAGGCTAAGATCAGCAAGAATCTAAGCGAAATGGATCGAAATATGCGTATTGCGATGCTTTCCCCTGTAGCCTGGAGAACGCCACCAAAGGACTATGGTCCCTGGGAGCGTGTTGTCTCCTTGATTACAGAGGGGTTGGTGCGTAAGGGTTTGGATGTAACCCTTTTTGCCACCGGGGACTCGATCACCCAGGGACATCTTCATTCGGTTACACCCAAAGGTTACGAAGAAGACCCGGACATTCTTCCAAAAGTCTGGGAGTGTTTACATATTTCCGAAGTTTTTGAACGGGCTGATGAATTTGATCTGATACATAATCACTTTGATTTTCTTCCCCTTACATACGGCAGATTGGTATCCACACCGATGGTAACGACGATCCATGGCTTTTCTTCTCCGAAGATTCTTCCTGTTTATCGTAAATACAATTCCTCATCATATTATGTCTCCATCAGTAACGCCGACCGTTCTGCTGACTTGAACTATACAGCTACGGTGTACCACGGGATCGATATTGAAAAGTTTTCTTTTAGAGAACACTCGAGGGGGGATTACCTGCTGTTTTTCGGACGCATCCATCCTGATAAAGGAACGAAAGAAGCTATTGAAATCGCCAGGCAAGCAGGACGAAGACTGATAATAGCCGGAATTATCCAGGATAGAGACTATTACGATTGTTGTGTAAAACCCCATTTGAACAAACCGGATGTGGAGTTTATCGGGAGTGTTGGACCGGACAGGCGGAATGAAGTGCTGGGAAATGCTCTGGCATTGCTGCACCCAATCCATTTCGCCGAGCCCTTTGGTTTGTCCGTGGTAGAATCCATGGCTTGCGGAACCCCGGTGATCGCCTTTGACAAAGGCAGTATGCCGGAACTGATTGAGCATGGGCGAGATGGTTTTTTGGTCTCCAACGTAGGGGAGGCAGTACGAGCAATAGAAAGAATTGAACGGATTGATCGAAAGAACTGTCGAGAAACCGTTGAAAAGAGGTTCACTTCTGAAATTATGGTGAAGAATTACATTGGAGTTTATCAAGAAATCCTGGCTCAACTCTGATTCCTCTGATGGGAGGTTCGGTGTGTCAATGGTTAGACGTTATGAAAAGAACCCGATCTTGACAAGAAGCGATGTCCCGTACCCCGTAGCAACAATACACAATGCTGGAGTCGTGAAACATGAAGGCCTTTACATCATGCTTTTTCGCTCCCACCGGCATAATGGCCGTTCCATTATTGGGATTGCAGAGAGCAAGGATGGTTTTCATTTTGACGTCAAAGACAAGCCTTTCTTGATTCCGGCTACGGAAGGCTTCTTTGCCGAATACGAGGAATTTGGCGTAGAGGATCTTCGCATTTGCTCAATGCCAAACGAGGGGTATCTGCTCACCTATAGTGGTTATTCGCGCCACGGTGTGAGAATCATCCTTGCACGTACGTATGATTTTCAGACGGTGGAACGCATTGCCCCGATCAGCCAGGCAGATATGCGAAACATCGTGATCTTTCCTCAGAAATTCAACGGGAGATACGCACGCCTCGATCGCCCCCATTCGGAAATCTCTCCTTGGTCTATCTGGATTTCGTATTCCAAAGATCTCCTCTATTGGGGGGATTCGAAAGTGGTAATGAAACCTGTACAATATCATTGGGATGAGATGAAGATCGGGCCGGGTGCCACGCCGATCAAGACGAAGAGCGGGTGGCTCCATATTTATCACGGCGTGTTTCCCACTATGGATGGTTCTGTCTACCGCCTGGGTGTGGCCCTGCACGATCTAGGCGATCCATCGAAGATTCTGGGCGTTTCAGACGATTGGATTCTCCAGCCTGAGGATCCGTGGGAGGTTACCGGCTATGTGCATAACGTGGTCTTTACCTGCGGAGCGGTGCCGGAAGATGATGGAACGGTCAAGATCTATTGGGGAGGCGCAGACACAGTGATGTGCGCCGGTACGGCAAGAGTCGAGAGTCTTGTGGAACTCTGCTTGACCAACTCTCGGAGTCCCATGTAACAAATGCGGTTGAAAAACAACTGCGCCTGAGGGGAAAATGGAGCGTTTAATCGGGCATCCAAAGTTAATTGCCGTGATTGGGAATCATCTTCCGAGACAGTGCGGGATTGCCACCTTTACTACGGATCTCTGCAATGCCTTAGCCAGAGAACTGCCAAGTTCTGAAAGCGTGATCGCCTTGGCGATGGACGATGTTCCGGGAGGTTATCGCTACCCTGATCGAGTAGGATTTGAGATTCGGGATAACATGCCCGCTGAGTACCTTCGGGCTGCTGAGTATCTGAATGTAAAGGAAATAGAGATTGGTATTTTACAGCACGAATATGGCATCTATGGGGGGCAATGCGGGGCAAACATATTTCAGCTCCTGGAAAACCTGAGAATCCCCATTCTAACCACTCTGCATACGGTTCTCCCCGATCCAAAAGCGGATGAAAGGGCAATCCTTCTGAAGCTCGGCAAACTATCTGAACGGTTGATTGTGATGAGCCAAGTAGCCCGGGGAATTCTGATGGACGTATATCAAATCCCCGAAGATAAGATTGCAGTCATCCCCCATGGTATTCCGGATGTCCCCTTTGTTGATTCGTTCTTTTACAAAGACCAGTTTGGCCTGGAAGGTCGAAAGGTTATTTTGACTTTTGGGTTGTTGAGTCCTGGCAAGGGGCTGGAAACCATGATCGATGCCATGGTACACGTGGTTGAAAGGCATCCAGAGGCGATCTATGTGATCCTCGGAGCAACCCATCCGCATATTCTCAGAGATACGGGAGAGAAATATCGTCACGAACTTCAGCAACAGGCTCATTTTCTTGGGTTGGAAAACCATGTACTGTTTTATAATCAATTCCTTGATTTGCAGTCCCTGCTGCGGTTCATATCCACGGCGGATGTTTTTGTCACCCCGTATCCTTCAAAGAGTCAGATCGTGTCCGGAACACTCAGCTATGCGATGGGTGCGGGGAAAGCTGTGGTTTCTACCCCCTATTTGTATGCGGAAGAACAGCTCGCTGACGGCAGGGGCATTCTTGTGCCCTTTGATGACCCAGAAGCAATGGGCAAAGCCGTTGGTGATTTGCTTTCTTCGGATTCTCTCAGCAATTCTATCCGGAAGGAGGCTTATCAATATTGCCGGCCCATGGTGTGGAAGGAGGTCGCGCGTAATTATCTGAGCTTGGCGCAGCAATGTATTGACCGGCAAGAGCAGAAACCGAAGGCGCGCTACGGCGAGGCTAAGATCCCAAAGCTGGATACCCTGCCCAAAATCAATCTCGATCACCTGCGTGTTATGACTGACGACACGGGCATGCTGCAACATGCGCACTTTTCCATACCCAATCGGGACCACGGCTATTGTACGGATGACAATGCTCGTGCATTGATCGCGGTGAGCATGTATTACAAACTGCGAAACGACGAAAGTGTCATTCCTCTGATAAAGAACTATCTCTCCTTTCTCATCAGTGCGTTTAATCAAGATAATGGCAGATTCCGTAATTTCATGTCTTATGACCGCAAGTGGCTGGACGCAGCCGGAAGTGAAGACTCTCACGGAAGGGCATTGTGGGGTCTTGGAATGACCATGGGAATTACAGCGGATCCGTCCATTCGAGAGGGGATCTGTCATCTGTTTGAGAATGCTACGAATTGCGTCGAAGAATTCGAGCATCCCCGAGCCTGGGCATTCGCAATAATCGGCATTCAACAGTATCTAAGCGTTTATGGTGGTGATTCCCCGGTAAGAAGAACAAGAACGGCCCTTGCAGAAAAGCTATATCAACTCTTCAAGAAGAATTCTTCCAAAGATTGGCCCTGGTTTGCAGACACGGTCACATGCGCCAATGCAAGATTGCCTCAGGCACTATTGGCAGCAGCCCGTGCATTATCGAATGAAGAGATGCTTAGAGCTGGACTGGAATCCTTAACATGGCTTCTAAAACAACAAACCGCAAAAGAGGGCCATATTTCCATAATCGGGAATAACGGTTGGATGCATCGCAGCGGACAACGCGCTCACTTTGGTCAGCAACCTCTGGAGGCCATGGGGTTGATTGAAGCGTGTGCTGAAGCATTTCTTGCCACGAAAGAGGACAGTTGGCTCAATGAAGCGCGCCGGTGCCTGGCCTGGTTCCTGGGAGGAAATGATTTGAATCTACCGATTTATGACTTCAAAACCGGAGGCTGCCACGATGGTCTTGAACCACAGGGTTTGAATCGGAATATGGGCGCCGAGTCTACCCTTGCCTGGCTTATTTCATTGCTTACTATGTATAACGTCTTTGAACAGGAAATTCTGCTCAAAGAGGAGACAGGGGGAGAGGTAAAAGCCTGATATGGATTCATTCTCTATAGAAAGAAAACGAGAAACCTTTGTGTGCGATTCTTCGCGTGTCATTACGAGGTTCTATTCCCCAGCCAACGAAGCTCGCACTGAAAAGATCATCGAACGTGTCCTGTCGCTTTCTGAAGAGGAATGCAGTATGGAGCTGCGCAGGACCTTCAAAGATTTCTCAAGCCGTCATCACGATTTTGAAGCTATTCTGTTCTCCAATTACCAGCGGGTGGAAAAGCGTATCACCGATCCTGAGAAGCATTCAAAGGAACGAAAGCTCTTGATAGGCGCGTATTTTACTCACGAATACTCCGTAGAATCCGCCGCCCTTTTTAATCCATCCATAGTGGCTCATCCTGACCAAACCAATCTGCCTTCCGGGTCTATGAGATTCATTATTAGCTTCAGAGGAATTGGAGAAGGACATCTTTCCTCTATCGTATTTCGTACCGGAGTGCTGGATGAGAAGAATAACATGACGATGGATGCGGTCAGCCCTTATGTGGAGCAGCCCGCTGTGGAATTCAATCCTTCATATAGCAAGCCCACATTCTTGCTGAAACTAAACGTATTGGGTGCCGATACTGAAATCAGTACTCAGATAATCAGCCCATTACCGGACCCCTTTCTTTTTGACCAACTGAACGACTCTATCCGGCAAGTGAGATCGAAAAGCCCTCAAACTGTTGTCTTTCAGCAAACCACCAGGGTGATAGACTGGCTTGTCAGATCAAATTATGAAGTCGTTTTCCGTGGCGACCAGCCTTTATCGGAACGGGTCATCTTCCCGGTCTCGAAAGATGAAAGCAATGGCATTGAGGATGCCCGTTTTGTTCGTTTCAGCGATACCGGGATAGAAGGGCGCTACTATGCCACCTATACGGCCTATAACGGTTACTCTATTATGCCCATGTTGCTGGAAACGAATGATTTTGTGAGATTTCGAATGCGTACCCTTAACGGCGAAGCGGCCAGGAACAAAGGGATGGCTCTTTTCCCAAGAAAGGTCAACGGACTGTACACCATGATTTCCAGGCATGACGGAGAGAACCTATACATTTCGCAGTCGGATAACATTCACCTTTGGAACGAAGTGAAGGCGTTGCAGAGACCGAAATACTCGTGGGAATTCATACAGATCGGCAATTGCGGGTCCCCTATCGAAACAGAAATGGGCTGGCTTCTTCTGACGCATGGAGTGGGCCCGCTCAGGAAATACTCTATAGGAGTAGAACTTCTAGACCTGCAAGATCCATCGAAAGTCATCGGGAAATTGAAAGAACCTCTCATCATGCCGAACGAATACGAGAGGGAAGGATATGTGCCGAATGTAGCCTACACCTGCGGAGCAATAATCCACAATGATGTGTTGGTGATTCCCTACGGAATCTCTGATACTTCCTCTTGTGTTGCTACTATTGAACTGAGGACGTTACTTGACAGACTTGCGCAATAGGACCTCCTGTCTTAAATGTATCCGTCTGATATCGTATCCTCTGGGCCTATTCCAACGCTCTCACGATGACTTGCTCATATTCCCTCACTCCTTCCCAACTTGAAACGCCTTGGCAATCAACTCTCCAAGTTTCCCGTACCGTTGAACACCGGGCAGGAAAATAAGGGGATCGATCTTTTCGGGGTCCGGTTTTCCGTCCTTCAAGCAATCCTCATCGATATGAGTTTCAATGATTTC
>RCNG010001043.1_pt1 | contig 13538 bp, 14 predicted proteins | sample 2041371 | NCBI WGS metagenome assembly RCNG01 (sample SAMN09708227, study PRJNA481090) | Marine sediment metagenome, whole genome shotgun sequencing project. | biome: marine sediment; feature: ocean; material: sediment; isolation source: Sewage treatment plant 1 marine sediment (STP1) ... | reverse complement strand
TCCGGGGTGTTGCCGAAGTGAACTGGGAGGCCCGAGGGGGTGGTCCGGGCGAAGGTACCGGGTTCAACGTCGAGGATTCCGCCGTCCTCGGCAAGGAACTCGGCACAACCGCCATTGTCTGACAGGAAAAGGATGAGCGTGTTCTCAAACTCCCCGCTGGCCTTCAGCGTGTCGACAATACGGCCGATTCCCCTGTCCATTTGGCTGATCTGTGCGGCATAGACAGCCATCCGGTGGGCTTCCCAGTCCGTGAACCGGGTTTCGTCCCACGGCCAGGCCTCCGCATCCCGATCGCTCAGCTTCCAGGCGGAATCGAGGACGCCGCTCGCACACAATTCCTCATGGCGAGAGGAGCGAACGTCGTCCCAACCGGAGCGGTAGGCACCATCGAACCTTGCCGTCTCTTCCTCTGGTGCGTGAAGGGGCCAATGGGGGGCGGTGTATGCGACGTAGAGGAAGAAGGGAAGCCCTTGCTGCGTCGCGTTGTCGACCATGTCGATCGCTCGATCGGTGATGGCATCCGTGTAGAACCACGACGGGTCGTTCTGTTCGATCAGCGTGTCGTCTTCCATGAGGTACGTCGGCTTGAAGTACGAACCTCCACCGCCGATCGTTCCATAGAACTCATCGAACCCGCGCTCACGCGGCAACGGGTATGCGGGTCGATCGTCCGGCCAGATCGACCGATTCGACAGAGACCGCTGCCTTGCGACATGCCATTTGCCTGACATGAGGGTTCGATAGCCAGATGCCTGGAAGAGTTCCGCGATGGTTACACAGCTGTCGCTCAGGTACCCCTGGTACGCAGGGTTCCCCATCGGCGGCGTATAGGTCATGTGTCCGATGCCAGCCTGGTGCGGGTTCATTCCGGTGAGCAGAGCCGCCCTTGAAGGGCAGCATCGTCCAGAGTTGTACATCTGGGAGAAACGATGACCGGACGCAGCGAGCGAGTCGATAGCCGGAGTGGGGATCTCTGAGCCGTAGCATCCGACATCGGAGAACCCCAGATCATCGGCAAGGATGATCACGACGTTTGGTCTGGAATCCGCCGCTTCCTCGCCACCGGCATGGCCGTGGTGCCTCGCTGAGCCTGTCTGTTGATTCACTATCGCACTCGATCGATCTAGGAACTATAGACGCGGCGGCTATCGCAACCACGGTTGCCTTTCTTAGGACACTTTATTAAGGTATTTGCGATATGGGTGAAAGGACGACGCTCGAGTGATGGTTCTGGGAGTCGACATCGGGGGTTCAGAGATCAAGGCCGCACCTGTGGACGTGGTCAGCGGCCGGCTCGGATCCATACCCGCTCGTGTGCCCACTCCAGACCCGCCCACTCCGGAGGGGGTTTGTGAGGTCGTCGTTCAACTGATCGATCACTTCGCTTGGTCCGGGCCAATTGGGTGCACCTTTCCTGGTCCGATCGTTGGCTCAATCGTTCGAGATGCTGGCTACCTGGATGATGTTTGGGCCGGGCTCGATGCGGAAGCGCTCCTCGCGAGTGCCACCGGAACTGACGTGTCCCTGCTCAACGATGCGGACGCTGCAGGGATCGCGGAGATGCGTTTCAGGGATCAGGTCCACACGGGAGGGACCGTGCTCGTCCTGACATTCGGAACGGGGATCGGGAGCGCCCTCTTCATCGATGGCCGACTAGTGCCGAATACCGAACTGGGAACGCTGCTCCTGGAGTATGGCGTCGCCGAAGAGTATGCAAGCGCACGCGTCCGGTCCACCGAGGGCATTGGCGACCATGAATGGGCGAGCCGAGTGTCGACCTTCATCAATCATGTCGGATCACTCGTCTACCCCGATTTGGTTGTGCTCGGAGGTGGGATCTCAAGCCGATGGGATGACTTCGCTCGCGAGCTGGACGCCGACTTTCCCGTCCTGCCCGCGACACTCGCCGGCGACGCGGGAATCGTCGGTGCGGCGCTCTTTGCAGCGGGCCGAGATAGCTCTCAACCGGACTGGAGCGTAAGGCAAGTCTCATAACGAGCAGATACCGACCGAAGGAACCAATCGAGACAGGGAATGTCTGCCGGCTGGCAGCAACGGAACCCCTCCCTTCGTTGGGAGGGAGGAGTGAAGGAGACAACTCATGAGAAACAGATCCCAAGTGAGCGGCCTGAGTCGGCTGGCGCTATTGCTGACTGCCCTCGTCCTCGTCGTAGCTGCATGCAGCTCTTCCGAGGACGAAGCATCGACCGAAACCACGCAAGCGGCGTCAGGGACCGAAACCACGCAAGCGGCGTCAGGGACCGAAACCACGCAAGCGGCGTCAGGGACCGAAGCCCCAACTGACGCCGAGGTTGATCTCGACGTCTTCTGGTTCAAGGTGAACCTCGTCGACAAGTGGCAAACAGTGACGGACGAGTACACCCGCCAGAACCCAAATGTCACGATCGCAACCGAGACGGTTGGTGGCGATCAGGCCTGGCTTCCACTCCTCAAATCCAAGTTCGCCGCCGGTGAAGCTCCCGACATCTATATGGTCGAGGGCGCTGCGCAAGCCGATGCCTTCGCTGGGTTCATGGCGGATCTGAGCGACGAGCCTTGGGTTGCCCGCGCGATTCCCTCCGCCGTCGAAGGTCTGACGATCGACGGCGTCGTGCGAGGCATGCCACTCAACCTCGAGGGCTATGGGTACATCTACAACAAAGGGATCTTCGAGGAAGCTGGCGTGACCGAGCGGCCACGGACAGTGTCTGAGCTGAGGGCCGCAGCCGAGAAGATCGAGGCGGCTGGATACATTCCGTTCTCCACGGGGTACGGCATCTGGTGGGTTAGCGGGAATCACTTGAGCAACATGCCGTTTGCGTATCAGGATGATCCGACAGCATTCATCGAGAGTGCAACCGCGCGAGAAACGAAGTTCGCGGACGATCCCCTGTTCGCTGCACTGCAGGACCTGACGGATCTGACGCTCGAGTACGGCGAAGACGATCCGCTGACATCCAATCGAGACAGCCAGCAGCTGCTGTTCCTGGACGAAAAGGCCGCGATGTTCCAGCAAGGTAACTGGCGGGAGATCGAGATCATCGAAGGCGCACCAGACATGGAATATGGGCTGCTGCCCATGCCCTTGGGTGACGACCCCGAAGCAGCGGATCGTCTCCCGATAGGTGTGCCGTTCTACCTGATCGTCAACGAAGATTCCACCGACGCCGAGAAGACGGCATCCAAGTCGTTCCTCAACTGGTTGGTCTCCTCCGACTATGGGAAGACCGCCCTCGTCGATTCCTTCGGATTCATTCCGGCCTACCCGGACATCGACGCAGGACAGCTCGGTGGTATCAGCGATGACATCATCGAATACAGCGCCGCCGGAAAGATCATCCCCTGGGTCTTCGGACAGTTCCCGGATGGAGCGCCCAACGAGATGTCAGAGGCATTCCAGCGATATGTTGCCGGTGGCCAGGATTGGGAGGCGACGATGGCGGCGTGGGACTCTACGTGGGATCGTCTCACTGAGTAACCACGGCCGACTGGAGTTGCCAACGAGTGTGGGTGGGAGGACGCTTCCCACCCACACTCGCGGAGTCCCGTGAAACGGAGCGGTCGGAGCCGAGCGTCAACTCATAGAACGTGGTCATAGGAAATGCTGGGAATGGACGGGCGGGACACTGTGAAGACAAACGAGATGGCGGAACCAAGGAATGCGTTGCCGCGGTCAATGAGGCGAAGACTGACGTCGATACGCTACGACCTCGGGTTCGTCGGTCCTGCCGTGGCCTTCTTTGCGTTGTTTCTCCTGTTCGCCTTTGGCCTGAGCATCTACTACTCGTTCACCGATTGGAATGTGGTCAGCGGTGAAGCACCGTGGGTTGGCCTCGAGAACTACAGGGCCGTTCTTGACGATCCTCGAGTCGCGAACTCGGCGTTCTTCACCGCCCGTTTCGCGATCGTGACTACGGTCTTGTCCAATGTGCTTGGGCTCGGGCTTGCGCTTCTTGTGACTCAGCCTGTCTTCTTCAAGAACGCGTATCGAGTGATCTTCTTTCTACCGAATGTCATCGGTGGTGTCATCCTCGGATACGTCTTTCGATTCATCTTCTCCACCGCATTCGGAGCGATAGGTGAGGCCACCGGTATCGGATTCTTCAGCTTCGCGTGGTTGGGTACGCCGACCACAGGGTTCTGGGCAACCGTGATCGTATTCGTGTGGAAGAGTTCGGGCTACTTGATGGTGATCTACATCGCAGCGATCGTCACCGTCGACGCTTCGCTCCTCGAGGCGGCCAAGATCGATGGAGCCAGCTGGTATCAAACAACGCGGCGCATCGTTCTGCCCCTCATCGCCCCGGCAGTGACGATCAGTGTCTTTCTCATGCTCGCGATCTCATCCAAGCTCTTCGACGTGAACTTCGCACTTACGGCCGGTGGCCCCTACGCGAGCACTGAAGCCTTTGCTCTGAACATCTACAACGAGGCGTTCGTTTACAACAACCAAGGAGTCGCGTCATCCAAGGCGGTGATCTTCTTCGTGATCGTCGGGCTCATAACCCTCGTTCAGGTCGGTTTCTCGAAGCGAAGGGAGGTGGAGCTGTGAGCACGGAAACTCGGTCCGACGAGCGTATTCGTCCCGGCGACCTCTCCGTGAAAGATGCCGATTCGAGGCCACGCCGGAGGCGTTGGGGTGGGCCATCTTCAACTCGCGGATGGGTGATCGTCACGCTGTCGATCATTGGTGGTCTTCTTGCGCTGCTGTGGTTGTCTCCGTTCTGGTTCATCGGGATTAACTCCTTCAAGGAGTACGGCAACATCATCAACGATGCTGCTGGTTTGCCGGATCCGGCGACGTTTGACAACTACCCGTACGCGTGGGAATCGGCCAGCTTCATGACCGCGATAATGAACTCCCTGATCATCACCGTGGTGAGCGTGATAGCGATGATCGTAATCGGTGCGCTTGCAGCGTGGAGAATGGCTCGACTGCCTCACCTGGTGAACAAGGTGATCTTCTTCCTCTTCGTCTCGGCCATGATTGTGCCCTTCCAGACAATCATGATTCCTATCGTTCAGATCACATCCGATCTGCACCTGCTCAACACGCGAATCGGCTTGATCTTGGTCTATATCGGGCTCGGCATGCCACTGACGGTGTTCTTCCTTCATGGCTTTGTGTCGTCATCAGTGCCGAAGAGTCTGGAAGAAGCGGCGATGATTGATGGGGCATCACCCTGGCAGACCTTCCGCTATATCGTTCTTCCGCTTCTGCGACCCATGCTCGCAACGCTCGCAATCCTGCACACGTTCTGGATATGGAACGACTTCCTGTTGCCGCTCCTTGTCATCTTCGATCCAGAGAAGAGGACGATTCCGTTGGCTGTATTTCAGTTCTTCGGGCGACATGCCAACGCCTGGGATCTCGCGCTTGCCACGCTCGTCATGGGCATCCTCCCGATCGTGCTCTTCTTCCTGCTATTCCAGAAGCACATCATTCAGGGGATCTCGTCGGGTTCGGTGAAGGGCTAGCTTCCCACGATCCACTGTTGGCCGCGGCAACGCCGACGCGCACACCCCTCTTGTCTGGGCCGGATCCAATCGCGGACTGGCACTTCGCCGCTGGGCGAACTCAATCCTGCAGCGACAGCGGCAGATGCACGGATTTCTCGGTCCGTAGCGCGCAATAGGCGGTCTGCACCATGGCGACGGAACGCCATCCGTCTTCGAACGAGACCGGAGGCTCAGCCTCCCCCTTCAGTGCCCGAACCAACCCATCGACGGCTTTGCCGTGGTATGCCGCCACTCCGGATCGGAGGCCCGGGATCGCGTCCGATCCGCGGAAGGACGTGTCACCGCGGAGAGCGACTTTCAAGTAGGGCGGAGAAGCCAGGTTGACGGATCCAAGATCCGCACCAGAGAGGATCGCTACGCCCAGAGGGCCGTACACCTCAATTGATGCTTCGCCACCCGAGAAGGTGTGGCCAGTTGCGATCTCGCCGATTGCCCCTGACGCATACCTGAAGAGCGTCACGGCAGTCGTATCGGCGTCTCCATCTGCGAGCGGACGGTTTGCGAAGCCGGTGACCGCCTCTGGATATCCCATGAGCCAGTACAGGAAGTCGGCGGCGTGGATGCCCTCATCGATGAGCGCACCTCCGCCTGCTGCGACGGGGTCCCCGTACCACTCGTCGGTAGCAGGGTGTCCCGGCAGCTTCAGGTCGTTGCCATGGCGAATGCGCACGAGGGAGATCTCTCCCAGTTCCCCTCGAGCAACAATCGAGACCAGCTCCTGGTGCGCCTCGTCATATCGCTTCGGGAAGTTCTGCATATACATGATTCCGGAACTGGCCACACTTCGACCAATCTGAGCGCACTCTTTGAGATCACGTGCCATTGGTTTCTCCGCAAGCACGCTGGTCCCCGACGCGCAAGCGGCCTCGATGAGTGCTACATGGTTGACGGTCTCGGAAGTCACGCCTACCGCATCACACTCGTCGAGCAGCGCAGCGAGATCTGCGAAGAATGGGGCCTCGATCCGCCGCGCCATATCGGTTCCTCTGGCGACGTTGTCGTCCCAGAGGCCGACCAGCGTGACGTCAGGGTTCTTCGTGGCGGCGTTTCCCCAGTGGAATGAGTGGTAGTGGGCGGCACTCAGAATGCCGAATCTGATTGGAAGGTTTGTCATTGTGGGACCTCCGTCGTTCTGCCTGTGGACGCAGCCTCGTAGGCGTGTTCAGCGATCACCACGGCCATGAACCCATCGAAGCCGGACTCGTCGTCTGGTGCAGATCCCAAAGCCATCCGCACGAAGTGCCTGTGGTGTAGTTCGCCCAGCGCCGAGCGGCCGAGCTTCGGAGTAGACCAGCCGCTGGGGTCTTCCTTCATGGCGATAGCCAGGCGGCCTCTCTCGCTGCGCAACCACGCCGTGCCAAGCGTGCCATACACCTCCATTCGGAACCGGTCGGTTCCGGCAACCTCGTTGTAGGACATCTCGTGAGTCACAATCGTGCCGCTCTCGAGGGCGTATGTCGCGACCATGAGGTCTTCGAGGTCCGGATAGACAGTCTCGCCCGAGTCCAGAACCCGCTCGCGAACTTGACACGCAGACGTTGCTCTCACCGACACGATGTCACCGAACACATGCCGTATCAGGTCGATGCCGTGAACGCCCAACTGCAGCAGCACACCGCCACCGACCTTGCTGTTGTCGTAGAACCAAGGTGCCCAACCAGCGCCTCCGGTGGCGTTGCGATGCCTCACGTGCAGGACTTCGCCGAGGGCACCCCTCGCGATGAGCTCCTCAAGGGCGGTGACCTCTTCGAAGTACCGATGCATGAAGCTTGTATACACAGGTGTGCCCGCTGCCGCCGACGCCGCAAGGATCACGCGGCAATCGCTCGAGGTCATTGCGAGTGGCTTCTGGATCATTGTCGGTATCCCAGCCTCGATGGTTCTGAGAGCGAGAGCGAGATGTGTCGAATCCGGAGTGGCGAGCACAATGCCATCGGTTGCCCCCGATTCGAGCGCACCCCCGAGGTCGGCAGTGGCGGCCGGTATCCCGAACTGGTCAGCCTTGGCTGCAGCGGATTGCTCCGACCTGCTCACGATCATGCTCACTTCGGCGCCCGCGGCCCGGATTCCCTCAATGTGGTAGTCGCTGATCTCTCCCGCACCGACCACCACGATCTGGGGAAGTCTCTCTCTGGCCTCACCAATGGTGCCCGACTCGGAGCGACTTGCAGCGTGAGCAGACTCTTCCAGCGGTGTCGTGGAATCATTCATAAAGTCATCTTAGTAACTCGAACGTCCAACGCGTCGAAGCCTCGATGGACACCTTTCCCGCCATGACGCATCCAAATTGGGCGCTACTCGAGAACCCCTCGGACATCGCCGACCCGGAAGTCTCAGAGTTGGCTTCTCCAGTGGTACGGGACTGAGTCATGCCAGGGGATCCTCGTCGTGCGGGATGCAAGGAGAATCATGATGGCCTGATAGTCGGTGCTGTCGAGCGCTCGGGAGCGAGGCCGGTAGCCAAGCCGCGCAACGTCCTCGAAGGTCCACCACGCTGGGAGAACCATCACCGGTATTGCGCTGGTGATTGCGTCGAAGTAGAAGGGTGTTCCTCCGTTTGCCGCCGTGTTGGAGGTGCGGACGTACGTCCACTCGTAGATTCCGATCACCTGTCCTATCGCGTGGTTCGTCTGGGGCCGAAGGTTGCGACTCGGAGCGCACCAACTCGTCAACAGGCCCCACGACAGTGCAGACCACGACATCGGCCTGCGTATCGGCGAAACGAACACGTTGGGCAGCGCTGCGTGTGTGCTCGCAGGCTCCCAAATATTGCTGTGCTGAACCCTCTCGTGTTCCGAATTGTCCTGAGATGCTGGATGGAGCGCGATTCGGAGATCGACAGGGCGTTGGGCCACCGAACCCATCGTGTACGCAGTGCTCCACCATCTGGCCCATGTTGAACCCCTTGCTGTTGGAGCTTCGCTTGCCGTCGCCGGTCAACGCGTGGGGTTCACGAGATACCTCGCCGGATGTGTCGCCGGAGTCCAACGACAACAGCGGACGATGTTCGGCAAGTCCGGTGAGCCAGTGATGTCATCATCGTGTAAGCGAAGCCTCGAATCTGTAGCGATCTCCCCGGTATCGCATTTCTCCGAGTTCGACGAGGGCACCGGACTTCGAATAGCTCACGGTCGTGGCATGCAACAGAGGTTGCCCGACGTTTGTATGAAGCAGTCTGGCATCGTCGCTGTTTGTCACGATTGCCCTGATGCTGTAGTCAGCTCGTGCCGGCCCTGACCCTGCGTTGTCCAATGCCGTGTACAGCGAAGCTGTCGAGAAGTCCAAATGTGGAAGCTGCGGGCAGATACGCAATGGCACCTTCGATCGATCGATCGATATCGGTGTCGTGTCCAAGTATCTGACTCGATCGAGAAGAAAGATCCTGGCCGACGATGCGATCTTGAACGTGTGCGACTCGTCGAGAGTTGCTTCCCGTACCTCCGACCAGAGGACCACCGACGACGTCGGGAGGCCGCGACTCGCCGCGAGTTCCGTGAAGCTCCTGAGCTTGCTGGCGGGTTCACTAATAGTTGGCTGCGCCACGAAGTTGCCGAGACCGGCTCGTCGCACCAGTAGCCCGTCGTCTGCCAGGCTGGCAATCGCGTGGCGAATTGTGGCGCGACTCACATCAAATTGCTCGCTCATTTCGCGCTCCGACGGGAGGCGATCTCCCGGCTGGAGTTCGCCGGCCGAAATGTTTGAGGTCAACACTATCGCCACAGATTCGTGAAGCAGCGGCGACTTCTTCCGCACTTGATCCACCAGGCTCACACTCGCAGATTGCCTTCACTATCACATACAGGTACGGTACTGGTAGGTAATGGCTACTTGCATCGCATCGCAGATTTGGGCCGAAACGAAGCGGGTGCCGGAGATGCTGGAGCGTACGCTTGAGAACTCTCGTGGTCGCTCGGATACCGCATCGATCTTGGCCGACAGTCGGCGGATTGTTGCGACCGGTAATGGCGCAGCCTTCTACGTTGCCCGACTCATGGCCGTACTCGCATCGGCGTCCGGCGCGAGTGCGCCCGATGTCGTAGCTGTTCCCAGCGGAGTCATCTCAGCCAATCAGTTCGCGTGGCGCAGCGATGACGCTCTGCTGGTTGTGTCCTCCTCGGGAGAGCTACGGGACATCGTTGAATTGCTCTTGCTCAACGAGTCCACGCGTCCGTTCTGCGCCATCACGGCGAATCCGGCGTCGACCATCGGCGCTCGCGCTGTCAGCGTGACTGAAGTGTGCGTGGAATCGCAGAATGCGGCTACTCACACCCAGGCCTTCATTGGCTGCATGGCGCAGTCCGCCATGTTGTGGGCATCGATCAGCGGTGATTCGCCGTTGTACGCGGCTATACGTGCGGTTCCAGAGCAGTTTGCTGCGGCGGTGCGCGACGCTGAAGCCTGGGCGATTGACGTTGGCACTCGGGCACCTGTCGCCGGATTGGTATTCGGCATGGGAGCGGCAGAAGTCGCGGCGCTTGAGACGGCTCTTCTACTCAAGGAGGTAGCCCTGGTTCCGGCCGAGGGAATGGACACGCGGGAAGGCGCAACCACGGGAATGTACCCGCTCACCGAGGGCCATCTCGTGGTGTCAATAGCATCTCAGCAGGATCCGTTCCTCGCAGAAACCGAATCGATTTGTGGTCGATCCGGAGCGACCGTGGTCAGCCTTGATCGAGCAAAGGATTCGCCTATGGCCTTGGCTCCATTTCTCTCATTTCCAAAGGCCGTAGCTCTCGCGGCGTCGATTGGGTTGCAGCGGGGAATCGACGTGGACCGACCGCCGTGGGCTGACACATACTTCGAGACGGCACGCATGACCGAATCGGTCCCTATGGAAGGAAACAACGATGGGTAGTGACAAGGTACGTATCGGGATCATTGGCTCCAAGTTCCAAGCCGAGATTCACGCGGCTTCGATTCGTGCAGGGTGCCATGGAGAGGTTGTCGCCGTTGCGTCACCGACTCCGGGTGACCCGGAAGCGCTCGCATCGAAGTTCGAAATACCGAACGTCTACCACGACTACAAGCACATGCTCGAAGATCCGAGCATCGAAATGGTCACAATCGCTGCCCCCAATTCCCTGCACTGTGAGATGACGGTCAATGCGGCCGCAGCCGGCAAGCACGTTCTCTGTGAGAAACCACTCGCCATGACGATCGAGGAAGCTGATCTCATGGTCAAGGCCTGCGATGAGGCGGGGGTCTTCCTCTTCTTCGGGGAGGAGTTGTTCTTCACCCCCAAGTATGTGAAGGCCAAGGAGATGGCTGATCAAGGAGCATTCGGCGAGATCTATCTCGTGAAACAGAGCGAGATGCACTTCGGTCCGCACAGAGATTGGTTCTGGGACGTGGACCGATCCGGCGGAGGGGTGTTCATGGACATGGGGTGCCACGGACTGGCGTTCTGCTATTGGTTCCTTGGAAGGCGAGCGCCCGTGTCTGTGACGGCCCAGATGGGGACCTACGTCCACAAGGACAAGACGCGAGGCGAAGATCACAGCTTCTGCATTGTTGAATTCGAGGGTGGCGCGCTCGGGCACATCGAGAACTCCTGGGCCCGCACCGGCGGAATGGATGATCGGATGGAGGTCTATGGGTCGGAGGGCGTCACCTACGCAAACTTGCTCATGGGCAACGCTCTACCCACATATTCTGAAAACGGATATGGCTATGCCGTGGAGAAGGCGCCTTCTACGCAAGGTTGGAGCTATCCAGTGTTTGAGGAGCTGTGGAACTATGGGTTCCCACAGGAGATGGAACACTTCGCCCGCTGCGTGAAGGGGCTTGAGGAGCCCCAATCCACCGGAAGAGATGGCCGAGTTGTGCAGGAACTGCTGGCGGCCGGATACCAATCAGCCGGTTCTGGCCGCAGGGTCGAGATGCCCTTCAGTCCTTCCGACGTTCGGAAGCCTATCGACCTTTGGTTCGATCCTCGCGACTAGCCCAGAGCCCAACGAACGTTGGACTCTCGCCGAGAGCCGCCCGCGTCATCACCCCCGAGATCGGGCGTTTCCTGTTGAGCATGTCTGGCGCGTCAACGTTGGCACGTGAGACACCGACCGTGTTGCTTCGCTCGGGGGCCGATGCATTCCAGTCCATTTGCACTCCTCTCATGAATCCACATGGTCAGGAGAATCGCGCCGGCGGTGCTGTACGACGTCGAGCGCCCGGCAGACTCGATGGTTTCCTCCATACGACATTCACTGCCGGGTTCGCTCAATGGCATCGGACCTCTGCGATTCCTGTAGTCGAGCCAGACTTGCGAGCATGGCGGCCCATATGTGCCGACATGAGCGGCTGGCGACGGCGTTTGCGGGTTGGTTTGGCAGTGCTGGATCAGGGTCAGCGACGTCTACCTTGAGAGGCGTCGTTGAATGGCGACGCTTCCTGAACGAAGCGTCGGTGGGTGAGTGTTGGCTGTCCTCGAAGTGACGCTTCCGGGCGAAAGCGCATGGATCGCTGGAAACCCTTGGTGTGTAAGGGTTTAGCGTGCACGTGTTGCGCACGTGTTGCGCCGGATGGAGGGGGCGTCGTTTCGAAGTCGCTCTGACCGGGGAGGACGCGACCCGGAACAGGGCGTCGCTTTGCGAAGATAGCGTCGTTGTAGCGGTCGCTCAACGGAGGATCTCGGGCGACGGAGCGATCCCTCTTTCGTGCGCACACATGGGCACATCCAGGCTCGTCTGCGCGCTTCGCCGCAACGCATTCGGTGTTGTGGGCCACGTCGCCGAGGGTGTCCGTATCGACTGAACCGGCCCTGTGTGGCCGTTGGACGCTGAGCGTCACATCATCCAAACCTGTCGAACTCCATCCGGTCGACCCGGGGTGCTCGACTCGAGTCGGTTTTCATGTGACAATGGTGCCGCAACTGAGTGCCTGCTCCTCGGAGCACTGAGCGCCCCACCGACGAAGCGTCGACAGGGCGCTCGTCTCGTTGAAGGAGGCACTCTCGTGACCACCTCGAACAATCACCTCACGCCCATCTCACCGCCACGATGCGTCGTGTGCAGACACGAGGATCGGGACGCGATCGATCGTGATCTGATCCGGAAACGGCGGACCCAGGCGGACGTCGCCCGTCAACTCGACGTGGACCGGTCGACGATCAGCCGTCACTTCAAGAACCACGTACTACCGGCGTTGGCATCGGCGATGATCTCAAGCCCAAGCGAGGTGACGATCGGGTCCGTGCTCGCCGAACTTGACGATATTTACGGATCGAATCGGCAGATTCGTGAGATGGCGATCGCCGAACACAACCTGAGACTGGCGAAGGACGTGAACGGCGAGCAGCGGAGACTCATTGAACTCCTGCTGAAGCACGGGGAGAAGATCGGTGCCGGATCGGTGTCCGATGCGATCGGCATCGACCGTGACCAGTGGGCGGAGCTCGATCGGGAGACCAAGGCCCACTACGACAAAAGGGCAAAAGAGTATGCGATCAACTTCGCCGAGAAGATCGTGACACTCTCCGAGCTGCCCGAAGACGTTCGGGACCGGATCACGGCGATCGTATTGCGGGCGGAATTCCCCGACGAAGGCCCCGTGGTCGACGATGGTGCAGACGCCGAAGTCACCGGAGGCGATACGGAAGACGGTGAGGCGGATCAGAGCGATGATGCTGTGAGCTGAGCGTACGCCGCCTGTTCGGTGAATCCATTTTCGCCGATCGGAGAGAGCGTCGACGTGTCCCCGCCGTTGCGGATTGGCCACTCGCGCCCTGAGATCGCTTCGATGACGTGCTTCGGGGCGATATGTGAGAGGTACGTGTCGGTCGTCGCCAATGAGGCGTGGCCGAGCTGTCGCTGGATGATTGAAATCGGGATGCCCTCCATCATCAACTCGAACGCGTGTGTGTGACGAAGACCATGAGCGTGGACGCGCTTCGCGATGCCCGCCTTGAGTCCGAGTCGCTTGATCTGCTCACGGACATACGAACCGGACATAGCCTTGCCGGTACTCGTGCAGAAGAGTGGCTGGCTCCTGGTGAAGCCGCGCCGCTCACGTTCGGCTAACCA
>RCNG010001042.1_pt1 | contig 13543 bp, 9 predicted proteins | sample 2041371 | NCBI WGS metagenome assembly RCNG01 (sample SAMN09708227, study PRJNA481090) | Marine sediment metagenome, whole genome shotgun sequencing project. | biome: marine sediment; feature: ocean; material: sediment; isolation source: Sewage treatment plant 1 marine sediment (STP1) ... | reverse complement strand
AATCAGAGGGCGCCTTCCTGTTCCAGGGAACGATGCTCGTCGATTTTGATGTGGACACCATGCTCAGAGCCCTGCGCATACCCGTGGAGAAGCTCAAGGCAAAGGAGATCGATTCGGTCCGAGAACGGGTGACCTGTCTCCGTTGGGAGTTGGGGCGTGTCCCTCCCCTGGAAGAGATCAAAGAGGCGATACGGTTCGGGTTCGAGAAGGGGCTCCGGATCAAGCTCGAACCGGGTGGGCTGACCGGGGAGGAAGAAGACCTCTTCCGGGAGAAGCTCGAGTACTTCGAATCCGACGAGTGGATCGACGGGGTGCGCCCGGAATTCCAGAGGACCCGGACCGTGCAGGCCGCCTACAAGGCGGAGGCGGGCATGGTTCGGTTTACCCTGGTGGTCAACCCGGAGCAGAAGCGACTAAAAGACCTGTACATTACGGGGGACTTCCTCTCCTTCCCGACCCGTGCGCTCTACGATCTTCAATCGGTCCTCCGGGGAATGCCTCTCGACCGGGATCAAATCCGAAAGCGTATGAAGGAGTTCTTCGATCGGGGCAAGATCCGGATTTCCGGGATGAGCTGCGAGGATTTCCTCAAACCCCTGGACCACGCCTTCGAGAAGATCGGGATGGCGAGGTTCGGGATTCCCCTCGAGTACTGCAACCAGATATCCGTGACCAACGGACCTTTCGAAGAGGTTCTAAGAAAGAAGCCGTCGGTTCTTCTTCTTCCCTACTGCGCAAAGCTCACGACTTGCGAGCTGAGATATGAGAAAGGGTGTAACCTTTGCGGGGACTGCTCGATCGGGGACGCCTGGACCCGGGGCCTGGCCGAGAGGATGGAGATCGTCTCGATCGTGAGCTTCGAAGATCTGAGGGCAGAGCTCGAAAAGATGAAGGCTGCCGGTGTGCCCGCCTTCATCGGCTGTTGCTGTGAGCCGTTCTTTACCAAGCATGTGGACGACTTCGATGCAGCGGGTGTTCCCGGAATCCTGTTGGGCATCGACAACACGACCTGCTACGAGCTCGACCAGGCCCGGGAGGCATATGCCGGGCGGTTCGAGAATCAGACCCGGGTCAACCTCGATCTGCTCGACGCCGTGCTGAGTGTTCGCGATGGAACGATTGAAATGTGACATTCTGGTCGTGGGCGCAGGCCCTGCCGGGTCCTCGGCCGCTCGTGCAGCCGCATGCAGAGGGCTGGAGGTCCTGGTGGTGGAGCGCCGGGACACGATCGGCGTGCCGGTACAGTGCGCCGAATTCATCCCGGCACCCCTTCTGGGTGGGATCGACCCGGCACGCGATTTCGTAGTCCAGTCTGTTTGCGGAATGGAGACGATTCTGCCTGACGGCGGGACCGAATTCATGCGGGCACCCGGCTTGATGATCCGGCGGGACCTCTTTGACCAGACCCTGGCCCGTGCCGCTGAAGAGGAAGGGGCAAGGCTCCTTGCATCCACCCGGGTCCTGCGCATGGAAGAGGGGGAGGTGGTCATAAGGGGTAAAGGGCAGATCGTTGAAGAAAGGGTCGCGGCCAAGGTGATCATCGGTGCGGATGGGCCCTGTTCCACGGTGGGCCGATGGATAGGGTCCGAGAATCGCAACCTGATCCCGGCCGTGCAATGGAGGGTTCCCCTGACGAGCCCCATGGAGCACACGGAAGTGCATTTCCACGTGGAGTTCTACGGGGGATACGGCTGGCTCTTCCCGGTAGGCCGGGAGGCGAACGTGGGGTTGGGAAGGAAACGAAAAAGCGGGCACGACGAGCGAATCGGCAAGGTGCTGGAGCGCTTCGTTTTACGACTGGCGGAAGAAGGGAAGGTCGAGTCGCGACCCATCAGTACCACGGCGGGGTGGATTCCTGCCGAACCTGTCCGCAAGGTGACCAAAGGGAATGTCCTCCTCGTCGGCGATGCCGCAGGCCACACCCACCCGATAACCGGCGCCGGCGTGTCCCAGGCCGTGATCGGGGGACGGATGGCCGGCAAATGGGCTGCCCGCGCTGTGGAGAACGGAGACCTGAGCCTGCTCGGCGAGTACGAAGAGGAGTGGCGCGAGCTGTTCGGGGAGGCCCAGGCAAGAGCGCATCGCCACCGGGAGTCGCTCGAGGAGAATTGGGGCCACCTGGAGACGGCGGTGAAGACATCGTGGATCGCGTTTAGAGAATACTATGCCGACCGATAAGCTAAGAGCCGCCCGGGAGAGGTCCTGGGAGGTCTTCGGTAAGAGGTTGACCTTCTACGTGCCGGGGATGATCCGTTGTGACGGTGTCTGTGGCAAGTACCAGGCCGTTTCGATCACAGGGGAAGAATGTGCCCTCCAGTGCGAGCACTGTAAGGGCGAACTTCTGCGGTCGATGATCCCTGCCACCACGCCTCAGGCTCTGGCGGACCAATGCATTCAACTCGCCGAACGGGGAAACCACGGAGTTCTCATCAGCGGCGGCTGCGACCGAAACGGGCGCCTGCCATGGGCCCCCTTTCTTCCTGCTATCCGGGAGATCAAGGACAGGACCGGTCTCCTCGTGTCGGTGCACAGCGGCCTCGTGGATCCTGTCACGGCGTGCGGCCTGAAAGAAGCGGGCGTGGACCAGGCCCTGATCGATGTGGTGGGGGATGACGACACGTACCGGCACGTGTGTCATGTTCCGTTTGGTGTCGCCGAGATCGTGTCGAGTCTGGAGGCGTTGGAGGGTGCGGGACTCGAGATCGTTCCCCACGTGGTTTGCGGTCTCCACTTCGGCGAGATCAGGGGGGAAGCAAGGGCATTGCAGCTCATCTCGCGGTTCGACGTGAATCATCTCGTCATCGTGTCCGTCATGAAGTTACCGGGGATGTCCGACGCCCGCTTCGGCCCGGTCCAGGCAGAAGCCATAGCGGAGCTCATCGCCGAGGCCCGGTTTCTCATGCCGGAGGTGTCGATCAGCCTGGGGTGCGCCCGGCAGCGGGGGAATCGTAAACTCGAAACACTTGCCATCGATGCGGGCGTGAATCGCATGGCCCTGCCTTCCGATGAAGCCGTGGAACATGCCAGGAGCTACGGCCTCGAGGTGAGGTTGCAGGCCACTTGCTGCTCGGTGTCGGAGGATCTTTCGGCGGACGTGTTGCAGCCGAGACGGGAAAGGGATCAGGGGTCGGGGGTCGGGGATCAGGCCCCGCGCCCCACGAGAATTTGAATGGACGTTACTTGACACAAAGTGGAAACTGCGAGGAGCGCCGTCGACGCGGCAATCCCCCGGCACATAAGCTGTCATCCTCGCGAACGCGGGGATCCAGGAGAGGTCCGGGGAGGGGAATCGACCTTGGATTCATTCGTTACGTGCAGCGCTAGGCGTGGAGATTGCTTCGCTTCGCTCGCAATGTCCGCCTCTTTTGTATTCGCTACGCAACATAAGAGAAGCGAAAGATGAACGAACCACCAGAGATAGATGCCCCCCAAAGCCCCGAGTACGTGAGGATGAGCCTGGCTGCTGCCATGACCCTCGGGTTCAAGAGGGGGCTCTTCTACCGGAACGCAAGGCTTCATTGCATCAACCTGCTCCTCACATACCCGCAGGGGTGCATCGGGAAATGTGCCTATTGCGGGCTCTCCGGGACACGCTCCGGTGAATACAGCCGCAAGAGCTTCATCCGGGTCCAGTGGCCCACCTGCTCGCTCGAAGAAACGATCGAAAGGATCGCGGCCCGTCGAGACAGGGTGAATAGGATCTGCATTTCTATGATTACCCGAAGGCAGGCGGTGGAGGACACAAAAGAGATCTGCAGTCGCCTGCGATCGAGCGTTGATGTCCCGGTGAGCCTGTTGATCTGTCCGACTCTTCTCGAACACCAGGATCTTGTGGACTTCAAAGAGGCAGGGGCGGACAAGATCGGTGTGGCCATCGACCTGGCAACGCCCGATCTCTTCGATCGCTTCAGGGGCAGCGGCATGAAAGGCCCGCACAAGTGGGAGACATACTGGAGTTGTCTGTCCGATTGTCTGGGTGTTTTCGGAAAAGGAAACGCGGGGGCGCATTTCATGGTGGGTATGGGCGAGACGGAAAGGGAGATGTGCTTGGCCATCCAGCGGGTGAAAGACATGGGAGGCGGAACCCACCTGTTTTCGTTCTATCCGGAGGGGAACTCCCTGATGGCCGAGCATCCGCTGCCCCCCATGGACACGTACAGACGTATACAGCTTGCACGCTATCTGATCGATCAGGGAACCGGCCGGGCGGACCGGTTTGTCTACGACGAGGCCGATACGGTGAGGGAATTCGGCATCCAGGCGGATGAGCTGGAGGGAATCATCGACACGGGCGAACCCTTTCGGACGAGCGGGTGCGTCGGGCGGGACGGCCAGGTTGCGTGCAACCGGCCCTTTGGGAACTCGCCTCCGGGCCCGGACATTCGCAACTATCCGTTTTCGCCCACACCCGAGGATGTTGCTCATATTCGATCTCAGATGATACGGTGTGGGGATGGATGCGATGGTAGGAGTCCTTCTCCACTCCGGGAAGAAGGTGAGCGAGGCCTAAGCCTTGATGCAAATGGATTCCCGCCTGCGCGGGAATGACGGACAGGGAGGAATCAACATGAGCAAAGAGCAAAGTACACCGCGACAAAGGGTACTCGATGCGGTCAACCACCGGGAGCCGGATCGCGTTCCCTTTGCGCTCGGGTGTTCGCTGGAAACTGCGATCACTCATCAGGCGTATGATCGTTGGATCCAGTTCCTGGGGTTGAAAGAGGAACCGGACGACACGTTGCCCAACCTCTTTATCGATGGAGCGGGCTTCAAGCAGATCCCGGAAAATATCCTGCAGCACTTGAAGGTGGACACCCGGGGATTCCTGCTCCAGCAGCCGTCAGACCCCCCTCCGGAGATCAGGCAGGAAGGCAGCACACTGATCTTCGTTGACGACTGGGGGATCACATGGGGCCAGCCGGAAACGAGCCTGTACATGGACCCGATCGGCCATCCGCTCCACGGGGACCTTACGGACGAGATGCTCGACAACTACAAGTGTCCGGATCCACTGGATGAGGGTCGGTTTGCCGGGATTGCCCAAGAGGCAAAGCGGCTCCGCGAGACAGGCGCCGCGGTCCTCATGAGTGCCTATGGTCTTGGCCAATGGGACTACATCCATATGCTCTGTGGTATGGAGCAGTCCCTGATGGATCTCGTACTCAAGCCCAGGGAGATGGAAAGGCTCCTCGGCATGATCCACGAGGTCCAGATGCAGTATTGGGAAAAGACACTGGAGATCGTGGGAGACAACATCGACATCGTCATGCACAGTGACGACCTGGGCATGCAGAACAGCCCGATAATGTCCCCCGACATGTACCGCAGGTTCGTGAAACCCCTTCACGAAGAGTTGATCGACATGGTCAAGAAGAAGGCCAAGAGCGAGGTCAAGTTCCTGCTCCACAGCTGCGGCAGCGTGCGTGCCCTCATCCCGGACTTCATCGATGTGGGCGTGGACATCCTGAACCCGATTCAGGTGAGTGCGGCCGACATGGACACCGCGGAACTGAAGAAAGAGTTCGGCAAAGATTTGTGTTTCTGTGGAGGCGGAGTCGATACGCAGGAGATCCTGCCCCGCGGCACTCCGGAGCAGGTCAGGGACGAGGTGAAGCGCCGACTCGACGACCTGGCCCCGGGAGGGGGCTATATCTTCGCTGCGGTCCACAACATCCAGGCGGACGTGCCGCCCGAAAACCTGGAGGCCATGTACGAGACACTGCAAGAGTACGGAAAATACTAAAGTGAAATCTTCTCCCCAGGGGAGGGTGTCGAAAAACGCCACTTCGCCGTCATCCCTGCGAAGGCAGGGATCCCTAAGCACCCGAAGCCAGTGGATTCCTGCCTCCGCAGGAATGACGCAAAGGTGGAGATTCTCCATCTATCGACACCCTCCAGAGGGGAGAAGGAACCGCCGATCGGAGCTAGGGGATTGCCACGGTCGCTGACGCTCCCTCGCAATGTCCGCAGATTGTGTGACCGCATGTATTTGCGTGTTTACTTGAGGAGAATTGGTTGAGCAAGAAGAAGAGCATCTGTGTCATCGCATGCGGCGTACTGACCATCGATGTCCAGAACGTTGCCAAGAGACTGGGCCTCGAGGTGGACAGACGGTTTCTGGAGGCCGGCCTGCACGAGAAGCCCTCGGATCTTCGAAGACAGCTCCAGGAGGCGATCGACGAGGCCTCATGGTCCGGCAAATACGAGCGAATTGCCGTCGGGTACGGGGTCTGCGGACGCGGAACGCTCGGGATCGAATCCCGCGGCGTTCCTCTTGCGATTCCGAAGGTTCACGACTGTATCGCCCTTTTCCTGGGCAGCGACAAGGCCTACCGGGAGCAGTTTACGCGATATCCCGGAACCTTCTACATCTCCGAAGGCTGGTACCGGGAAAAGAGCGAACCCCTCACCCAGACGAAGCGCTGGGCGCCGCTGGGCGAGGAGAGGGTCAGCTATGACGAGCTGGCCGGGAAGTACGGTTCCGAGGTTGCGGACCAGCTCTTCTCTGTTCTCAACAGCTGGCAGCGCAACTATCAGAGGGCTGCCTTCATCGACACGGGTGCCGACGACACCGAGCTCTCCGAGAGATACGCCCAGGCGATCGCCACCGAGTTCGGCTGGAAGTATGAGCGGATCCAGGGGGATCTTTCCCTGCTCGAGAAACTTCTGCAAGCTGACCAGACCACGGACGAAATTCTGGTTGTGCCCCCGGAACACAGAACAGACTTCGATCCCGTGTCGGGCACGTTGACGTCCCATCCGATCTGGATGCCAAAGCAGGCGGCTCCGGCAAGCAGGAAGAGGGTCATCGCAGCGGATCCGCGTCCTTCCCCCGACACCCGAAAGGACCGGCCCGGGAGAATCGGCCTGGGAGTCGATGCGGGCGGCACGTACACGGATGCGGTCATCTATGATCTAGCGGCCGGCAAACTGCTCGACAAGAAGAAGGCGCCCACCACGAAGTGGGACTTCACTGTAGGCATCGGCGAGGCCCTGACAGGCCTGGACCCGGGCCTGCTCGAGTCAGTGGAGTTGGCCGCCCTGTCCACCACCCTGGCGACGAACGCGATCGTGGAAGGAAAGGGCCAGAAGGTTGGTTTGCTCTTTATGCCCCCCTACGGCCTGTTCAAGCCGGAGGACATCGTCTACGAGCCCAAGGCCCTTATCTCCGGCCGTCTCGAGATCACCGGGGAACAGATCCAGCCCGTGGACGGCGAGGAGGTGCGCCGCGTCGCCAGAGAGATGGTCGAGCGGTTCGAGGTGAGGGCCTTTGCCGTGTCCGGGTTCGCAGGGGCCATCAACCCGGAGCACGAGTTGCTGGTCAAAGAGCTGCTCCGCGATGAGACCGGCCTGTTCGTCACCTGCGGTCACGAGCTGTCCGACATCCTGGACTTTCGTACGCGGGCCCGGACCGCGGTGATGAACGGAAGGATCATTCCCCTCCTGGCCCAGTTGCTCGAAGACCTCGAACAGGTACTGCGGAGCCGGGGGATCCGGTCTCCGGTCGTGGTCGTGAAGGGTGACGGAACCCTCATGAGCAAGGAGACCGCCCTGGAGAGGCCGGTCGAGACGATCCTGTCCGGCCCGGCGGCCAGTGTGGCCGGGGCGCGCCACCTGACCGGGAGACAGGACGCCATCGTCGTGGACATGGGGGGCACGACCACGGACACCGCCATGCTCCGGGACGGGCAAGTCACTGTGTGCGAGAGCGGGTCCCACGTGGGCGGAAAGAAGACGCACGTCAAGGCCCTTCGGATCCGGACCGTCGGCCTCGGGGGAGACAGCTTCATTGCCTGGAACAAGGGCGGGTTCGAGATCGGCCCGCAGCGGGTCGCACCCATGGCATGGTTGGGCACGCATGGGTCCGGAGTCGATCAGGCCCTGGACTTCCTGATGCGGCGCCTGGACGACTACAGGGGCTCCACGAACAAGATGCAGATCCTGATCCGGCAGGGCCATCAGGACGGCCTGACGCTGACCACACGGGAAGCGGATATCGTGAGATTGCTCAAAGAGCGGCCCTTCTCCCTGCAGGAACTCGCGGAGCGGACCGGCCTGTCTCACTGGAGCTTCGTGCCGATTGCCCGCCTCGAGGAACACTTCATGGTGCAACGGTGCGGCCTCACGCCCACGGATCTGCTGAACGGCCGTGAGGACATCGCGCTGTGGGACACGAAGACCTCGATGCGGATGTGCGAGATCTTCGGTGAGATCACCGGGATGAAGGCCGAAGAGATGATTCAGGCCCTTCTGGATGAAATGGTGAAGAAGCTTGCCCTGGAGGTCGTCAAGAGGCAACTGGATGCGGAGACGGACCCTGCCCGCCTGGAGGATTGCGAGGTCTGCCAGGTGCTCATCAAGAACATGCTCGGCGGCGGGAACCGGGACTACAGCCTCCAGATGAGGATGCACAAGCCGATTATCGGGATCGGGGCGCCGGTTCACCTGTTCCTTGCCGAGGCCGCATCGCTCCTTGGCGCCGAAGCCATCCTGCCCGAACACGCCGACGTGGCCAATGCGATCGGCGCCGTCACCAGCCACGTGAAGGTCAGGCGGCAGGTGAAGATCCGACCGAGCCAGGCCGGAGGTTTTGTGATCGAGGGGTTGCCGGGTGCACAACGGTTCCTGGACTTCGAGGAGGCGATGACCCAGGCGGAGGAAGGGCTGACCCGGCTGGTTCGAGAACTCGCTGTCGCATCCGGGACGAGCGAGACCGCGGTGGAAATCGATGTGGACGACCACATCCACACAACGGCGAGCGGGAGCCAGATCTTCCTGCGTCGCACCCTGTCGGCTGAGCTGACGGGGGAACCAAACCACATTTCCTCGGAACCGAAGAGGGCAAGCCATGGCGAAACGCTTTGTGAACAAAACAAGTGAGGAGTGAGAAATGGCAGATCTTGTACAGCTTTCAGAGGCTCTCCAGAAGATGGACATCGCAGGGGTGAAGAAGCTTACCGAGGAGGCGATTGCCGCGGGAATCGATCCGCAGAAGATCCTCTCCGACGGCCTGATCGCCGGCATGGATGTGGCGGGCGGCAAGTTCAAGCGGAATGAGATCTTCATCCCCGAGATGCTGGTCATCGCAAAGGCCATGAACGAGGCTCTCGCGATCCTCAAGCCGAAGTTGATCGAAGTGGGCGCGAAGCCGATCGCAAAGGCGGTTATTGGAACCGTCAAAGGCGACGTGCACGACATCGGGAAGAACATGCTCGGCATGATGCTCGAAGGGGCCGGCCTCGAGGTCATCGACTTGGGTTACGATGTCCCGCCCGAGAAGTTCGTGGAGGCGATCAAGGACGTGAGTCCCCAGATTCTGGGCATGTCCGCGCTCCTGTCGACCACCATGGTCGAGTTGCCGGTCGTGATCGACGCCCTGAAAGAGGCCGGTATCCGTGATCAGGTAAAGGTGATTGTGGGCGGCGCCCCGGTCACCCAGAAGTATGCGGACGACATCGGCGCCGACGGCTACGGTGACGATGCCGCCACCGGCGCTGATGTGGCTCGGAAGTTCATCTGACGAGCATTCGTTTTTCAAGACAAAACGTTACGTCTGTCTCCCTGTTTGACACGAAGAAGGGCTGTCTTCTATAAGGTTGCCTAACGTTCTGTACCCCTACAAGCCAAAAGGAGACAGCCATGAAGAAGCTTCTCGTTGTTCTCGTTTGTTCCCTTCTCTGCTGCATGAGCTGCGGCAGCGATGATTGTCCAACGTGTCCTCGTCCCCCGGGGGCATCCGGGTCTCCTCCGGTGATTTCCGTCCTAAACTGCAGACCCGAGTCGGCGGCGAGAAACGAAGGGGGTGGATCGATTAGGTTGAACTGTACGGTGAGTTTCATAGACCCCGACCGGGACCTAGACGAGATGTTCTTCAGTTCTCAGGAGTGTGGGGAGGGCCCGTGGGGAGAATATCCCGTTCTTAGTGATCCCGCCCTCGGAGATGTGTCTTCTCAGGCAGAAGGACAACGAGAGGGAGAGATCGTTTTCGGTATCTTTGTCGATACAGACTGCGAGGACGAAGGGCCTTACTTATGCGAAATCTCAGCCCTGGACAGCGAAGACAATGAATCCAAACCCTTAAAACTATTCTTTGTCCTGACCGAGCCTGAATCCGCACCGTGATCTGATCGGAGTTTCTCCGCCATATTGGTGGCTGGCCCCGTTTCTTTTTACACTGGTAGAGGCTGACGAGAAATGGTCATATGCAAGGCGCACGAAACTTGCCCCCGCGAAGGCGGGGGCCCATGTAAATATGAGGCAGGACTGTAGTCCGCCGAAGTGACGAAGGATGAGTGCAACGCCGCAGATGGCCGTTTCTCGTCAGCCTCTAGAAGTCTATGCCGATTCCTACGGTAAGTTGCACGTCATCCTGCTTCGGTACCGTTCCGTCCGCATTCGGCTGAGGGCTCTGCACCCGATCCCAGATCCAGGAGACGTCCAGGTCGAACAGCTTGGTAATCTCTATGGAGAGGATCACCTCACCGTGCATGGTCGTGTCTCCCGGGTCCGGCACGGTGATGCCTGCCTGGTACAGGACATCAAAGTCTACGGCTTTCAGGGGATCCGTCTCGATGCGCATCGTGGGGAGGATGGCCCCACTGCGCTTATCCTGATCCGCCCCCTCCTCCACGGAGCTGTATCTTGTGTACTGGTAACCGCCGGCCAACTCGAGATCACACGTGGCCTTCTTCTCTTTCAAGGCGTGGTAACCGAAACCTGCATAGGGCGTAGCTTGAATATCGATGTTCTGGAATGTGTCGTGGTAGAGAATGAAGGCGAATGGGGTGATGTAGAAGCGAGAGCTCGCAAAGAGGTCGACCTTGAGGGTCGACCTGTGATTGTTCACATTCTGCTCTCCCTCTACCTCCCCGACAGCTCCGTTCACATCGAGCCGGAGCCTGGTGAGCGCGTCCCTTCGCCTGACAAAGAGCTGGTAGGTAAGATCGGTCTGGTTCGTGTTGCCGCGCCGGAAGGCTACCCCGAGGCTCATGTTGCCGTCCCACCGGTCCCACTCCCTTTCCCCGGCAGGGACGATCGACATCAGGTCGGCACGCTTGAAGACCCGATCTTCACCATTGACGGAAATCACGGCTTCTTTGTCCGTAATCAGGGCAGTCCCGATCAGGGCGGTACGATCTGTGAGGACATAGGTGTAATTCCGGGAGGAGCGCAACTCCGCTATGTCTTCCCAGTCGAAGCGCTGGTCGTCCATTTCGTCGCTGTCGAACTCGAACTTGTCATTCCTCATCGAGATGATGTCGCCCTTGAGCCATTCCCCCGAGGTAAGCCGAATCCAGTCGAATTTCTTGCGATCGTAGGCAGGAGCCCACTGGCTGGGCGTCATCATGGGAGGCGCCATCACATCCGGGGGAGGCAAGACCTCCTCTTCTTCTTGCGGGTCGGTGACGGTCGGCTCCGCCTCCTGGGGGATTTCGGTTGAAGGATCGGGAGATGATGCGTCCTGAGCATTCGCAGCAGTCCAGGTCAGGAGTGCGAGAAGACAGGCGAATAGGGTGATTGTGCGCAGGAAAAGTGGTGTGGGTTTCGGTCGCAACATGGGCCGGTCCGGATCCAGGTTTCATCGGGAGAGAATGGCGTCTGGTGGGGGAACTTAGCACGTCAGGGCCGGGTCTGTCCAGTCTCACAAACAGATCACTGAGTGAAGCGAGGGACCTGCCGGGAAGGCGGCGGCGATCGGGGGATTCCCGCATACGCGGGAATGACCGGAGGAAAAGAAAGTGTCAGGAACCTTCTCTTGCTCCTACTTGCAGTATTTTTGGAACCCGCCCAGGGTGAAGTCGTTGAGATCCACACCGGCAAAATAGACGTACGAATTCCGGTGGCTGATGCCTTCGATGACCGTGCAGTGGCCTGTGCGGTCATCCACGACCTGCTGGGTGCCGAGCGTTAGAATCTTGACCCTTCCGTTTGCGCTCTCACAGGGAATGTCGCCCTTGAGGTAGGTCTTCCAGTACTGGCCGCTCCGGTCGTGGATCACCTTGTAATTGCAGCTGAAAGTCTGTGCATCGATCCACATGTAGTGTGTTCCGTAATTGTAGTAGCGGTCTTTCGGTATCATCTCCACGATGTACACGGGCCGCTTTGCCCAAGTCAGGTTCGTGGCCGCCGAGGGCGCTCCCTGCCATCCCTCTTCCCCGTATCCGTGGCGGATCTCCTTGATATCCTTGGAGGTTGCCCATTCATTCTGGTCGGTCCGGAGGATGCGGATCGGGTCGGCGTCGTACCAGGGCACGATCGCCTCTTGCTTACCCAGGAACCTCCACTCGAAAGAGGTTACCTTTCCGTCATAGCCGTTCGCGTCGTCCACGCAGACATCCGACCCCACATAGGCGTCCGAGCGGCTCGCCGGGCTCATCCTTCGCACCCTCCGGACGGCCGGAATGTACCCGAACGTGCTGTCGAATTTTTCCGCCTCCAGGTAGCGCCAGAGCATCACGGCCGTTCCGGCGATATCGAAGGGTTCGAGAACGAGAAGAGTGGCATACTTCTCGACCCGATGGGGATTGCTCCTCGCCCGGGCGCCGGGCCATCCGTCCATGGCCGCCTGATTCCAGAGGCAGGCCACCTCTCGTTCGAAGCCGGAGCGCCCGATCCACACGAGGTGATAGTTCGCCCGAACGTCACCCACGATGTACTGCATGTAATGGTTGTTGTGCATGATCTTCACAGCCGCCTTCGGGTCGTTCGGGTCGATTTCCGGAAAGGGGAGCCCGATGATCGATTCAGGGAGCCCACCCGTATCAGCATGCACGATGCCGTTGTTCGAGTCGACATCGTATCTGCCCTTGTTCTTCTCGAGTGCCTCCATGGCGAAATCCGCGTAGTAATCGCCAAGGTCGAAGTTCAGATCGCTCACCTCGATCACCCAATCCCCCTTCTTCACCCAGTCCACGATGGAGTCGGGCACGAGCCCCTGGGCCCTTTCCCAGTTCGTGCTGTCGATGATGTCCCCGGAGGAGACATCGGACAGGGCAGCCGGTGCCATGCACACGATCAACAAAAGGGTCGTGAAGGTCACGGTGAGATTTCTTTGTGTCTTCATTTGCATGACTCCTCTAGAATGTCTCATTCGCCAAAGCAGAATCCTCTGTGGTTCGGGTCCGCTCGTATCTTACTTACTCTATTACATTTTTTTCGGTCGGAAGGGCTGAAAACTTGAGTGGAGGGAATTGCCCGGGGAGGCTTAGTGGGATTAGTAAAACAGCGGACATTGCGAGGGGGCGATAGCGACCGAAGTCGGAGCGAAGCGGAGATTGCGAGGAACAGAGTGACGAAGGAACCTCCGAGCTCCTTTGCCTTCGTACGCCATTCGGCACACCAGGATGCTAGGGGGCTGCCACGCTTCGCTCGCAGTCTTCGACTTCGCTGACGCTCGTAATATCCGACATTGAATACGTTGCCATAGTTGTGAGCCAGAGCACTAAGTGGTCAAGACCATAAATACGGTGACGCACCGAGGATGCCGAGGCGCCCGGCCGGCAAGGCGCGAGGAGGGCGAATACCGGGAGTATTTAACCGACGA
>RCNG010001037.1_pt1 | contig 13553 bp, 13 predicted proteins | sample 2041371 | NCBI WGS metagenome assembly RCNG01 (sample SAMN09708227, study PRJNA481090) | Marine sediment metagenome, whole genome shotgun sequencing project. | biome: marine sediment; feature: ocean; material: sediment; isolation source: Sewage treatment plant 1 marine sediment (STP1) ... | reverse complement strand
CAGTTTTGGGGAAAACGGCCGTCACCATGCAAGTTCTCTATTTTATTGCCGCCGGACTCGCCCTCTACTTTGCCTCCAATTGGATTCTCAACAGGATCGAAATCGCCCGGGGTGCGCGGCTGGAAAATCGGAGCATTATTTTCTTCGCGATTCTTCTCGGCCTCGCTCTTCTGACCTTTTCGCTCTTGCCGCGCCTGCTCGGCGGTTGATAGGATTTCTTGACCAAGGTCAATGAACCCCACGCTGGCGTGCGTTAGGGGTTTTAGTCTACTGAATAAACGCGGTGCGGAACGCGCGAGCACCGGGGCGTCTATGGTTGAACTCAAAGGGAGGGGAACGACCCATGGCTGAGGCCGATAACAAAACTCCACAATCCGGGCAGGGGCCCGGGGACTCGGGAGACGAACGCATACCGGTGATGCAGAGCTTGTTGGACAACCATTTTTTGCTGTTGTTCATCGGCGTCGCTGTACCGGCGGTTCTCTACATCATCTGGGGCATCATGGACATCGTCCAGATCCCCATCGCTCCCCAATAGAGAACGGAGGCGGTCATGGCGATAACTCCTCCGGAAAACCGGCTGTGGTGGAAAGAACCGCTGCACGGTTTCGAGCTCATCTGGATTCTCGTCGCCTTCCTGTGGGGCCTGGTGATGTTCTTCACCATGGTGTTCTGGCATGTCGAAGGCGAGCAGAACCTGTCCAACGAAGCCTACCGGGTCATCCCCGAGGCCTACGGTGAAAAGGTCGAGGCGTTCGCGGCCGAGTACACGGTCCGCGAGGAAGGCGATACCGGCATCCCGGTCGTGCATCCGCCGGCCGGCGGCGATGTCTACATGTTTGGCCGGTTATGGGAATGGTGGCCGATCCTCGAACTGGAAAAGGATCAGACCTACCGCCTGCACTTGTCGTCCCTGGACTGGCAGCACGGGTTCTCGCTGCAGCCGACGAACATCAACATCCAGGTCCATCCGGACTACGAGATGGTGATCACCATCAAGCCGGACAAGGCGGGTGAGTACGGCGTGGTCTGCAACGAGTATTGCGGCATCGGCCATTCGACGATGATCGGCAAGATCTACGTGGTCGAGAAGTAAGGGGAGGCGGCGATGGCATCGACTGAAGCTTTTAGGACCTGTCCCGAAACGGGGCTCAAGGTTTATGCGCAGGCAGAGACCCTGATCAAGGCCAACGCGGTGGTCGCGGTGGTCTTCCTCGCCATCGGCGGCCTGTTCGGCCTGGTGGTGGCACTGACCCGGTGGCCGGCGGTGCACCTGGTGGGACCGGAATGGTTCTACCTGGCGCTGACCGCCCATGGCGCCGACGTGTTGTTGTTCTGGATTCTGTTTTTCGAAATCGCGATTCTCTACTTCGCTTCGGCGGTTCTGCTGAACTGCCGGCTGGCGACGCCGAAGTTCGCCTGGCTGGCGTTCGCTATGATGCTGGTCGGCGCGTTGATGGCCAACGTGGCGGTGCTGCAGGGCGAATCCAGCGTCATGTTCACCTCCTACGTGCCGATGAAGGCGGCGCCCCACTTCTATCTCGGCCTGATCATCTTCGCGGTCGGGGCACTGATCGCGGTGTTCGTGTTCTTTGGAACACTGGTGATCGCCAAGCAGGAGCGGACCTACGAGGGGTCGGTGCCGCTGGCCACGTTCGGCGCCATTGCCGCGGCGATCATCGCGGTGTTCACCATCGCGTCCGGTGCGATCATTCTGATTCCCACGTTCCTGTGGTCGATCGGCCTGGTCAGCCACATCGATTCGCTGATGTACAAGGTGATCTGGTGGGGCATGGGCCATTCCTCCCAGCAGGTCAACGTCTGCGCCCAAGTCGCCATCTGGTACACGATCGCGGCGCTGGTCCTCGGGGCAAAGCCGTTGTCGGAGAAGGTCAGCCGCGGGGCGTTCCTCCTTTACATCGTCTTTCTCCAACTCGCCTCCGCCCACCACCTTCTGGTCGAGCCGGGCATTACCTCCGAGTTCAAGATCTTCAACACCAGTTACGCGATCTACCTCGCGGTGCTCGGCAGCATGATCCACGGGTTGAGCGTTCCCGGCGCCATCGAGGCGGCGCAGCGCCGCCGGGGCTTTACCGACGGCGTGTTCGGCTGGCTGCGAAAGGCGCCCTGGGGTAACCCGGCGTTCTCGGGAATGGCGATGTCGGTGGTGATGTTCGGCGTTATCGGCGGCATCTCAGGGGTGGTGCTCGGAACCGAGCAGCTCAACCTGATCATGCACAACACGCTCTACGTGCCGGGGCATTTCCACGGCACCGTCGTCGTCGGCACGACGCTCACGTTCATGGCGGTGACCTATCTGGTGATTCCGCTGATCTTCCGTCGCGAGCTCGTATTGAAGAAGTGGGCGAAGTGGCAGCCGTATATGTTCGGGATCGGTGCGCTCGGGATCTCGGTGTTCATGATGGGTGCGGGCACCTTGGGCGTTCCGCGTCGCGATTGGGACATCACTGGGATCGATTCGGTTCTGACCTACGACTTCCCGCCGGCGGCGTTCTTCATGTTGGGCCTGAACGGCTTTTCGGCGATCCTCGCGTCGATCGGCGGCGTCATGTTCATCGTCGTCGTCGTCGGCTCGATCCTGTTCGGCAAGAAGCGGGGCGAAGCCGAAATCAAGGCCAACCCGGTGGTGTTGCCGGAGGGCGGACCGGCCGTCTCCACTTACGGCAGCGAAGGCACGTTAAAGCTTCCGGGCACCGTTATCCTGGTTTCGGTGTTCTTCGTCGCCTTCGTCCTCTACTACTACATCAACTGGAAGTACCTCTCCGAGGTTTGGCCACTGAGCTAGGGCCAGGACGGGACCCCGCCGGACGACGGGGTCCCGATTTCCTTCCAGTCAGGCTCCAGAAGGGCCGATCGGGGGCGGAGAGCCTCTGGATGAGAGCGGCAACAGTCGTGTTCGATATCGTTTCCAAGTTCCGCGTCGGCGTGGCGAAGTCCCTGCTTCCATGCGCGGTCGTCATTTCCATCGTGCTCTCTGTCGCCGCCCGGGCGAGCGAGAAGGATGCCGCCGTCGACCCCGGCGACGAGGCTTCGGCGCTGCGCTACAGCCAGGCGGCGATCGGCCGCCAAGTGGGCGATCATCGTTTCACCAACAGCCTCAACCGCAAGGTGACCCTCGCCGACTACCGGGGCAAACCGCTGGTCGTCAGCCTCATCTACACCGGCTGCGCCGACATCTGCCCGGTGGTCTCGGAGACCCTCGCCGATGCCGTCGAAGTTGCCCGGGAGGCCATCGGAGAGGACAGCTTCCGGGTCGTCACCGTCGGTTTCGACGCCCGCCACGATACGCCTGCGCGGATGCGCGCCTTCGCCAGGAGCCATGGCCTCGATATGGCGAACTGGGAGTTCCTGAGCACCGACGGCGATACCGTCGACCGTCTCGCCGAGGACATCGGCTTCGTCTTCTTCCCCTCGCCCAAGGGTTTTGACCATATGTCGCAGACGACGGTCATCGATCCGGAGGGTCGCGTCTACCGCCAGATCTACGGCGCCTCGTTCGAAACCCCGCACCTGGTCGAGCCGTTGAAGCAGCTGGTGTTCGGCCGCAGGATCGACATGCAGAGTTGGGACGGCATCGTCAACCGGGTGCGGCTGTTCTGCACCATCTACGATCCGGCAACCGGCCGCTATCGATTCGACTACTCCATTTTTATCAGTATGGTGATGGGCAGCCTCACCCTCGGCGCTATCGGCTTCATCCTGGTCAGAGCCTGGCTTCGGGGCCGACGCCTGCGCGCCGGCAGATTGTTCCCGTGAGCCCCAACAGTCCCTTTATTTGAGACCGCATTGTGAAACCGCTTAGAACACCACTCCGCTACGCATTCATGTGGATCGAGGGCTGGCTCGATCGCGTTTTCGGCGTCGAGTGGAATCCGTTCTACGTCTTGGGCGCACTCGCCTTTTTCTACTACTGGGTCGTCGCGGTCAGCGGCATCTACGTCTACATCTTTTTCGACACCGGCATTCCCCAGGCCTTCGAGTCGGTCGAGTACATGACCAACGACCAGTGGTGGCTGGCGGGCGTCATGCGCAGCCTCCACCGTTACGCCTCCGACGGTCTGGTGTTGGTGATGGGACTGCACATCGTCCGCGAATTTGCGTTCGATCGTTACCGGGGGGCGCGCTGGTTTTCGTGGATTGTCGGCGTGCCGATTATCTGGCTGGTGTTCGCCTCCGGCATTACCGGCTACTGGCTGGTGTGGGACAAACTGGCCCAGTACGTGGCGGAAGCGACGTCGGAGTGGCTCGACTGGCTGCCGTTCTTCGGCACGCCGATCGCCCGCAACTTCCTGTCGCCGAGCCATCTCGACGGCCGCTTCTTCACCCTGATGGTGTTCATCCACATCGCGGTGCCGCTGATCCTGTTGTTCGTCATGTGGATCCATGTGCAAAGGGTCGCAAAGCCGAAGATGAATCCGGCGCGCGGATTGGCCATCGGCACGTTCGTGATGCTCCTCGTTCTCAGCCTGATCGTGCCGGCGACCAGCCAGGGCATCGCCAATCTCAGCGAGGTTCCATCGCCGGTCAGGCTCGACTGGTATTATCTCTGGGTCTATCCGCTCATCGACGTGTGGGGTGCGGGTGGAGGCTGGGTGTTTTCGATCGGCGGCACCTTCATCCTGATGCTGATGCCGTGGCTGCCGCCGCGGCGGGAAAAGGCGATTGCTACCGTCGATCTCGACAACTGCAACGGTTGTACCCGCTGCGCCGTCGATTGTCCTTACGGAGCGATCGAAATGGGTGCCAGAACCGACGACAAGCCATTCGATCACCAGGCGGTGGTCGATCCCTCGCTGTGCACGTCGTGCGGTATCTGCGTCGGCTCGTGCCCGACGTCGACGCCGTTTCGCCGGGCGGCGGCGCTGGTGCCCGGGATCGACCTCGGCTGGCTCCCCCTCGCCGAGGTCCGCGATTGGACCCATCAGGCGGCCGACCCGCTGTCCGGCCCCAAGCGGGTGCTGGTGTTCGGCTGCGATCACTCGATCAACGTCAAGAAGTTGAAAAGCGAGAGCACCGGGGTCGTCAGCCTCCCCTGCACCGGAATGCTTCCGCCCTCGTTCATCGATTACGTGCTCAGCCGAAAACTGGCCGAGGGGGTGGTGATCACCGGTTGTCGGGAAGGCCACTGCAGTTACCGGCTGGGTCCCGAGTGGATGGAGCAGCGGCTGGACGGCGAACGTGATCCACGGTTGCGCGAACGGGTGCCGCGCGAGCGCATCGCCCGGATATGGGCCTCGCCCACCGACTGGGGGCGATTGGAGCGTGAACTGGCGGAATTCAAGGATGGCCTCGAGACCCACGGCGGAAACAAACCACCGCCGGCGGATCGCGAGGCGGGCGAGAAAGCGGCGGAGTGAGAATGAATCAGGCTCTGAAATACCTGGGGCAGGGGGTGTTCTACGTGGCGATCGCGGCCCTGATCGGCTACTTCGCCAACGCGCCCTCGTATTCGCGGGTTCCCGCGGATCATGCTCTGATAAGGCTTAGCTTTTCCCATGGGGCGGGGCAAAAGGGCGAGTGCCGAAGACGGACCCGGGAAGAACTGGCGAAGCTGGCCCCCAACATGCGCAAGCTCATGGACTGCCCCCGCGAGCGGCTGCCGGTCGTGGTGGAATTCGACCTCGACGGGGAAACGGTGTATTCTGACGTGTTGCCGCCGACGGGCCTGTCCGGGGACGGTCCTGCCAGGGCCTATGAACGCTTCGTTGTCCGGGCCGGATCACACCATCTGGTCGCCAGGCTGCGCGACACCGACCGCGCCGAGGGCTTCGACTATGTCACGGAGGCCGAGGTCGATCTCGCGGAAGGTCAGAGCCTCGCCATCGACTTCAACGCCGTGAGCGGCGGCTTCAAGATCGAGTAAAGGCCGGATCCATGAGCGAAAGCAAATCCATGCCCCGGGTGGAATGGCGCGACGATTTCGCCGTCGGTGTCGCGTCCATCGATCACGAACACCGGGAGATGGTCGGCCTTCTCAACCAGATCTTCGAGAAGCTCGAGACCGAGACGGACCGGGATACCGTGGCCGACTTCTTGGGAGAGGTCCATGCCCGCATCGCCGCCCACTTCGCCCTCGAAGAGCAGATCATGCGGCAGAGGAAGTACGATCAATACGAAGATCACAAGACCGATCACGAGCGCCTGCTCGACGACATCCGCGACATCATGGACGCCCACGAGGACGGCACCTACGCCCAACGCAAGCACGCATTCGCCGATCGGCTCCAGCACTGGTTCGTCGAGCACTTCAAGACCAGGGACTCGCGGCTTCACAAGAGGCTGGGCGTTTAATCGGATTTCGTGCTCTATGGCTGCTCCGCATTGACCGCATGGCCCGCCGCAAGGGCCTGTCGCCGTTCCCTGCGGTTGCGTAGCGCGGTCAGAGGCGGACAGATGGCGTCATCGAAGTACAATTTCTGGCAACCAAGGCAATAGATGCATTCGTTGGGATTGATCGCGCCGCTCGGGTGGATCGCCTGCACCGGACAGCGCTGAGCGCAGACGCCGCACTCGCGGCCACACTGCGGACGCCGTTTCAGCCACTCGAACATACGAATGCGCGCCGGAATGGCCAGCGCCGCGCCCAACGGGCACAAATAGCGGCAAAAGAACCGCTCGATGAACAAGCCCGCCACCAGCAGTAAAACGGCGTAGAGCACGAACGGCCAGTGGCGCATGAACTTGAGGGAAATGGCTGTCTTGAAAGGCTCCACCTCGGCGCCCTGGAAAGCAATGCTGGTCGAGTGCAGCGATACCGCGAACAGGCCGAGGAAAATCATGTATTTGATCGGCCACAGCCGCTCGTGCAGGGCGAACGGGATGTTTACTTGCGGCACTTTTAGCATGCGCGCCCCTTCGCTCAGCAACCCCTGCAAAGCGCCGAAAGGACACAGCCAGCCGCAGAACACCCCGCGTCCCCAGAACAGTAGCGTGACTGCAACGTAGCTCCAAAGAAGGAAAATCACCGGATCGAGCAGGAAGAACTCCCACTGGAAATCGCCCATCAGCGAATGGCTGAAGGTCAGCACGTTGACCACCGACAACTGGCCGCCGGCGTACCAACCGATCCACAGCAAAGTGACGGTGAGGAACCCGAGTCGGATCCTGCGCTGAAGCCGCGGCGTACTGGCAAGAGAATCCTGAAACACCAGAATCGCCGACAGCACGGCGAGAATCAGCAAGACGACGACAATCTGCCCCCATCGTTCTTTCCAAATTTCCTGCCACAGCGGCGGCGCGGCTCCCGCCGCCTCTTCCTCGGCGGCGGTTTTGGGGGTTCCCAACCGGTATTGCTCGGGCAGCGAGTAGTCGATGGAGAAGAACCGTTGGACAGGCTTCCCTTCGGGCCCATCCCCGCTCACCAGCAGATCCACGCGCCATGGTTTCAGCGGATCGAAGCCGCTATCGCCGGGGATGACGAAGACGCCGGTCTCGCGAAGCTCGGGCGCGCCGTCGGCACGGAAAGCTTCGACGTTCTGATACCTCGCCTTGGTCAAGGGAATGGTCTTTTCGTCCTGCACGATCTGCACGCGGTCGAACCGGCCCGATCGGATGAATCCCGTTCCCTTGAACGAGTAGAGGCCGTTGGCGGCGATGAAGATCGCCTGATCCTCGATCTCCATGCCGATCGCCAGGCGATTGAACGCGGCTTTCCCCAAGAGATTCTGGCCGATGCGCGGCGGCGAGACGAGGCCGACGTAAAGGTCGATGAAGACGGCGTCCGGGTTTTCCAGGGAGAGATCGACGCCGCTTGCCTCGAACGCGGCGACGACGTCTCCCTGGCTGATGCGGCGATTCACGATCGAACCGTCGCCGACCAGGTCGTCCCAACCGGCGGAGGCAAAGGTCTCGCGGTCGAGGCGCACGCCGGTTGGGCTGCCGCCGAGCAGACCCCGGGACCGTGCCACCACGCGGCCGGCGCGGACGATGCCGTCGCGGATGACGGCGCTGCTCACCGTCGCCCCGGCGATGGCGTCCGGGAACCCGGGTGCGGTCGCCTCTTTTTCCTCGACCCGTACGCCGAGGGGTATGCCGGTGAATCCGCCGACGTAGTTCGTCAGATCCTGGTGGGAAACACCGATCACCAGGATCGGCTCATTGTGTTTCAGAAGGAAAGCGCCGGTGATGACGGCGTCGAGATCGATCCCGGCGACAACGTCGATGGGTTTGCCCGAGTAGCCGACCGTGCCGACGGTGACCAGGGTCGAAAACAGGTAACCGACCAGTTCGTTGTTCCGATAGGCCGCCGCCGCGGGCGGCTGGCCGCTGAACGGCTCGACCCGGTCCGCTCTCGGAAAGACGACGGCCAGGATCTCTTTGGAGATCGCCGCGGGCTTGTCGGCGGCGGACGCCGAAAAAACGCCCCAGCCAAACATCACCAACGCCGCAAGGGCGAGGAATTCGGCGCGGGCGGGACAAAACGCTTTGATCGAAAACTTCACCGACATTCGGCTCCGGAATGCGTTGCCGTCCCCAAACCGTCGATCGGGCCCGGGCGCAGGGAATTATTGGGAGTGTACCATATCGCTTCCTTGACGCTGGTTAAGTCCTGGAGGAAAACCCCAACGAATTTGCGCCAACTTGACTAAGGTTAAGGCGGCGATCTCTGATTGCGCGATACGGTCGAGCGACATGCTTTTTTTAGGGAGGGGCGTAATGAGCCGAGCCTGTATATCTTTGGTGCTGACGGCAGCACTTTCCATCGGGGCCTACTCCGCGCTGGCAGCGGACAAGCCCAAGCCTGCGGACATCAAGAAACACGCAACGACGCCGGCCGATAAGTACCAGCCCAGTCTGGACGTGATGAAGGATCTGCCAGTCGAGCAGCCGGGAGCCAAGCCCGGCGTCCCACAGTTGAGCGCCGAAGAGTTCGCTCGCGCCCAGAAAATCTATTTCCAGCGGTGCGCCGGGTGTCATGGCGTGCTGCGCAAGGGTGCCACCGGTAAGGCTTTGACCACCGACATCACCCGCGAAAACGGGTTCGAGTACCTGCGCGATTTCATCACCTACGGCTCGCCGGCCGGCATGCCCAACTGGGGCACCTCGGGCGATCTCCCGGAGGCGGACATCGCGTTGATGGCCAATTATCTGCTCAACGAACCGCCACAGCCACCCGAATTCGGCCTCAAGGAGATCACGGAAACCTGGAACGTCTTGGTCCCGGTTGACAAACGCCCGACCAAAAAGTTGAACGACCTGGACCTGGACGATCTGTTTGCGGTCACCCTGCGGGACAGCGGCGAAATCGCCCTGATCGACGGCGGTACCAAGGAGATCACCCAAGTCATCAAGACCGGTTACGCCGTTCACATCTCGCGGGTTTCCGCCTCCGGCCGTTACCTCTTCACCATCGGCCGCGACGCCGCGATCGTTCTGATCGACCTGTGGATGGACCCACCGGCCCCCGTGGCCGCGGTCAAGATCGGGATGGAGGCACGGTCGGTCGAAACCTCCAAGATGAAGGGTTGGGAGGACAAATACGCAATTGCCGGTGCCTACTGGCCGCCCCAATACGTGATCATGGACGGCTTCACCCTGGAGCCGATCAAGGTGGTCTCCACCCGCGGCATGACCGTCGCCAATCTTCCGGAGGACACCCAGGAGTATCACCCGGAACCGCGGGTCGCCGCCATCGTCGCCTCGCACTACCACCCGGAATTCATCGTCAACGTCAAGGAGACCGGCAAGATTCTGATAGTCAACTTCGAGGATCTCGCCAACCTCAAGGTGACCACCATCGACGCCGAGCGGTTCCTGCATGACGGCGGTTTCGACTCGACCGGCCGCTACTTCCTGGTTGCCGCCAATGCCCGCAATACGATCGCGGTGGTCGACACCAAGGAGAACAAGCTGGTCGCGCTGATCAAGACGCCGGGTGGCACGCCGCACCCGGGGCGCGGCGCCAACTTCGTCCATCCGAAGTTCGGGCCGGTGTGGGCCACCAGCCATCTGGGCGACGAGACGATCACGCTCATCGGCACCGACCCGGAGAAACACCCGGATCAGGCGTGGAAGGTCGTCGCGACCCTCGAGGGTCAGGGCGGTGGATCGCTGTTCATCAAGACCCACCCCAAGTCCAAGAACCTGTACGTCGACACGCCGCTGAACCCCGAGGCCGAGGTGTCCTCGTCGGTGGCGGTATTCGACATCAACGACCTGGACAAGCCCTATAAGGTCCTTCCGATCGGCGAATGGTCGGGGATTACCGAAGGCGTTCGCCGGGTAGTGCAGGGCGAGTACAACAAGGCCGGCGACGAGGTCTGGTTCTCGGTGTGGAACGGCAAGGACCAGGAGTCGGCGATCGTCGTCGTCGACGACAAGACCTTGGAGAAGAAGGCGGTGATCCGCGACAAACGGCTGATCACGCCGACCGGCAAGTTCAACGTCTACAACACGCGTAACGACGTCTACTGATCGAGCACGATCGGTAGCTCCTCCCCGGGACCCGGGACGCCGCCAAAGCGTCCCGGGTGCTCCGGAGAACTTGTCGAAGGGTGCGTGAGATGCCCGTTACAACCCCCAATACAGCCATCGTCTACCTCGTGGGTGCGGGACCGGGTGATCCCGAACTCCTGACCGTCAAGGCCCGACGTCTGTTGGACGAAGCCGACGTGGTGGTTTACGACCGGCTGGTCTCCGACGAGATCATGGCGTTGATTCCGCATGGGATCCCCAGAATCAGCGTCGGCAAGCAGCCCAAATGTCATCCCGTTCCCCAGTCCGAGATCAATTCCCTGCTGGTCAGCCTTGCCCGCGAAGGGCGCAAGGTTGTCCGTCTCAAAGGCGGCGATCCGTTCCTGTTCGGCCGGGGCAGCGAGGAGGCCGCTTTTCTCCACCGGCACGGCGTCCATTACCATGTCGTGCCCGGGATAACCTCGGCTTCCGGTTGCGCGGCGGCTGTCGGGCTGCCGCTGACCCATCGGGGGCTCGCCAGCGGCGTCCGCTACGTCACCGGCCACTGCCGGAACGATATCGAGCTCGACCTCGACTGGCGGGGGCTGGCCGATCCCGACACCACCCTGGTCATCTACATGGGAATGGCCAACATTCCGCAAATCGCCGTTCGCTTGATCGCCAACGGATTGACGGAAACGACACCGGTGGTGGCGATCAGCGACGGAACCAGGCCGAACCAACGCCATGTGATGTCGACTCTCGGTGAGATCGCCAGCGCGGCGACGGCGGCCCGGTTCGAAGGCCCGGTCCTGTTCGTCGTCGGCCGCGTCATCGAGATGGCGGAAGCGTTGGGGATCAAAGATCGTGAAACGAGACCCGTGCGGGCGCTGGGCGAAACACGCCTTGCTTAAACCAAGTCTAATCGGGATTTTCCTGGCTTCGGCCTATTCCGCCCTCGCCGCACCACCCACATCCGAGAGGCAAGGCATCCTGTTCCACCTACTCAAGCACGATTGCGGGTCCTGTCATGGCCTGACCATGAACGGCGGTCTCGGACCGCCGTTGTTGCCCGCCGACCTGAACGGCAAGGAGGAAGAGATCCTCGTCGAGGTCATTCTCGACGGTGTACCGGGGACGCCGATGCCGCCGTGGCGGTTCGAACTCAGCCGCGAGGAGGCGGCGTGGATGGTACGACGATTGAAAGAGGGGCTTCCGCAATGAACACCGCCACCCGTCGGTTCGGCGTCCCGCTGATCGCGTTTCTCGGTCTTCTCGTCTCGGTGCTCACCGATGCCCGGAGCGACGATGGTCTGCGGGGAACCGGTGACCTGGGTATCGTCATCGAACGGGCTTCCGGGCAGGTGCAGATCATCGAAACCACCAACCGGACGCGGCTTGCCACGGTGTCCGGCCTCGGCGACCTCAGCCACGCCTCAGCGGTGTTTTCCCGGGACGGCCGCTACGCGTTCGTGTTTGGCCGCGACGGTGGCCTCAGCAAGATCGACCTGCTGGAGGGCCGGTTGGTCAACCGGGTGATCCAGTCCGGAAACAGCATTGGTGGCGCCATCTCCCAGGACGGTTCCCTGGTCGCGGTCTCCAACTACAAGCCGGGCGGGGTCAAGGTCTTCGACAGCGGATCATTGGAGTTGGTTGCCGACATTCCCGCCGTCGACGCCGCCGGCGCCCTGTCGAAGGTGGTCGGTCTCGTCGACGCGCCGGGACAGCGGTTCGTCTTCAGCCTTTACGACGCAGGCGAGATCTGGATTGCCGATCTTTCCGACCGCCGGGCGCCGAAGATCACCAAGTTTACCGGCATCGGCGATCTTCCCTACGACGGGCTGGTCACCGGCGACGGCCGCCACTACATCGCCGGCCTATTCGGCGAGGACGGCCTCGCCCTGCTCGATCTGTGGAAACCGGAAGCCGGCGTCAGACGGATCCTCGACGGCTATGGCCGCGGCGAGGAGAAGCTGCCGGTCTACAAAATGCCGCACCTCGAGGGGTGGGCGAAGGCCGGAGATCTGTTGTTCCTGCCGGCGGTCGGCCGTCACGAGGTGCTCGTGGTCGACTCGCGAACATTTCAAGAGGTGAAGCGGATACCGGTCCACGGCCAACCGGTGTTCGCCGTTGCCCGTCCGGATGGACGCCAAGTGTGGGTGAATTTCGCCCATCCGCTAAATGACACCGTCCAGGTTATCGACGCGGCGACGCTCGACGTCGTCCACACTTTTCAGCCCGGCAAGGCAGTCATGCACCTGGAGTTCACCCCGCGCGGCGAACAGGTCTGGATCTCGGTGCGCGACGCCGATCGGGTCGACGTTTATGATACGATGACATTCAAGAAACTGAGCGCGATCGAGGTGGATAAGCCCAGCGGCATCTTTCTCACCGCCCGCGCTAACAAGATAGGGTTGTAGACGATGGGAGGGCGGAGCATCGAGGAGCGGCTGCTCAACGACTACCAGCGGGATTTTCCGCTGGAGGCACGGCCGTTCGCGCGGATCGCCGGTGATCTCGGGATCGCCGAGGACGACCTGCTCGACCTGCTCGCAGACCTACAGGAGCGCGGCGTGGTGGGTCGCGTCGGCGCAGTTGTCCGCCCCAACACGGTCGGCGCCAGCACGCTGGCCGCCGTCTCGGCTCCCGAGGGCCGACTGGTGGAAGTGGCCGCTGCGCTCAGTGCCCGCCCCGAAGTTAACCATTGCTACGAGCGTGAACACCCAATCAACCTGTGGTTTGTCGTTACCGCCCGCGACGAAACGGAAGTCGCCAAGGTGCTGGAAGACATCGAGGACGAGACGAGGCTCGATGTCGTTGGACTGCCGCTGCTCGAGGGCTACCACATCGACCTGGGATTCGACCTGCGATGCGGGTGAGCGCAACTGACAGGCGGCTTATCGAGGCAATCGAGGACGGTCTGCCGATCGTTTCCCGCCCGTACCAAGACATCGGCAAGCGACTCGGGCTATCCGAGAGCGAAGTCATCGAGGGATTGGCCTCTCTGATCGAACGCGGCATCGTCAAGCGGATCGGCCTGGTGGTGCGCCATCGCGAACTCGGTTACGCGGCGAACGCGATGGTCGTCTGGGACATTGCCGACGAGGAGGTCGGTGATATCGGCAGGCGGATGTCCGAAT
>RCNG010001036.1_pt1 | contig 13554 bp, 11 predicted proteins | sample 2041371 | NCBI WGS metagenome assembly RCNG01 (sample SAMN09708227, study PRJNA481090) | Marine sediment metagenome, whole genome shotgun sequencing project. | biome: marine sediment; feature: ocean; material: sediment; isolation source: Sewage treatment plant 1 marine sediment (STP1) ... | reverse complement strand
TGCGGCTGCAGTTGGGGGATGCCCTATTGCTTTTTGGCGACTGGAAACGACTGGCGTTTCTTGGTCGAGAACCCGATTTTCTGGTACTGACGGAAAATATACAGGAAGCAGTTCGGGAAGAGAAGGCGAAAACCGCCTTGGCAATTATGTTGGCTGTGCTCCTGCCGGTGATTCTCGGTTGGGTACCGATCTATATTGCCGCAGTGATCGGGGCGGCCTTTATGGTGCTGAGCAAATGTCTGACCATGGAAGAGGCCTACCGCTATATCGAGTGGAAGGCCGTTTTTCTTATTGCCGGCATGCTTCCTTTGGGAGTCGCCCTGGAAAAATCAGGTGCCGCATCCCTGGTGGCCGGAAATGTGATCGATATCCTTGGTCCGTATGGACCCAAAGCAATCCTGTTCGGGATGCTTGTCATAACTTTTATTGCTACCAGCATCATTCCTACCGCAGCTCTGGTGGTATTGATGGTTCCTATTGCCCTGCAAACCTCCGCCGGGCTTGGAATTTCACCCTATCCCCTGATGATGGGTATTGCCATGGCGGCATCTTCCAGTTTCACCTCGCCTATCTCTCATCCGGCCAATGTCCTGGTCATGGGGCCGGGCGGGTATCGCTTTATGGATTACGTGAAAGTAGGGGGGCCGCTGACTTTGCTGATTCTAGTGGTTGAGGCCGGTGAAGTGGTTGAAATGAAAGCGGGTGCTCGAACGCCCCAGGCCGCTGAAGCAGAAACCGCACCGGTGGAAAAGAAGCGAATATTGTCAACCCCATCCGCTCGCCGTTTGGCAAAAGAGTTGGGTGTTGATTTGGCATCGGTACCGGGCACCGGCCCTGATAGAAAAATAAAAGAGGCGGATGTCCTTAAATTCCATGAAGAAGGACCACCCTCACCCAAAATCACCCCCCTGGCCGCCGAAATCGCCAAACAGGACGGCTTGGACATATCTAAAATTACCGGAACCGGGGAAAATGGTAAGATCACTCGGCAAGATGTCGAGCGTGCCCTTGCGGCGGCAAAAGTTGTCCCGGAAGAAGAACCTTCCCAAGTCAAGGTGATCCCCTTTGAGGGAATGCGTAAAGTTATTGCAGACAATATGCACGCCAGCTTGCAAAACGCGGCCCAACTCACGACCTTCACCGAGGTGGATGTCACCGAAATGGTGCGTTTCAGAGCCCTTGCAAGGGAAGAATATAAAAGGGATGATTCCGTAAAAATTTCTTACAATGATATCATAGTCATGGCAACCGCGCGTGCATTGGTGCGCCATCCCATCATGAACTCCACCCTGGTTGGAGAAGAAATCCTGGTCCATGACACCGTTCATATAGGTATCGCTGTGGCTTTATCCGAAGGGCTCATTGTGCCGAAGCTGAGACATGCAGAGAAGAAAAATCTAGTGCAAATCGCTAAAGAAGTAAGGGAACTGGCGCAAAAGGCACGAGACGGAGCCCTGGTCATAGAAGAGGTTACTGACGGCACTTTTACCATCAGCAACGTCAGCATGCTCGGCATGGATGGATTCACACCGGTGCTCAACCCGCCGGAGACCGGAATTCTCGGCGTTGGCCGTGTGATAGAAAAGCCGGCCGTATTTGAGGGTGAGATTACCATTCGCCATATGATGACCCTGAGCCTGACGTTTGACCATAGAGTCGTTGATGGCGCTCCGGCCATGATTTTCCTCAAGACTTTGGCAAGATATCTGGAGCAACCGATGCTGCTTCTAACCTGACAGCGCAACTTTCTAAGGAGAGGTATGACAATGCATGATGTAGTTGTAATCGGCGGCGGATCAGGCGGCTATGCGGCCGCGATCCGCGCTGCCCAGTTGGGGGCAAATGTTGTATTGGCGGAATGTGCCGAGACAGGCGGCACATGTGTAAACAGAGGGTGCATTCCCAGCAAGGTTTGGCTGAGGGCGGCTGATTTGCTTCATCGCCTTGAGACCGGAGGAGAGTTCGGTATCAATGCATCTGTGGAAGAAATTAATTTCAATGCTATTGTGGAAAGAAAAAGCGGCGTATCAGCTGAAATCCGCATAGGTATGGAAGCGCTTTTGCAAAACAACGTGGTTGAGGTTGTCAAAGGGCGCGCTGTTATAAAAAGCCCGCAAGAGGTGGATGTCGACGGTCGTATCATTGAAACGAAAAAAATCATTATCGCTACCGGCAGTTCTTTATCCGCACTGGAGATACCGGGATTAAAAAAAGCCGCCATGACCACGGACGACGTGCTGGAAATGACGGCGGTGCCCGAGTCGATACTGGTTTGCGGGTTCGGTTATATCGAAGTCGAGATGGCTTTTTTGCTGAATGCATTCGGCTGTGAAGTCGTCATGGCGGCCGAGTCGGCAAGAATTTTACCCAAAGAAGATTCAGACACAAGCCAGAGAGTTGCCCAGGCGTTAAGGGAAAAGGGTGTGGAAATTATTCCGCGCGCATCTCTTGAGTCCGTCAAAACGACCAAAACAGGAACGACCTGCAAACTTGCCGGCCCCAAAGAGCGCAGTGTCAAGGTGGAAAAAGTCCTGATTTCCAGAAGAGAGCCCAATACCTCCGACCTGGGTTTGGAAAAGCTCGGTGTAACGTTAAAGGAAGATAAAGGCATCCGGATAAACGACAGGCTGGAGACCTCGGTTGAAGGGATTTATGCCATTGGCGATGCAACCGGCGGCTGGATGCTCAGCCACGGGGCTTCGTCCATGTCTGTTTTTGCCGCTGAAAATGCCATGGGAGCCAACAACCGCTATCCATTTAATCTTATTCCCCGATGCCTGTGGACACAGCCTGAGATGGGCGCAGTGGGGCTTTCGGAAGAAGATGCGGAAAAAAAGGGTTACGATGTGGAAACCGGCGTTTTCCCGTATGCCATCAACGGGCTGGCCATGGTTCGCAACCAGGTCGATGGTGCTGTCAAAATCGTCTCGGATGCCCGGTATGGTGAAATTTTAGGCGTGCATATCGTCGGTTCCAATGCCACTGAAGTCATCGCTGAGGCGGTAATGGCCATGCAACTGGAAGCCACGGTTCGGGAACTGGCCCGCAGCATCCGGGTCCATCCCACTTTTTCGGAAGCGGTGGTCGACGCGGCCCGGGATGCCGGTAACTGGGCACTATATCTGCCCAGGGGCTAATACCGTAATGGAAAATCGCAAATTGCAAGAGATTCAAATCATCGATTGGGGGTTGCTTGACTACGGCCAGGCCCTTGTCCGTCAGCAGCAAATGGTTACCAAACGGATAAAAGGCCGCTGCCCGGACCGCCTGGTGCTGGTTGAACACCCGCCGGTGGTGACCATCGGCCGCAGCGGAAGCCTCAAAGATCTTTGCATTGCAAAAGAGGCCCTGGGTCAAAAGGGCGTTTCCCTGCAGAAGGTGGACAGGGGCGGTCGGGCCACTTTTCATGGGCCTGGGCAACTGGTGGTTTATCCCATCGTTAAGGTCAGCGACAAAGATCTGCACGCTTTTTTGAAGCGACTGCTCGATACCATCGCCGATGTGCTGCGGAGCTACCGGCTGGTTACTGAATTTAAAAAGGGAAAACCGGGTGTGTGGGTTAATGGGGCCAAGATCGCCAGTGTCGGGCTGGCGGTGCGCAAGTGGGTCACCTACCATGGGATCGCCTTAAACGTTTGTACAGATCCGAGGTGGTTCGACCTGATCATTCCCTGCGGTCAGCCAGGTGAGAAAATAGCTTCCATGGATCGTGAGATGGGCGGCCCCGTGGATATATCGGATGTGAAAAAGCGCTTTGTCGCCCTTTTTTGTAGCCGGCACCATTACACCGCGTGTGAGAAAGTAAAAGCCAAACCGGGCAGGCGCCCGCAATGGCTGGTTATATCGGCAACAGACCTTAAGGCTGCAGATCGTATGGAAAAGCGGCTGGAGCGTTTACAGTTGGCCACCGTCTGTCAGAGCGCCCATTGCCCCAACCAGGGGGAATGCTTTGACCGGGGAACCGCCACCTTCATGATCCTGGGAACACGTTGCACCCGCAGGTGCCGATTTTGTGCAGTGGACAAGGGCGCACCCTATGCTCCGGATGACGGGGAACCCAAACGGGTCGCTATGGCAGTGCAGCAGTTGGGGTTAACGCACGCGGTGGTCACCTCTGTGACCCGGGATGATTTGCCCGACGGGGGCGCCGGGCATTTTGCCAGGACCATCCAACAGATCCGAAAACAATGCCCCGGCGTGTCTGTGGAAGTATTGGTGCCGGATTTTAACGGGGCCATCCCGGCCCTTGACACGGTATGCGCAGTCCGGCCGGACGTGTTCAACCATAACATTGAAACCGTGCCGCGGCTGTATGCCAAAGTTCGCCCGGTGGCCGATTATCGGCGCTCATTAGGCGTTTTGTCAACCGCCGCAGGCAAGGGACTTATGGCCAAATCGGGGCTTATGCTAGGTCTTGGCGAAACGGAAAACGAGATCAAAAAAACCCTTATGGATTTGAAATATGCCGGCTGTATGTTGCTCACCCTGGGGCAGTATTTGGCACCGTCCAAAGATCATGTGCCGGTGGCGCGTTATGTCCCGCTGGAAGAATTTGAGATGTGGGCCGAAACCGCCCGCGGCATGGGGTTTACATCCGTGGCCTCCGGCCCGTTGGTAAGAAGTTCATATCGTGCAGAGGAGATGATGAATGCACGCCAAAGCGCATCCGGAAATGATCAAATCAGAAAGGTAAGCTGATGGGAACAAAACATTTTATCGTTGAAATCGGCACAGGGGCGGATCTGCACGGGGAAGACGTTACCAAGGCCGCATGCAGGGCTGTAAAAGACGCCATTTCCAGAAGCTGTCTGTGCGGATTGGTGGAAATTCTGGGAATTGAGGATCTGAAAGCCATCCAGGTGGATATTTTGGTGGCCTGTCCGAAACCGGATAAGGTGGACCTGGAGCAGGTCAAGGCCATTGTTCCCATCGGACAAAAAACCGCCCTCGCGGTTGAAGGGGGGATGAACGCCAAGGGGCTTTGTGTGCCCAATTTCGCCCCGGACTGCGATCAAATCGTCGTGGCCAACGCGGCTGTGACGGTTTTCATCCGGGCGAATTAGAAACGCTTTTTGGGAAAGGAGGGATAGCCCAACGCAGAGAAATTGATGGTATTTTATGAAGCTGTTTTGTCAACCTTAAAACTAAGGAGGAAAGCAATGGACCTGACCAATGAACAATTAATTAAGATGTATACCACCATGGTCAAGATTCGAAACTTTGAAAATCGTGTTGCCGAACTTTTTGCGGACGGCAAAATCCCCGGTTTTGTCCATCTGTATGTGGGTGAAGAAGCTGTTGCCACCGGCGTTTGCGCGAATCTGACCGATAAGGATTATATCACCAGTACCCACCGTGGCCACGGGCATCTCATTGCCAAGGGCGGCGACATCAAGAAGATGATGGCCGAACTGTTCGGTAAAAAAACCGGCTACTGCAAGGGCAAGGGCGGTTCCATGCATATCGCCGATCTTGATCTTGGCATTATGGGTGCCAACGGTATTGTGGGCGGCGGCCCGCCGCTGGCTACCGGGGCTGCGCTGGCCTGCCAGTATTTGGGCAATGACAGCGTAGCGGTGTGCTTTTTCGGTGACGGCGCCTCCAACCAGGGAACCACCCATGAGGCCATGAATCTGGCCACCTGTTGGAAGCTGCCGGTGGTGTTTGTCAATGAAAACAACATGTACGGCATCTCTTCCTGTACGCTCAACTCTATGTGCGTTCCCAATGTGGCCGACCGCGCGGCGGGATACGATATGCCCGGCGTTGTTGTGGACGGAAATGATGTCATGGCGGTCTATGAAACGGCCGCCGAAGCCATCAGCCGGGCCCGCCAGGGCAAGGGACCGTCTCTGGTTGAATGCAAAACCTATCGCCACCGGGGGCATTTTGAGGGCGATCCCTGTGATTATCGCGATGATGCGGAACTTGAAGAGTGGAAGGAAAAAGATCCTATTCCGCGGCTGGAACAAAAACTGCTGGAGATGGAATTGCTGACAGACAGCAAAATTGAAGAGATTAAGAGCACGCTTCAAAAAGAACTGGCCGGCGCCGAACAATTTGCCGAAGAAAGCCCGTTTCCCGATGTCTCCGAACTCACAGAAGATGTATACACTTAGGCACTTAACGGCTCAACATCGATAAAAAAACGGAAACCAAAAAGGAGGATTGAAAAATGCCGAATATGACTTTTGCGCAAGCGTTAAATGATGCCCATAAGGTTGAAATGACGCGTGATCCCAATATTTATGTAGCCGGTGAGGATGTCGGGGTTTATGGCGGAATTTTCGGTGTAACCGCAGGGCTTCTGGACCAGTTTGGCGACAAGCGGGTCAAGGACACCCCCATTACCGAAAGTGCGATTGTCGGGACAGCGGTGGGAGCGGCAACCGTCGGTCTCAGACCGGTTATTGAATTGATGTTTGTCGATTTTATCGGCGTGGCCCTGGACCAGCTCTATAATCAGGCAGCCAAGATGAAATATATGTTCGGCGGCAAAGCCAAAATTCCCATGGTTATGCGCACCTCGTGCGGCGCCGGGATCGGGGCAGCGGCCCAGCATTCCCAGTGCCTGGAAGCCCTGTTCATGCATTTGCCCGGGCTGAAGGTGGTCATTCCCAGCACGCCCTATGATGCCAAGGGGCTCCTGATCGAAGCGATTCGCGATGACAACCCGGTGGTTTTTCTGGAACATAAAATGCTATATGCCCTTGAGGGGGAGGTTCCTGACGGGGATTACACCATCTCCTTTGGACAGGCCGATATCAAGCGCGAAGGCCAAGACGTCACTGTCGTGGCCACGGCCAATATGGTTCATACCGCCTTGAGCGCGGCCGAAAAGCTTGCCGCCGACGGGATCAGTGTGGAGGTAGTGGATCCGCGTACGCTCTACCCGCTGGACGAGGAGAGCATTATCGAATCCGTCAAAAAGACCCACCGGCTGGTGATCGTGCACGAAGAAGTGAAATTCGCCGGATCAGGGGCTGAAATTGCCGCACTGGTGGCTGAAAAAGCCTTTGATTACCTGGATGCACCGATCCTGCGGGTGGCCGCACCTTTTTGCCCGGTTCCCTTTTCACAGCCGTTGGAGCAGGCATTCATACCGAGCGAGCAGCAGCTCATTGATGCGGTTAAAAAAGTGATGGCGTAATGGCAGCGGCTGAGTGTCTTAACCCGCTAACGCCTGGTTAAGACACCCGCTGATGTTTGCACCCCAACGGACCCGCGGAAAGAGAGAAAGGTTAGAAAGATGTCATTGGTCGGCATTATCGCCAATCCAGCCTCTGGAACGGATATTCGTAGGCTGGTTGCTTACGGCAGTATTTTTAATAACCAGGAGAAGGTTAGAATCGTGCGGCGTATTCTGCTCGGCCTGGAGGCAGCAGGCGTGAGGCAGATAAGCTATATGCCCGACTATTACGGCATTGTTGACCGGGCACTTGATAGCCTGAAAATCGGCATGGACATCTCACCGTTGGTTTTTAAAACCAAGGCAGATCAAAGAGACTCCATGCGTGCAGCCGAGATGCTGATGAAAAACGGTGCCGACTGCATTATCACGCTAGGCGGTGATGGAACCAATCGCGTAGTTGCCAAGGGCACATGCCATGTCCCTATTCTTCCGGTCTCAACCGGCACCAACAACGTATTCCCTTACATGATTGAAGGAACGATTGCAGGGCTTGCTGCCGGCCTGATCGCCACCGGAAAAGTCTCCCAAAAAGAAGGAACTTTTACTTCCTCCAGGCTTGAGATCATGGCCGAAGGGCAGCCCGTTGATATTGCCATTGTCGATGCAGTGGTATGTGATGATATTTTTATCGGCTCACGTGCCGTATGGAAAATGGATAAAATCAGACAGGTTTTTTTGAATCGCTCCAGTCCGGCGAGTATCGGCTTTTCCTCCATCGGCGGGATGCTCCGTTCCATCGCTCCTGCCGATCCTTTCAGCATGCATCTGAAATTGGGCAGCAATGGACGGCCGATTACGGCGCCCGTCGCCCCCGGGGTCGTTGAAACCGTGTATGTGGAAACCGTGCAACTGATGGCACCCGGCGAAGAAGTGGATATCATCTTCAATCCTTGTGTGTTGGCGCTAGATGGTGAACGCGAAATAGAAATCAAAAGGGGACAGAAGGCGGCCATTCGCCTTGCGACAGACGGCCCGTTGGTTGTGGATGTGGACCGGACCATGGCAGTTGCCATGCGGAATAAAATCCTTGCACCGGAGTATGGTAAAAAGCCGCTAACATTCCAAAACGCGGCGGATGGATTTAAAAACACTGAACCCAACTGAAAGGAGGTCTTCAATGGATTTATCATTAGATGGGAAGGTAGCATTGATTACAGGATCCAGCCAGGGTATCGGCAAATCCTGCGCGCAGGTCCTGTCACAGGAAGGATGCAATTTGACCATTTGCGCCCGCGGAAAGCAGCGCCTGGAGGAGACTGCCGAAGAGCTCAAAGCCGAAGGGATAGAGGTTCTTGCGATCCAGGCCGATATCGCCAAACCGAAAGACGTTGACAGTTTTGTGACTCAGGCTGCCGAAAAGTTTGGTCGCATCGACATCTTGGTCAATAACGCCGGAACGGGGCGGCTGAGTGACCTGATGGAGCTTCCCGAAGAGGAGTTTCGATACAATATGGATCTTATGCTCTTCGGCCTGATTCGCTGTTGCAAAGCTGCAGTGATCCATATGCGCGAACAAAAATGGGGTCGCATTATCAACATTTCATCCATATTCGGCAAGCAGCCGGGCGGATTGGTCGACTACGATGCGATTAAAGCGGCGGTCATCATGTTTACCAAGGATTTGGCCAACTATGCTGCCAAGGACAACATTTTGGTAAACGCCGTCTGTCCCGGACCGATCCGAACACCCCTCTGGGAGGACTCGGGTCAATTAGGAGATCAACTGGGACAAATGCTGAACATGTCAGGACCGGAGGCTATCAAATGGTTCGCCGAGCAGAACATCCCTTTGGGGCATCATGGCGACCCGGAGGATATCGCCAATCTGGTGGCATTTCTGGTATCGGACAAAGCCAAGTTCATTACCGGCCAGGCAATCAATGTGGATGGCGGGATGGTCAAGAGCACGGTTTAACCCATGAAGAGGTATATGGATGTAAACCGATATATGGATATGAAAAGGTTTATTGTTCAGACAGTCATTCTTGCTATTCTAATCCAATGCCCACCGGTGTCTGCAGCGCAAGTCGAGGCCGGTGATGATTACACCAATGCCCAATGTACGGAATGCCACGAAGAAATGGCGGATGATCATGTCTTGTCCGTGCACGCAAGCATTGAATGCCTGACCTGTCACACCCAGGCAGTTGAGGAAGAGCATGAGGAGATCGCTGCGGTCGATTGCCGCCAATGCCATGCACTTCATGATGAAAAGGTCATCCACGATGCCCATACTCGTGTTACCTGCAAGGCCTGCCACATGAAAGGAGGGATTTCGACGGCAGGCCCCGATTCAGAAAGCGTCATCTGGAGCGGCGCGTTTCGGCCCGGCGCGGCATTGCTGCCCCACCAGGCGGTTTCGTTCGAAACTGATGCACGCTGCGGGAACTGCCATTTCCGGGGGAATACATTAGGTGCATCATCCATGATACTGCCCGCTAAAAGTATCCTTTGCATGCCCTGTCATGTCGCTACTTTCTCGGTGGGCGACAAACCGACCCTTGCCTCCTTATTCATATTTCTGGTAGGCATGGTCGGACTCGGTGCTGTATGGTTCTCAGGATCAATCGATAAGGGAGCACACCGGTCCGGCGAAAAATTCAAAGTTAAGACCCGATCCGCACCCGGCGCCCTTTTTCCCGATAAATTCATCCGTCTGCTCAACGCGCTGATTGCAGATGTGCTTTTTTTGCAACGGCTTTTCCGCTTGTCCCCGACCCGCTGGATCATTCACGCGCTGATCTTTTTTCCGTTTCTATTTCGTTTCGCATTCGGCCTGACGGCCCTCGTTCTTTCGATCTTTCTGCCGGACTGGCCCGTAACCGCGGCGATGCTGAATAAAAACCATGCCATGCGCGCCTTTCTCTTCGACTTGACCGGCCTCATGGTCCTCGCCGGTTCGGCTGCCTCCATTATCCGCCGTAGAAATGAGCAGATCGTTAATATTGCCTCGCTGCCGGAACCGACCCGGGGCATGCCAGCCTTGCTCGTCCTGATCGTTCTGGTGGGATTTGTTCTGGAGGGGCTACGCATTGCCATGACCGGCTGGCCCGATGGGGCGGGATGGGCGTTTTTCGGGTATGGCGTCAGCCTGCTGTTAAAAGGCATGAGCGGATTAACGGATACGTACGGTTATGTGTGGTATGCCCACGCGATCCTGGTAGGTGCTTTTATGGCCCTGATCCCTTTTACGCACATGTCTCATATCATAACAGCCCCCATCGCACTGATCATCAATGCCCGATCTGAATCCAAGGAGTATGCAAATAAGGAAATTTGAAACGCCTGTTTTCCGATTTTCGGCCCCGTTACCCATTCAACAGAAAGGAACAAGGATATGGAAATTCAAGGATACCACATGCCCGCAGATCTGTACTACGAAAAAAACCACTACTGGGTGAGAGTCGAGGGCGACATACTGGTCATGGGGATGGACGATTTTGCCCGACAAATGGCTGGAGATATTGTCTATGTACAGATCCCCTTTACAGGAAAAAAGCTGAAGATCGGTAAAAAATTCGCCCAGGTGGAATCGGGCAAATGGCTGGGAAAGGTATACGCACCGGTCAATGGCGAACTGATTGAGGGAAATGAAGCGCTCGAGACCGAGCCGACACTCATTAACCAGGATTGCTACGATGCAGGGTGGATGTATAAAATCAAACCGGCCGACATGGACGAACTGAACAACTTGATCCATGACCCTGCGGACATCGATAAATGGCTTCTGGAAGATATTGAGAAATACAAGCAGGATTAACATGTCGAATAGGCACTACAGCATCAGGCAGCTTTTACAGATACAGGCTTGCACGAATTGTCAGGCTTGCGCGGAAGTATGCCCGGCGGTTGCCGGCAGCCTTGACGGAAAGCTATCGGCGGTTTACCGCCTCACGGCACTTGGCCGGATACTGAAGACGCGAACGGGGTTTTGGCGAAAACTTTGCCGCATCAAAGAACCGACAAGAGAAGAACTGCGCGCTTTCAGCAATACGGTTTTCCGCTGCACCTTATGCGGGAACTGTCGCCAGATTTGCCCGGTGGGGATAGACCTGACGCAGCTTTGGCATTCTGTTCGCCGGGATCTTGTGGATTCTGATGCTTATCCCGGAAAAGTTGATATGATCCGGGAAAATTTGGATGAAAGTCACAACGTATTTGGAGAGGACAACGAAGAACGGGCCGAATGGGTGGAAGATATGCCCAATGCCCCGGATCACTGCCATATCAGGGACCGGGCCGAGCTGGTCTATTTTACCGGCTGCGTATCGTCTTTTTTCCCGATGGCCCAGCAAATTCCCATAGCTCTGGTAAAAATTCTCGATGTGGCTCGGATCGATTTTACCCTCCTGGGTGAAAATGAGTGGTGCTGCGGGTTTCCCCTGCTCGGCGCCGGGCTCGGTGACCAGCTCGATGGTCTGATTGCAAACAATGTCGATGCCGTAAAGGCCAAGGGAGCGAAGCAGGTGGTCTTTGCCTGCCCTTCCTGTTACCGGATGTGGCAGGAGTACTACCCGCGTGAATTTGAGATCACCCATGTCACCGAGTTTTTAAGGGGGCTGATCAAATCAGATCGCCTTTTGCTTCAAAGGCTGGATTTAACGGTAACTTACCACGATCCCTGTGATCTTGGGAGGGGGTCGGGAGAGTATGACGCCCCGCGGGATATCATTCGATCCATCCCCGGGATACGATTCGTCGAACTGACCAACAGTCGTGAGAACTGTAAATGTTGCGGCGGCGGCGGCAATCTGGAGATGATCGATTCCGGTCTTACTGCTGATATTGCCAAAGCCAAAATTGATGAAGTACTGCATACCGGAGCAGAGGCCGTGGTGACCGCCTGCCAGCAGTGCGTGCGCACCATGGCCACCTATACCAGAAGAAATAAAATACCTTTAGAGGTCATGGATATTGTGCAGCTTATTCAAAAAGCTTTAAAATAGCAATTTGTCACCTTAAAAGTATCAACTCAACTTCGATCTGCAATTAAGGCATTTTAGGCCCTAACAAAGCTATCTTTTTATCCTGCAGTTTGAATTTATGGGACCAATATTAGGGGAGCATACTCGAAGTGGAACTGTATAATTTAGGCAAAGTCCCCTGGGAAGAATCCCAGCTATTGTATCATGGGTTGGCGCAGCTGGGGCGTGAGTCCCTATGCTTACTTTCACCGGCCACACCTTATGTCTGTATCGGATTTCACCAGGATGTGGTGCAGGAAGTCGATTTGGAGTTTTGCCGGGCCAATGACATTCCGGTCTTCCGGCGGGAGATCGGCGGTGGGGCAGTTTTCCTGGACGGCAACCAGCTTTTCTTTCAGCTCATTCTCCATCGAGACAATCCCGTTGCTCCGAAACGAATTGATATATTCTATAAAAAATTTCTACAACCTGTAATCGAAGTTCATCAACGGATCGGTATTGCGGCTGAATACAAACCGGTCAATGACCTCATTGTAGAAACCCGCAAAATATCGGGCACGGGAGCTGCGGAGATCGGCGACAGTATTGTTTTTGTCGGCAATCTGATCCTGGATTTTGACTATGAGACCATGTCGCGGGTGTTAAAAATCCCGGATGAAAAGTTCCGTGATAAAGTCAAGAAAACCATTGAAGAAAATCTGAGCACAATCCGACGAGAACTGGGAGAGCAGAAATACCAACAATTGAACGAACCAACATTGAACGATATGATGGTTGAGGAGTTCGAGAAGTTGTTGGGTTCGCTAAAGCCGTCTAATAAAAATGATGAACTTATTGCTAAAATGAAAGAGTTGGAAGCATCAATGGTCAATAATGCCTGGCTTTTCCAGAGAGGCAAGCGGGTTGAAGGACGCGTGGTTAAAGTACGTTCGGGGCTGGAGGTTATCCAGCGAATACATAAAGCTTCCGGTGGATTAATCCGTGCCGAGTTTGCTATCGAAGAAGGCAAATACAAAGGCGTGACCATCTCCGGAGATTTTTTTTGTTTCCCAAAGGATACTGTTGATCGGCTGGCAGCCGCGCTTGAAAATTGCCTTGCCGACAATATCGCCCATGTAATTGCCGATTTTTATCAAACGAAGAAAATTGATATTCCTGGGGTCTCGCCTGATGACTGGATGCAAGTTTTTAGGAGTTAAGCCAATACATTAATTAGGAAGAAATTTTACAGCAAAAAATGTAAAATAACGCTTCGTAATATTTAAATGCAGTGTTTTGTGGCATAAGTCTATACATCCGCAATTTAATGAGTTACGAGGATAAATAGATTGCAATCACAAATCAAAGATAGAAAGGGAACTATTAATGTCGTCATTTTATCTAATTGAGCTATCAGAAAAGCATTCGTACATACTAATCGAGATAAATATTTAAATT
>RCNG010001035.1_pt1 | contig 13558 bp, 11 predicted proteins | sample 2041371 | NCBI WGS metagenome assembly RCNG01 (sample SAMN09708227, study PRJNA481090) | Marine sediment metagenome, whole genome shotgun sequencing project. | biome: marine sediment; feature: ocean; material: sediment; isolation source: Sewage treatment plant 1 marine sediment (STP1) ... | reverse complement strand
GGCTTGAAGATCTTCCTTTCGGCAAATCTTTTCTGATCAAACAACTCAGAATTATTATTCTTACCCTGCGTGGTTTTGACGAAGACAAATGTTTTTTCCGGGCTTCTTCCCTGACGTTTTACACCCTGCTTTCCATCGTTCCGGTGGCGGCAATGTTGTTCGGGATCGCCAAGGGGTTTGGGTTTGAAAGGATACTTAGAAAAGAGCTTTTCGAAAGATTCCCGGGGGAAGCACAGCAGGAGGTAATGGTAAAGGTAATCGAGTTTGCAGAGTCGATGCTTGAAGCCACCAAAGGGGGCCTCATCGCCGGAATCGGCCTGGTTGTACTCTTCTGGTCCGTGATAAAAGTCCTCAGTTACATCGAATCCTCATTAAATGATATCTGGAAAATCAAGGAAGATAGGACCTGGGGCAGAAAATTCAGCGATTATCTGGCCGTCATGATAATCAGCCCGCTGCTGATTATTGTGTCCAGCAGCGCAACGGTGTTTATCACCAGCCAGATTACCCAGTTGACCAATCAAATTAAACTGCTGGGAATGATCAGCCCGCTTATCTTCTTGAGTTTCAAACTGACCCCCTATGTGCTCATTTGGATCCTTTTTACGGTAATTTACGTCTTGATGCCGAATACCAAAGTAAACCTAAAAGCCGGTATGGTGGCCGGTATTATTGCCGGAACCATTTTTCAAATTGTCCAATGGGGATACATCAGCTTTCAAGTCGGGACCGCCAAATATAACGCCATCTATGGAAGCTTTGCCGCCCTGCCGCTGTTTTTAATGTGGGTCCAGATTAGCTGGTGGGTGGTTCTTTTTGGCGCCGAACTTACATTTGCCAGCCAGAATGTTGCAACCTATGATTATGAGCCCGATAGCATCAAGATCAGCCTCGCTTTTAAGAAAGTGCTCACCTTGCAAATTTCCCATCTGTTAATTAAAAATTTTGAAAAGGGAGATAGACCGTTAACCGATACGGAGATTTCCAACTTGCTTAAAATACCCATTCGACTTGTCCACAGCATTTTATATGATCTCGTTGAAAGCAGGGTGGTTGCTGAAACCAGGACGACGGAAGATCAAAAATTTGGTTATCAGCCGGCCCGCGATATCCATACCCTTACCATTAAATTTGTGGTTGATGCCATCGAGCAAAACGGTGTCAACAGCATTCCAGTAGCAAGGAACGAGGAATTTGGGGCGTTGTCTGCTGCCATCGAAAAATTCAGAGAAGATATGGAAGCATCTCCAGCCAACAAACTCTTGAAAGATATATAAATTGGGTTAAGCCGGTTGTGACCGTTAGCCCGTTTGGCCGGTTATTTTTGTTTCCGAGTATACCGACCGACCGAACATCCCACCTTTAAGGAGATATGTCTTGCCAATACCCGGAAATCTGCTCACAACCGCCATGGCGGTCATGCCACACACTGACGTAACGGCAGCTCTCGAGGCTGCTTTGTCTATGGATATTCCTTTCTGGCCCCAGCTGCCGCGTTTAAGTTATTATGAAGACATGTACGTGCAGGCTTCAGAGCACTTCCCTGGAATTGTCCTGGATATGGGCCGCCAGACCCTGGCGTTTTCCATGGATAAGTTCATCGCCGAACTGGAAGAGACCCTGTCTCGTTTCGATGACCCGGCCTATTTTGACATCAGCGAACAGTACTCGGATGTCTATCACCGATTCTTAGAGCTTGATCTTTCCGAGCGGCCCGCCATCAGAGGTCAGCTCGAAGGGCCGATAAGCTTTGGCATGAATGTTTTGGATCAAGACAAACGGCCGATCCTTTTTGACGACACCGTGCGGCCTTTTATGTATGAATTTATGGCAAAGCGCATCAACGTTCAGTTGGAGAGACTTAAAAAATTAAATCCCAATGCCTTTATGTTTATTGATGAACCGGGGCTGCAGTTTTTGTTCAGCGCCCTGTCCGGCTATGACAGCTCGGCCGCCCGGGATGACGTGGCGGAATTTCTCTCTCTGATCGAACGACCGCGGGGCATTCACCTGTGCGGGAATCCGGACTGGGATTTTCTGCTGAATCAAGATATGGACATCCTATCGCTGGACGTTTATCTGAACGGCGAAATTTTTTCCAAATATGCAGGGTCGATTAAGAAGTTTCTGGATAACGGCGGGATGATTGTGTGGGGAATCGTGCCGACAAATTTTGAGCCATTTGAAGCCGAAAACCATGACACCCTCATCTCCCAGTTGGAAAACATATGGTCCATCCTTGATAAAAAAGGCATCGATAGAGACTATCTGCTGTCAAAAAGCCTGATCTCACCAGCCACCTGTTGCCTGGTCAATCCGGACGGTGAAAAAACAGTTGAGAAGGCATTTGAGGTTGTCCGTGAAGTTTCTCTCCGGCTGCGCGAAAAATACAAGTTAGCTTGAGAGTACAGGAAAAAATTCTTGACTTAGTTTACTATAGGGTTTAATTTCGGACTATGATTAAATTAAATATTCATGAAGCCAAGACACATCTTTCTAAGTATCTGGAACTTGTATCCAAAGGGGAGACAATCCTTCTTTGCAAACGAAATGTTCCCATTGCCGAAATACGTTCGATTCCGAAAAAACACGAATCTAAGCGTCCGATAGGACTGGCGAAAGGCAGGTTTGAAGTCCCGCCCGCATTTTTCGAACCTTTGCCGGATGAATTTGTCAAATCATTTGATGGAGAGAATCCTTGAGGATACTGCTAGATACTTGTACCTTTTTATGGATTATTACTGCTGAACAAAAATTATCTTCAAGTGCCAGAGAGTTTTTTGTCGATCCCCTTAACGAGGTTTTTCTCAGCAGCGTATCTTCTTGGGAGATAGTAGTCAAATATACCTTGGGACGCTTGCCCCTTCCAGAACCACCCGAAGCGTTCATACCTACCCAGCGGGAATTGCATAAAATTGAAAAGCTTTCACTTGAAGAAGACGCTGCCTTCCACTTGGTAAAACTGCCCGACTATCATAAAGATCCATTTGATCGGATGCTTGTATGCCAAGCCATCGTCCACGGGATGACTATTCTTACTCCTGATGAGGCAATTCGAAGATATCCGGCACGAACCACTTGGTAGGGTGGGATTTAGAAATACACTCCTTATGGCCGGCCTAATTTTCTATTGACACGGGCAGAGCTATCTGACTATTGCTTTAGCTCAGATATCGGTTAAGGCGAGGGGTGATGAAAATTCTCACATCGGGGCCCTAACTTTTATCCCATTTTTATTCCACTTTTTAAGCGCAAGGTTTCAGGTGTCAGTGTTCAGGATATGCTATTGCGTCTACCTTTCCTGACACTTGAGACCCGACACCTGTCTACGATCCCGTCTAAAGCGAAGCGTAAGCGGGGAAACCAAATTCTCAGAACAAAACGGTGTAAAAAGTTAAATCTATGTGCATCAGGTTATAGGTGAATTTTCACCACCTTAGTTAAAGCGTGTGCCGGCACACTTCAACTCGATCGAATTGCCCTGACCCAAAACACTATGACCAACGACACCCATCTCCTGCATATCGAGGAACTCAAGACCTATTTCAATACCTTTGAGGGCATCGTCAGAGCGGTCGATGATGTTTCCTTTTTTGTCGATAAAGGGGAGGTACTCGGCGTCGTGGGTGAGTCCGGTTGCGGCAAAAGTGTGACGGCGCAATCCATCATGCGCCTTATCCCGGAACCGCCGGGCCAGATCGTCCACGGTAAAATTCTTTTTGACGGAACTGATATTGTCCCGCTTTCCATGGAACAGATGCGAACCATCCGGGGGAATCGAATCGCCATGATCTTTCAGGAACCCATGATATCGCTTAACCCCGTATATACCATCGGCAACCAGATTTCCGAGATGTTTCAGCTGCATGAGAATCGTTCCAAACGTGAGAGCTGGCAGCGATCCATTGAAATGCTTCAAAAGGTCCAGATCCCCGCTGCCGAAAAAAGAGTGCATGAATATCCCCATCAACTTTCAGGCGGCATGCGACAGCGCGCCATGATCGCCATGGCCCTGGCCTGCAACCCGGAAATACTGATTGCGGATGAGCCCACCACGGCCCTGGATGTCACCATCCAGGCCCAGATACTCGAACTGATGATGCAGCTGCAGGAAGATTATGATACAGCGATAATGATGATTACCCATGACCTGGGGGTGATCGCCGAAATTGCCAAGCGGATCGTCGTGATGTATGCGGGCAAAGTGGTGGAAGAGGGGCCCACGGATGCTATTTTTGAAGACCCCAAACACCCGTATACCCAGGGGCTGCTCAAATCAATTCCCAAACTGGGAGAAAGAGCCAAACATGGCCGACAACGGCTACGGGAAATATCAGGAATTGTCCCCAGCCTCCTTGCACTGCCGGTCGGGTGCAGCTTTGCGCCCAGATGCACCCACACAATGGAAATATGCAAACAGAGTGTTCCCGAGTTGATCCGAATTGACGAATCTCGTCGCGTGCGCTGTTATTTATACTAAACAATTGTTAAGTTTGTTGCTTCAATTGAATGTGCTGGGCTGCCTTTTTCCAAGAATTTAACGGGGTAAAAGTTGATTGAGTTAATTGAGTTGAATCGGTTGATTGAGTTGATTGAGTTGTATCGCAGGAGTGCGCCGCAGTGGAAACCTTATTGACCGTTGATGATTTAAAAGTCCACTTTCCGATTAAAAAAGGGCTTTTGTCCAAGACCGTCGGCTATGTATATGCTGTTGACGGCGTTTCTTTTGCCTTGAAAAAAGGGCAAACTCTTGGCCTGGTTGGCGAAAGCGGTTGCGGTAAAACAACCACTGGTTTAGCTATTTTGAAACTGATTGAATCTACGGACGGCAAAATCATATTTAGGGAAAACGATATATCGCAACTGACCAAACAGCAATTGAGAGCTCTGAAAAGAGAAATGCAGATTATTTTCCAGGATCCATATTCCTCTTTGAATCCCAGGATGACGGTTAATCAGATCCTCAATGATCCCATGGAGATTCACGGAGTCTTCCCGGGTTCGGAAAGAAAAGAAAGAATCGCCTATTTATTGGAAAAGGTGGGCCTAACACCGGAACAGGGACGGCGTTACCCTCATGAGTTCAGTGGTGGCCAGCGCCAGCGAATCGGCATAGCCAGAGCCCTGGCCTTAAATCCGCGTCTTATCATCGGCGATGAGCCGGTTTCTGCCCTGGATGTCTCTATTCAGGCCCAGATTATAAACCTGCTCATTGATCTTCAGGGCGAGTTTGACCTTTCATATATTATCATCGCCCACGACCTGGCCGTGGTAGAACACATCTGCGATCACATCGCGGTCATGTATCTGGGTAAAATTGTCGAAATGGCCTCCTACAAGGACTTATACACCCATGCGAAACACCCGTATACACAGGCTTTGCTCTCAGCTATCCCCGTGCCGGACCCGAAGACCAGCAAACAGCGGATGATTCTCAAAGGGGATGTGCCGAGCCCGATTAATCCGCCCTCGGGTTGTTATTTCCATCCCCGTTGTCCCCATCGCATGGACATATGCGACAAAGATGAGCCTGTTATTAAAGATATCGGCGACGATCACCAGGTGGCCTGTTATTTATATTGAAATCGATTATAGATACTATTTGTACGAGTGAAAATGAAAAAAATGCTGAATCGATATTTACGGTTGTCGGAATAATATCAACCTACAAAAAGAAAAGGAGGAACAAGATGAAAAGGTTAATGTTTGTACTATTTATGGTCGCGCTGCTGGGTTTGGCCGGTCAGGCCATGGCAGAGTCATCCCTCGTCGTGGCTCAAGATTATCCACCCAGAATGATGAACCCCCACGGCGATGATTCTGACGCAGGACTTTCATACTGTTCAAATTTTTTCGACGGACTGCTGCAGCGCAAAGGATCTGAAGGTACACTCGTACCGGCGCTGGCCTTAAAATATGAGCACCCGGATCTTCTGACCTGGAGATTCTATCTCAGGAAAGGAGTGAAATTTCATAACGGAAATCCTTTCAATGCGGCGGATGTTAAATTTACTTTTGAACGGCTCAGCAATCCGGATGTTTCCGAATTCACGAATACCGGCAAACAGATCGATTCGGTCACCATCGTTGACGATTACACTGTGGACATCAAAACCAAACAGCCGATTCCATGGTTTGCCAACAACATGCACCAGATCTTCATTATGGACAAAGAATCTACGGAGACCAGGGATCAGGGCGACGTAATGGTGAAGGCCATCGGCACCGGGGCCTATAAATTTGTGGAATGGGTCAAAGGATCCTATATCCGGCTGGAGGCCAATGCGGACTACTGGGAAGGGGCACCGCCCATCAAAAAGGTGGAGATTCGACCCATTACGGAATCATCGACCCGTTTTGCCGCCCTGGTCTCCGGACAGGTGGATATTGTGACCGGTGTTCCCGTGGAACTTTTTGACAAGGTCAAACAAAATCCGAAACTTCAAGTCATAAGCCGACCGGCGCGACGGTCGATTTTTCTTGGGATCGGCAACAAACCGGGGTCGCCGACCGCCGATATTAGGGTGCGCAAGGCCATGTACATGGCGATTAACGAGGATGAGATCATCGCAAAGATCATGAGAGGCCACGCCAGCCCGGCGGCCCAGGTTCCCGATCCGCCGACCATCGGATACAATGGGACTATCAAAAGGCTGGCCTACGATCCTGAAATGGCCAAAAAATTATTAAAGGAAGCAGGCTATGAAAATGGTTTTGACATTACACTGACGGGCCCCAATGATCGCTACGTGCAGGATGCCAAGATTGCCGAAGCGGTGGCCCGGTATCTTGCCAAGATCGGAATCCGGGTGAAATTGGACGTCAAACCCAAATCCGTCTTCTTTCCAGAAGTCACCAAAGGCATACTCGATTTTTATCTGATCGGTTGGTTTGACGGCACGTTTGATATGGGACGAACCTATTTTAAACTGGTACACACACGGGACGAAGAAAAAGGATTCGGTTTTTTCAACGGTGCCGCCTTCAGTAATTCCGAAATCGATAAACTCCTGCAATCCACAGCCGATATTGTGGATCCCCAGGGGCGTATGAAGACCTTGCAAAAACTCAATAAAATGGCCATGGATAACATCGCCTGGATTCCGTTGCACTACCAGGAGGACCTCTATGCTGTCCAGCAAGGCAAGGGTATTAAATTTCAGCCCCGCCCGGATCGCTGGATGGTTTATAAAGAAATCTTGAAGTAATTTTTTTCTGACAGGATCTACAGGATGAACAGGATTTTTTCACGATTTTCCGGAAACCGAGGTTACAATTTAGTTCGCTTCGCTCCCAATGGAATCTTTTTATCCCATTCCATCGGGGTCTGTTTCAAAGATTAAGATAGAATCCATTCATTTTCCAATATTAGGCACTTTCTTTTATGGTCACCTATATTGTAAAAAGATTGATCCAGGGTATTTTCGTAATTCTGGCTGCCTCCATTTTTTGTTTTGTCATTTTTCAGTATATGGGGGATCCCGCACTGAACATGGTAGGACAATACGCCGGGTTTCAGGAAATTGAGGACATGCGCAAAAGCCTGGGTCTGGACAAACCCGCGTATGTTCAATACGCACGATTCCTGTGGAATGCTGCCCATGGAAATTTTGGCAAATCCTATGTGACCCGGGTTCCGGCACTGGGTCTCATTCTGGAACGGTTTCCGGCCACCTTTGAGTTGGTCATCGTGGCCGTCTGCATGGCTTTTTTTACGGGCGTGGTGCTGGGAGTGGTGGTGGCCTTGAAGCCCTACGCCATGAGAAACCGTATCATCATGGCGGGATCACTGGGTGGGATTTCCATTCCAACCTTTCTCATGGGCATTCTACTGATCATGGTCTTTTCAGTCTATCTCGGTATCCTGCCGGCCTTTGGACGGGGGGATACCGTACAGGTGGGCTTTTGGCGCACCGGTTTTCTGACTATAAGCGGCATCAAGCATCTCATCCTTCCAGCCCTCACATTGGCAATGTATCAACTGGCGGTCCTACTCCGTTTAACCCGGGCCGGTATGCGAGAGGTTCTCACCGAAGAGTATATTAAAACTGCCTGGGCGAAAGGATTGCCGCCCCGGAAAGTTATCTTCAAACACGCGTTGCGAAATGTCCTGATTCCGGTCGTCACGATTGCCGGCCTGCAGTTCGGTGAACTCATCGCCTTTTCGATCGTCACCGAAACGATTTTTCAGTGGCCGGGAATGGGCAATCTTCTGCTGGCGTCGATCTGGGAGTCAGACCAGCCGGTGATTGTCACCTATATTATGATGGCCGCCCTGATCATTATCACGGCCAATATCGTGGTGGATATTCTTTACGCTGTCATCAATCCGAAGATCCGTTATGACTAAAAAACGCATCCAATCTAAAATGCTTTACAATTATCTCCATGATCCTTCCGCCATTGTCGGAAGCCTGATCCTGGTGATTGCTGTGTCTGCCGCCGTGCTGGCACCCTGGATCACGCCCCAAGATCCCTACAATCTGGCAGAAGTAAGCCTGGAGTACTTTTTAACCCCGCCGCTCTGGATGGAAGACGGTCAAGCCCCCTTCATCCTCGGAACAGACGATCAGGGACGCTGTATCTTCAGCACCATCATTTACGGCTGCCGAACGTCACTCATCGTTGGATTCAGTGTTGTCTTGATTACCGGAACATTCGGTGTCTTGATGGGCCTGCTGACTGGTTTCTACGGTGGAAAACTGGATGCCTTTATCATGCGGATGGCGGACACCATATATGCCTTTTCAACCACCCTGCTCGCTTTAATGTTTTTGGGTATTTTTGGAAAAGGCAGTGTGTTACTCGTCATCCTTGCTATTTGTATCGCAGGTTGGGTCAGATATGCCCGAACCATGCGAGGCAGTGTTCTGGAAATTAAGCAGGAAGCATATATCATGGCTGCCAAAGCCACCGGTGCCGGAGATTTTAGGCTTCTTATGCGACACCTTCTTCCGAATGCCATCCCTCCGATCTTTGTCATTATCGCCGTGGACCTGGCGGTCGTCATCATGATCGAAGCGACGCTCAGCTTTTTAGGTGTTGGCGTTCCACTCACCGAACCCTCTCTCGGCATGATGGTGGCCATAGGAAAAAACTACGTCTATGCGGGTATGTGGTGGATGATCGTCTTCCCGGGCGCTGCCCTGATTCTTTTGGTGGTGAGTATTAATCTTTTTGCCGACTGGCTGAGAGAAGAATTGAATCCCAAAATCGAAAGATAGACTTGGAACGGATTTCAACAAAAACCATCTCTCAACTGGCCTATTTTAAGAGGCACACCTCCGGTTCTACTCCCTTTTGCATGCACATTTCGTCTCCAAATCCAGGCGCTCACGTGGTCATCGTCGGTGGGACCCATGGTAACGAGCCGGGTGGAGTGAAGGCTATCGTTCAGCTGCACCGTGCTTTTAGAAACGGTGAGATTAGACTTAATCGGGGCAAGATCAGTTTTCTGCTCGGTAATCCGAAAGCCTATGAAAAAGATGTGAGATATATCGACAGCGATTTAAACCGGGCCTTTGTCAAGCAGGCTCCGTCCTCGGTGGAAGGTAAACGTGCCCTCGAGTTAGAGGCCTTTCTTGGGGACCATGATGACATCAACGCCTTGTTGGACCTGCACTCCGTCAGTATCGGTGATTTTAAATTATTGGTTTACACCAAAGATGACTCCGGCAGCACCAAATTTGCACTGGGGCTAAGTTCTATTCCACTGCATTTTGTGTTTCATCCGGCGCACATGCCGGGGACACTGATCGAAGCGGCAAGCGCGCATGGCGTTCGTGGATTGATTGTGGAATGCGGCAACCATTATGCAAAGCAAGCCGTCGAAACGGCACGGCAGCACATCCGCAACTTCCTGGTGCGCCATGATCTCATTGACGAAGGCTATATGTCGCAAGAGACGACTCCGGCCAGAGTCACAGTTTACGAAAGCATCCAGACCATCAAACCCCACGCTGATTTTGTATTTCTCATCAAGGATATTAAAACCGGAACAAAGCTTTTAAAAGGCCGGAAGTATGCCAAAGATAACCATGGCTATCATGTCGCGCCGCAAGACTGTCATGTGGTGGTGCCCTCCCTGGTGGTGAAGTCCACAGATGATGATGCGGGCTTTCTGGGCAGGCGCACAGTGGTGGAGGGTTCTGGTTTAGAACACCTTTAAGTCGTTGAGCGGAAATTTTTTTGATACTCAACCGGATAAAATTAGAAAAAAATAAGGCTAAAAGAATCTACCAGAATATAGTGTTTTTTTCTAAATTCTTGACAATGACGACAACTTAAAATATATACATAAAAAAATCATGATCAAACATCTCTATTAACCTGCATGCGGAGCGTTGTACCTCATCTCCTTCTGATTGCTGGACCCATTCTAAGCCGAATCTTGTATAGCTGCTAGCTCCTCAAATTTCCATTTTATTTTTTCTGAAATAGAACTGGTTTTCCTTAAACTTATCCTAAAAATCAGGTAAAGATTCAATGGAGAACCCTCTCAAATTATGCCGATCCAGCTCCTAAAAGAGCGTTAATTTTTCTTTTAGGGGCCTTATTCTTATGGCAGCCGCCTGAACAATAATTACGTATGAATAGCTTCAACCACAGTTAGTCAATCATATTATGTGGTGAATTATTGATACCAGTACTTTGCATACCGATATCAATCAATGAAAGGAGGCACTATAATGGCTAAATATATTTCCTTGGTAAAATACACGGCAAAAGGTTCCGAGAACATAAAAGAAAGCCCAAGTCGACTTGATGCGTTCAAGCGCCTTTGTGAGTCCATGGGGGCAACATTAGATGGATTTTATTTAACTATGGGTCGATATGACATGGTTGTAATTGTGGATGCGCCAGACCCTGAAACTGTAGCGAAAATTCTTCTCACAACAACATCTGGCGGAGCTGTAAGCTCGGAAACCCTTCCAGCCTTTACAGAAGCGGAATATCGGAAAGTAATATCCGAGCTACCATAGATTGAGGTTCTAACAAGGCAGGGCCAGAAATGGCTCTGCCTTTGATCAACACTCACAGCAACGCCGGAATATTTGTCATATAAATAAATTTTAACACGAATGTCTGTTTTCATGTATCAGATAGCCAAGTGTGCGATTCCAAGAGCTCAAGTTTACACTGATAATTCATTTTCGCTCTTAATTCGCGCTGCAAGTTATATTAGTTCTCATCTTGAACGATTTCTCTAATTCCGAATTGTTTTCGATAGGGTCAATCAAGGCTGGAACTTGATTATCGGGGCCGGCTTTTTTTCGTAATCCACCCGATTTAATACAGACGAAGTACCTAAAGGTACTTGCCTCTATTGATGGAGAAATAATCTATACAGAATCGGTATCGATCCGAAGTTCGGATTAGTCCATTGTCTGAGTGCCCTAACTGCCATGATTCATGACACACGCTAATTTTGGTTTCTATTCAAGCTTGAAAAGGAGGTATGTCGAATGATTATTCGATTGGTCACGTACCATGCACTAGACGACAAAGATGTTGAGCGTTGGATGCAAACTGTTGCATTAGAGCTACGTTGTGTCAAAGGTATGAGGCATTTGGAATTTATCCGTTCCAAAACTAATTCATCTCAATATGGGGCTATAATGCACTTCAGGACTATTGAAGATCTGGATAATTATAAAAGCAAGGAGTCCGGAACCTACCAGACGCTTGTTCGCAGCATTCGTGAAACATGGATGGATAATACGAAGCCTGTGAACGAGCAGGTTTTTGAAATTTTAGATATCTGATTGCAGGTCAGTTATATCACGTTTATGGAAGAGGCAGTCGCAACAGCTGCTCATAATGAGGGCTTGAATTTCATGTTTCTGCTATTATATTTGAAAATTTGAAATCACCCAAAATTTTATGATTTCCGTTTGATATATTATGTTTTCAGTGAGTTACGATAGTGGCAAGAAATCGTTCGCTGAAAATCTGTCAAATTTGGGGCAAATTTAGAGCATATCATTAATTTTACCGGATTGCGGATTATCTCAATTTATTCGCTAATGACACTGGGCCATGAGAATAGTAAGTTAACCTAAATCTGGGTAAATTCAAATATTGGTGAAATGGATCTCCTGCATCTCAATAGATATGTTACAAATAAGCTAATATAATCTCTAACTCGATAAACCTTACAAAATTGACATAAAATCAATTTTTTTATATACAAACTTAATTCCCTTCCAATTTTCACTTCAAATAATCATTGCAACCAAAGAACAAGGGGGTATGACAATGGTGACCATCGACAAAACCAAACCGGTAATGGTTACAGGCGCCACGGGCTACCTTGCGTCCTGGATAGTGAAAAGGCTGCTCGATGATGGGATCGAGGTACACGCAAGTGTGCGTGATCCATCCGATCAGCTTAAAGTCGAGCACCTCAGCTCCATTGCCGAGAAATCGGATGCGGATTTGAAGTTATTCAAAGCAGATCTTTTAGAACCCGGAAGTTTCGATGAAGCAGCAGCAAATTGCGAGTTAATCATTCACACGGCATCCCCTTTCTCCATCACGAATGTAAAGAACCCCGAAGAGGAACTAATTAGACCCGCCAAGGAAGGAACGGTTAATGTCCTGGAATCAGTAAATCGCTCAACATCGGCCAAGCGGGTAGTTCTCACTAGTAGTGTTGTCGCCGTTTACGGTGATAACATCGATATCGAGACGACATCAGGTGGTAAATTCACCGAGAGCGATTGGAATCAGACCAGCAGTCCGAACCACCGCCCTTATCCCTTTTCCAAAACTGTTGCAGAAAGGAAAGCCTGGAAGATAGCCGGAGAGCAGAATCAATGGGACTTGGTGACAGTCAACCCAGGATGGATACTGGGTCCTTCGTTATCAAAAAGGGTTGACTCCGCAAGTATAAAAACAATGATTGAATTTGCAGACGGTACTTATAAGAGCGGAGTACCAGGGCTATGGAATCCTATAGTTGACGTGCGCGATGTGGCAAAGGCTCATATTAAAGCAGGGTTTACACCTGAAGCAAACGGGCGGCATATTTTGGTTAGTGAAGAAGCAACCCTGCTGGATTTGGGTAAAATTCTCAGAAAGAATTTCGGTGATCAATATCCATTTCCAACCAAAGAGCCACCTAAACTCCTATTTTGGCTTATTGCTCCGATGTTCGGTTTCACACGAAAATGGACCAATAAAAACGTTGGCTATAAAATCAGCTTTGACAACTCGTACAGCAAAAAGGACTTGGGAATGACCTACCTTCCACTCGAGAAGACAGTAAAAGATCACTTTCAACAAATTTTGGATGATGGATTATTAGTGGGAAAATAGTGATTAAATGACCAAGGATTAAAATTCGATCCGACCTAAACTCTGTACCTTTGTTGGAAGACTCGGGAATGTAACTGGTCATTACTCCAACAAAGTTGGAATTATCAGTCCCATAAAAAATTGCTGATATCATTGTTCCCGGTTCTCTGGCTGCTGGTGACGCTAACTGCTATATACATTTGCTGCAGGCACATCGCTCATTTTTGAGATACTCGAATTCTATCTTTACAGGCTTCGA
>RCNG010001034.1_pt1 | contig 13558 bp, 8 predicted proteins | sample 2041371 | NCBI WGS metagenome assembly RCNG01 (sample SAMN09708227, study PRJNA481090) | Marine sediment metagenome, whole genome shotgun sequencing project. | biome: marine sediment; feature: ocean; material: sediment; isolation source: Sewage treatment plant 1 marine sediment (STP1) ... | reverse complement strand
GATCGCCTATGATACGCGTGGCGAAATGCCGGTGGGAGTGGCTGAGGTCGTCGAAACAGAACACGAAACCTCGGTGGCGAGACAGAGCACCGAAAAGACCCGCTTGGAGGAGCGGCTGAGGGGCCACGAGAGCGAAGGCCGCGCATTTAATCTCCTATCCCGAAAGCGCAATACACCAGGGTCGGACGATGGCCGCGCGTTCAGAGTGTGTCCCCCGCAACCTTGATTGGCTGTGTTCTGCGTCACCGGGTCATCAGACATCGGTTCCCGTCTTCATCCGCGTCGGTGGCCCGATCTTCGCCGACGACTTCGAATCCGGCTCCACGGATGCGTGGTCCTCGGGAGTGACATGAGAGGAACCTGTCCGACAAGGATCAGGGCGGCACCCTGAAGAAAACGCTACGGGTTTCGAGGATTGTCACCGAGTCGGCGATGACCTCGAAATGGGCACCGAAGACCTGAGACGTCCCCGTTGACGGAATCGTCTGGTTGGCCTTCAACACCACGGTGAAGCACACGACTGTCCCGGGTTCCACATCGACAAAGGTATCCGGCACACCATCCATCGGGTTGACGTCGATGGCTGTCAAACCCTGGGCGCACGGCAGCGGCGCGTTGACATCGGCCTCGATTCGATCGACGAACTCGGTCACCACATTGACGGGATCGAAGGGATAGTCAATCAGGACCGCACCGATGTCGAAGACCCCAGAGTTAACGAGACGATCGATGCCGTCCGCTACGGCGGTCCCGAGTCCGGAACCGTCACTGGCGATCTCGAAGAGCAGCGGGCAGTTTCCTACGCCAGAGGGGCTCACGCCGGCCCCGTTGAGTCCTGTGCAGCATTGGAGAGTCCCACAACCGGGCGGTCTGTCATCTACACCCCACGCCGACGGATCGACACTGGCGCCCGTCGAAGAGACCCCCCACTCGAGATCGGTTCGGGCAGCCTCATGGGACATGACCCCGACAATCCGACCGCCGAGAACGTTCAGTTGGTACAGTGCACCGGATGAGTCCGCGGGGATGACTCCCGGGATGGTCCCGTAAAGGTTTCCGTTCACAGATGAGTTGTGACTCTCCGCATCGGTGATCCAGACAACAACCGGCAGAGACGCAGGACGAATCCCCACGCCACCGAACTCGCCGACCTCCTCGCCCGCGGGGATTGAAACAGGTGGTGCGGTCGCAGGGTCGAACGGGGCAACCGAATTCGAGCCGGTCCCGTTGCCCAAGCCCGTCGCCACCTGGAACACCATCTCCCAGCCGCTTTCAGGAGAGTCAAGGCCGCTGTGCGTTTCATACTGGTCGACGGCACTGACGAGAGAAGCTATTCCGTCCGGGGTGGTGGCGGTCATCACCCGGTGCAGCAGGTAGAAGGCCTTGTCTCCGTCGGCTGCGCTCCCGTACCCGCAACACGGGAAGTCGTCGTAGCCGGCCACGGCGAAGGCGCTGTCCGTTGCAGATCCATTGACGGCATCGATCAACGATGTGATGGAACTCTTGAGATTCGCGATCTCGCCGCCCATGGACCCTGTCGTATCCAGTCCGATGATCACATCGGTTCGAGCAATCTCGGTAGACGCGTCGACGATCTCCTCCGATACCGGAGGCGGTAGTCCGTGGGGTGCGTCGTAACAGAGTTCCAGGCCACCGACCGTCGCAGACCAGACCCAGCAGGTCCGGCCGGCCTCGAAACCGTCAACGAATATCTGGGCGTTGGCAGTCGGCGCCAGAGCCAGACACAGGATCGACGAGACGTGGAGCGCTTTCATCTGAGCCTCCGCACCACCGGTTCATGTTGATTTTTCTCAGGTTATCACAACGGCCGACAGGCAAAGGACAGGGCTCACACGGTGGCCGGCGCTCAAGGTGCTGGGCTCACCCTTCCGCCGGCGCTACGTGGAGCGACCGGCAACAGTGGGTTCAGCGTGGCGCGGCCACCGGTGGCTTGGTGGAAGGTGGTCAACGACCAGTCACCCTGCTCGGTCGAGGCGAAGTACTTGGCGACCAGTGAGTAGAAGGCGAACTCGGCTGGCGTGAACTCGGCGTTCTTGACCACGACCATGGCGATGCTGAACTCCTTGGGAGAATCTGCGAAGTCAGGCACCCGCTCGCCGCCCTCGGCGGCGATGATGTCATCGATCGTCGTGGTTTCGATGGTGGTGCAGGTGACCCGCCCTGCATCGGTGGTATCGGGATCGACGAGTGTCGAGATGGGTCCGACCTCGCTCGCCGGGATCAACCCCATTGCGTAGAGATCGAGATCGGAATACGGCGTGTTGTCGCCGGGTTCGCGATCGATGCGCCAGGTGCCGTCCCCGTTGTCCAGCAGATGGCCCGCCCCGATTGGCGCATCCGGGTGAAACAAGAAGGCGCTCATTTGGCCGGCGATGTCGGTGAGGGGGTTCCAGTGGGGGCCGTAGCAGTCATCGCAATACGCGAGATCATAGACCCTGCCCAGGTTCGCCGCCCACGCGTGGCCGATCTCGTGGTCGAGAATGGAACCGGGGCCCCAGCTGTGGTAAATCATCCCCATCAGACGCCCCTGTGAGAAAAAGCGGGGAGTATTGTCGTAGATATCGAGCCCGATGTTTTGAATCTCGTTTTTGGCGTGAACGAAATAGGGTACGTTCTCGGCAAAGTTCCGGTCGGGGTCGTAGATCGGATGGGCCGGCATGACGATGACGAAGTCAAAGACATCGGGGTAGACCGAGTAGAGTTTCTCGAAGACACCGAATTGACTCTGACCGCAGTGAACGAACCCGAGCGGCCAGTCCTGAGTGTCGAGCAGGTCGCCCGCCGGGTCCTCGATGAAGAAGGCGTGGCTCGTTGCGTACAGGCCTTCGCCTTTCTTCGCGGCCCAGAAACGCTGGTTCGGCGCGACCACCCCGCAGCCCAACCAGTACTCCTCCTGGCCGCCATCTGCGAGATCGATGACCACATGCAGACGACCGCTCGTCGCGTGGGTGCCGCCGAATGCGAGTTGGCCGTATTGGGTGCGGTGCTCGACGCGGTCGGAAGTGTAGATGCCATCCCCCGCCACTCGATCGCCGCCCGATTCGTCGTCGAGGAGCTCCAGTTCGTGAGGCCCGACCAACCGCACCGAATCGACGCCCAGACCGGTGGTAGCGACCTCCAGCGTCATGAGGGTCGCATCGTCTCCCTTGTAGACAACGAGTGGGTCCAGCGAGTAGTAGAGAAAGACCCGACCGTCCTTGGTCCGCTCGAGGGGAGGCTGGCCGGACACGTCTCCGGAGCTTGTCATCGTCACGAAGATCATCACGACCACGGCCAATCCGGCTGTTCGTCTCATGATTCCGGCCCTCCCTGGTTGTCTGTACATCCATGATCTCAGACTCCGAGGAGCCGAGCAAATCAGCCGACAGGAATGCGAACGGGCGTACAATCAATATCAATCAATCCGGGAAGGCCATCATGTCGGGAAGAACGCCGATTCTGTTTGTCGTCGCGTTACTCGCACTACCCATCGCCGTTTGAGCCGCCGATGTGTCGGGACCGATGCTCTATGACGACCAATTGCTGTCCACGGTCTTCACCGACATCACCAACACCTATGCGATCGCGAGACCATCTGCCGGTGGTGATCAGATCGAGGGCACCGTCGATCTCGCCGCCTCCACCTGCAGCTTCACCGGGATGGTGGCCGGGCGCTATCTGATTGACATTTACCTGAACCGGGACGACCCAGCGTCCAGTTTGCATGAATGGGGCGACCTCCGCGCCAACCTGTTTGTTGAGGTCGTGGACCCGCAGGGTTCCATCGATCACGATTTTGATCTTCGCTTCACCTATCGAGTCGTCTCTCCGGTGGATTCGACCTCGCAGCTCAGCGGATCGGGGACCGACTGCACCGCCCACCCCTCCGTGACCTACCCCATCACCTTCACCATCGAACGGGTTCCGCGGGCGACAAGTTATAGATTCATCGTCTTTCATGACGCTTGTCCTGAAGGAAATATCGGATTTGTCGAGCTCGATTCCAACCAGCCGTCGATTGAGATCGAATGGGGAACGGCCAACGAAGACGTCCAGAGACTCGCCGCAATCTGTAGAGGCGCAAGCGGAAAGGCCTTGTGCGTAGGGCCGCAGATCCAGTATTCCGAAGGGAGCTTCTGGGATCTCAGCCTGAGGAATCGTGATTCGAGCGGCCGCGCCGTTCACGAAAGCGAGGCCGTCGTCATCCCCGCTGTTGCCGGGACCCCAGGGGCGCACGGAACCTACTGGTCGAGCGCCGTGAGTGTGGCCAATCTCATGACAACCGACCGGCAGGTCCTCTTCACCTACACCCCACGAGACTCGGATGGACTGACCTCGTACACCAGCACCCCGGTGATGGTGCAGGGATCATCGCAGTTGTCCTGGTCCGATGTTCTGGGCGAGCTCTTCTCGACCACCGGCGCCGGGGCTCTCGAGATTCGGGGCGAAGAACTGATCATCACCAGCCGCACCTCGACCCCCAGCGACGAGGAGGGATCCTACGGACAGGGGATCCCGCCGATTCAACCGAATCAGCTCTTGAGCCTCGCCGGTACGGCCTCGGCCAAGATGGGGGGCGTCGAGGAGGGACCCGCATTCCGCACCAACCTCGGTCTCTGCGAAGTGTGGGGCGAACCCGCCACGGTCGTGGTCGTGATCAGGAACAACTCCATGACCGAAATCGGTCGGCGCACCATCTTGCTTCAACCGTACGAGAACACCCAGATCAACCGAGTCGTCTCAGAGATTGCCGATCGCAATCTCCTCTCGGACGGCATGGTGACCGTGACCGTTACGGCGGGGGCAGGCCGTGTCGGCGCCTACCTCTCGTTGGTGGACAACGGCACCGGGGATCCGACCTTCATCGCCATCGCGCCGCAGGAGCCGACGGGCGGCTGACGAAGAGGGACGCAACCGCGACGCGGATGGCCGCCGGGGTGGGTGGCCTGAGCGCCGCCTCGATTCGCCGCGTCATACCGATTCTCCGGATTGGTGTCGAATCAACCATTTCCGGCTGAACGGGTGCCGCAGCGGACCGCGTTCGCACCCATCGAGGTGACATCCGGTCTTCGAAGCCACATATTGAACTCAGAGCCCATCAATCCAGGTCAGGAGGTGCACCATGCGTTGGAGCTATTCATGCCCGCACTGCGGCGGCATCCTCAACCGCGAAAACTCCATCATGCTCATCGGAACCCACGACGAAGACCGGATCATCGTCGGGTTTCACCCTACTCCGGGGAACTATGAAATATCGCTTCCTCCGGGCTACGTCATCGAGGAGGGTTCGAGCTGGTTCTTCTCCTGTCCGCTCTGTCAGGAGAGTCTGGTGTCCGACATCTCTCCGATGCTGTGCTGTATCGACATGATCGCAAAAGACCTACGCCACAGGGTCTATTTCTCCCGCACTGCAGGTGAGCACGCGACCTTCGTCATCAGCGCCGAAGACATCGAGCACCACGGGGACCACGCCGATCGGCACTCGCTGGAGATCCTCCAGTTCGTCTAGGCGCCTGGTGCGAGCCGCGTGCTGTGGTTTCGTCGCGTCCGGGACGCCCGCGCCACAAGAGCGCGCGTTCCGATCCGGAGTAAGATGAACCCCCATGAAGCTCGAGGGATTCACCACACCGTTCTTTCCGTCGATTCGAAACAAGGAGTCCCGCATGTCACGCCCCCGATGCCTCGGAAATGCCCTCAATACCTTTTCGTTTGGACTGTTTCTTCTGATCAGCCTGCTGTTGTGGCCGGCAACGGGCCACGCGCAGAAGACCGCAAAGCCCGTGCTCCATGGGTCCCATTGGGTGGCGGTGACCGGAAAGCCGCTGGCCGCCACTGCCGGAGCCATGACCTTCACCCGCGGCGGCAATGCGGTGGATGCGGCCTGCGCCATGTTGGCGGCCACGTCCACCATGTGGGACACCCTGGGCTGGGGTGGTGAGACCCAGGCCTTGATCTACAACCCGCACACCGGCGAGGTCAAGGGAATCAACGCCCTAGGTGTGGCGCCCACGGGAGCCACCGCAGAGTATTTCAAGGAACAGGGCATGGTCTATCCACCTGAGTACGGCCCGCTGGCGGCGGTGACACCAGGTACGCCGGGCGGTCTCATGGTCATGTTGGCCGAGTACGGCCAACTGAGCCTTGCCCAGGTCCTGGCGCCGGCGATGGAGATGGCCGAAGGCTATCCCATCGAGAAGTCCCAGGCCGACAACATGGAGCGCCGTCGTGAGGTGCTGTCGCGGTGGTCGACCTCGGTCGATGTCTTTCTCCCCCACCTCGATGAAGAGAACGGCGACCAACGAGCGGCGCCCGTAGCCGGCGAGGTGTTCCGGCAGGCGAATCTCCTCGCCACGCTGCAGAAACTGGTCGCCACCGAAGCGGAGGCATTGGAGGCGGGCAAGAGCCGCAAAAACGCGATCTATGCGGCCTACGATCGGTTCTATCGCGGCGACATCGCCGAGGAAATCGTGCGCTCATCTCGTGAGCATGGTGGTCTGTTCACCATGAAGGACCTGGACGAGTGGCGAGTCCACATCGAGAGTCCCGTGACGACCAACTACAAGGGAATCGATGTCTACAAACTCACCACATGGGTGCAGGGCCCGGCCCTTTTGCAGGCGTTGAACATCCTCGAAGAAATTGATCTCAAGGGGATGGGATACAACAGCGCCCGCTATATCCACACCGTCTACCAGGCCATGAATCTCGCCTTCGCCGACCGGGATTTCTACTACGGTGACCCCTACGTTCCACCCGAAGAACCCGTCGCGGGTTTGCTTTCAAAGGAGTACGCAAAACAGCGCCGCGAACAGATGAACACAGAACAGAACGACGCCGAGGTCAGTCCGGGCGACCCCTATCCATTCCAGGGCGAGGAGAACCCGTTTCTCCATTTCCTGAAGGACTGGAGCCCCGTTCCTCCGACCGCCGATTCCGATGGCGTTGACGGCTTCCAACAGGCCATGCTGATGACCGACAGCGAGGCATTTGTCGCAGGCACCACATCGATTCAGGCCGCCGATGCCGAAGGTTGGGTCGTGTCAGTCACCCCCAGCGGCGGATGGATTCCCGCCTTCATCGCCGGCGACACCGGCATCGGCCTGAGCCAGCGAATGCAGAGTTTTGTGCTCACCGAAGCCATGAATCCGTTCAACGTGGTGCAACCGGGCCAACGCCCACGCGCGACCCTGACACCCAGCATCGCCATCAAGGACGGCAAGCCCTTGATCGCTTTCTCGGTCCAGGGAGGAGACACCCAGGAACAAAATCTCCTCCAGTTCTTCCTCAACATGGTCGAGTTCGACATGAACGTGCAACAGGCGGCCGAAGCGCACAACATCACCAGCTACCAGATGCAGAGCTCTTTCGGAGCACACAAGGCCGAGCCCGGGAGGTTGCAGGTGACACCCAAGGTGTCCGAGTGGACTCGCGGTGAACTGGGTCGGATGGGATATTCGGTGGAGACGGTCGAACGCACCTACAGCCCGATCACCGCGATCTACTTCGACTCTGAGACCGGCACCATGTGGGGCGGCGCCAGCGACTACGGTGAGGACTACGGGGTGGCCTGGTAAGGAGGAGGGCGTCCTAGACGGACCAATCTCAAAACCATTACCTGTTCTATCCGTATCTTCGCCGGGATTGCTGGAGGACTGGGCATGGCTGCAACCTGGATCAAGAACAACAGAAGACCGACCATTTTCGCTCTCGTTCTCGGCCTTGCCGCCGCGGGGACCACCCTCGCCGACTCGGGTGGGGCCGGCATTCCCGTCGGGCCCTATTTCGGTCAACAGCCTCCCGGGCTCGTGGCCGAGATCTTCGCTCCGGATCTCATCTCCCGGAACGGTCGCTACGAATTCGCCGTCAGTTTCGCCCCGGGAGGCGAGCGACTGTTGTTCACGGTGCAGACCGCCGAGGGAAAGGTCCAGCTCCTTCACTCACGAGTGATCGATGGTTCCTGGACTCGACCGGAGCCGGTCGAGCTCAGCGGAGGCGCGCGCCGAGACGAGATGGAGGCGTTCTTCTCTCGCGACGGCAAACACGTCTACTTCGCACCCTACGATGAAGGGCTCGATGTCCGGATCTGGCAGGTGGATGTTGTCGGTGACGAGTTCGTCAACCCGGTCCCGCTGACCGGACCCATCGCGACGGCGCCCGCCTTCTTCCCGACCTCGACGACCAGCGGCGCGTTGTACTACGCGAACATCGCGGAGCGGAAGCCGTATCGCGCACGCGCCGGCGCCGACGGCTCTTGGCAGGTTGAACCCCTCGGCCTCGAGTTCGGTCTCCACACCTTCGTCGCACCCGATGAATCATTCGTTCTCATCGATGCCCGAGCCGACGACGGCCGTGGCAAGGGCGACATCTATGTCGCATTTGCTACGGAGGACGGCGGCTGGACCAAACCGGTCAACCTGGGTGACGGCGTCAATTCCGAGTATTCCGAGTCCTGCCCAAGCATGTCGGATGACGGCAGGGTCATCTTCTTCAGCCGATACGACGAACCCGATGAGGTCGCTCAGATCTACTGGGTCGACAGCGGCGTGATTGAAACCGCACGCCAACGACACCTGATCGAGGAGACCGTTCACGACTCGATTGCCTGGGCCCTGACCAAGGACCGCGCTCGACTCGAGAGCATCATCGCCCACGACGATGACTACTTCTCCTTCCACCCCGAGGGTCTGGACGGAGTCCACGGCTACAGCCAGTTCGAACGCGGTTTCGAGTTCTGGATGGACCCGCGATTCGAAGCCACCAGGACCGATGTCAGACAATTTCGTTGCCACCTCTCGGGCTCGGGCGAAGTTGCCTGGTTCTCGGCCATCCTCGACGACTGCTACATCTGGGACGGTGCTCCCGGGTGTTGGAAGGACACGCGTTGGACCGGGGTGCTCGAGAAGCGCGACGGGAACTGGCGGATCATGCAGATGCACTTCTCCTTCGCATCCGATCGCGACGAAGGCGCGGCGGACCAGGCCGAAGAAAAGGACTGACCGCGGGCGAGACGCCCGCTCTCAACTGCGATGATGCGATGGATCTGTGTTCATCTGCGTGATCTGCGTGATCTGCGGGCAACCCTGCGATGGATGCTCCGTGCCCGTGTCAGTATCCTCCCCTCTCACGTGTCCGTGTCCGTGGCCGTTCCCGTGCCCGTGCCCGTGCCCGTGCCCGATGATTCTCCGAAACCTCGATCCGAACTGATATGCAAAATTGAACCGCCAAGACGCCAAGGCCGCAAAGGTACCGCGAAGACATCCCTTTGACCCATCGCAAACTGGAAGCCTTGCGTACACCATCGCCTGCGTCTCTTGAGAGTCTCCGACGCCGACGAGACGTCGGCGCACCAACCTGCCCTTTCGATTGTGGAGGCGGCGAGGCTATCGGAGAGATCGCCATCCACGAGGCGGCCTGAAACGCTTCCAATCGGGTGGCGATCTCTCTGATCGGTGATTCGGGCTTGGGATGAATCGGAAGGGGGGGACGCGTTTCACAATCCCGATTTTTTACCATTTGTGACAATTCCAGGAGGTCAAACTCGGCTCCGGCGGACCTCTCGGCTGATATGCTCCTGCTTGTGACCACTCCCTTTCTTGAAGACGCCGACTATCGACGGGCCATCGCCGTATGTTCAGTCATCACCGTGCTGATCCTGACTCTTCCGGGATCGGTTCGAGGTGAGCCTCCGACATCCCCGGTGGCCGATGCCGGATTGTCCCGCTACGCGGCCAGAGATCCGATTCGTCTGGACGGTCGCGGCTCCTACGATCCCGATGGTGATCCGATCATCACCTATGAGTGGACCCAGATTTCCGGGCCGGAGGTTGTGATCTCGGATCCCACCACCGCCACACCGGAGATCAGCAGCTTTGCCCAGACCGTGTACATCCAGACCGTCGAGATCTCCCTGGTGGTCAGTGACGGCGTTGACCTCAGCTCCGCAGACACGGTGGAAGTGATCATCGTCCCACGCATGACACACAAAACCATGTCGCTCATCAATGGTCCGTTCAGACCCGATCTTCCAACCATGATCGGTTTTGGAGGCGGCAATTGCATCGACGGCGGTCCATTCCACCTCAACGCGTTCTGGCAGGAGAGATTCAACGTCATCAGCGGCGAATATTTTTTCCCCTACGCGGACCACGCCTACCAGATCATGGTGTTGCTCTCCGACCTGGCGCCGGACTACCAAGAGTCGATCCAGACCGTCGGGTTCAGTACCGGGGGAAACCCGGCGTCCGTTGTTCCCAATATCATTAATCAGTACTTCCCTGATCCCCGCTATGCCGTCAACCGCATGACCCTGCTCGACACCTACTGCGACGATGACCTCCACCTCAAAGTGGGCGAGTTCAACAGCCATCCGGTGGCCGGTGAACCGGCATGGGTCGATGTCTACCGATCAGCGCCGGAACCGATCCCGGGAGCCTTGAATGTGTCCTTCTTCCCGGGCGGCGATCACAACACACCAATGCGCTGGTATCTCGCATCGGCGTTGCCGGACAACTGGCCCGATGGCGACATGTACAACCAGGGCGTGACCGCCGGCTACTTCGTTTCGGTTGACGGACCAGCACGAAACCTCCGGATCGCCACCGAAGGTCTCACCTACTACTTCGAGTGTCCACATGTGGAGGTCGATTGCCTACGGCAGACGAATGGCGCCCTGTACCCCGGTCTGCTGCCCGAACCGGTTGCCCTGATCGGCCCCGAAGACGGTGCTGCGGTAGGCCCCGAAGGTGTGGTCCTGACCTGCGAGGAGAGTCAACACGCCGTGAGCTACGAGCTTCTCCTGGGTCCCGATCCGACCGAAATGACGGTCGCCACCCCACCAACCCCCACGCCGCCTGACGGTGTGGTGGCTGAATTCCCTACGACGCCGACCTACTGGACGATCAGGATCCGGGATGAGTTTGGATCGACAATCTTCGCCCCGCCTCGCGCGATCTTCACCTACGAACCCACACCGCCACGCTCCATTCTTCGGCGTGCGATCCCGGACCCCTGATCCGCGCCAGGCCTGCTACGGCTGAGTCGACGACCAGTTGGTGGTGAAACCCGACTCGAATCCATCGCCGAAGAGCGGTGCCCCGACATCGCGGCTGTAGAGGTCAATCTGACCGAGGTCGTTGGTCGACGGGAAGCCGGCCCCGAGGAGAGCGCTCATGGACGTGTCGAGGTACTGCCGAAAGTCGCTCGACGGGTCGTCGGGAGTGGCGTCCGGCTGCGGCCATGGAGGGGTATGTCCGTTGCCGAGAAATCCCGGGATCAGGATGTTGGTGACCGACCAGATATCGGCGGCCACCGCGTCGGTGCTCGCGACGAGTTCGTCTCGGCGGCTCGCGCCGGCGTAGGACGTGCTCGGACCGGTGTTCGGATTCGCATTGATCCAGATCGCGTCGAGGATGTTGAGATCCGCGGGACGGATCTCGACCATGGCGGCGCCCAGGAGGCCGTAGCGCATGGCGTTGTGGGAATTCGTACTCAGGCCGGTGGTGATGACACCCATCCAGTTCTTGACGCAGGCCGTGGCGCCATAGGTCGCATGGTGCGACTTGAGAACCGGCAGGTTGACGACCTTCAGGCGATCCCGATCATAGTTGTTCGAAGGAAGGTCCCAGACCCCATCCCGCAAACTGATGTAGGTCCCGAAGTCGGTGCGAAACTTCGGGTAGGAAATCCGACCCTGGAAGGCCGAATCGTAGGGGTAGACCACATACCCATCGGCGAGATCGCCGGCGGAGTACTCGCCAACGGACGAGTGACGGATCTGCGTCCAGTCAAAAAGCGAGACCTGCACTCCAAGACCCGCAAAGTAATCGACGACGTCACGGGGCGACTGACCCTGGTCCTGGGCGTTGTTGGCGGACCGATCAAAGTCGTCGGCGCCGGCAAACTGGGTGTTTTCTGCAATGACGATCTCGCCGGTGAAACCATCCGGATGATCGCTGATCCGGAGGATGAGACCACTGAGCAGATCGGTGTTGGTGCCGCCCCTCTGATCCCATTGGTAGTTGATTTTGATGAGGACCAGATCGTCCGCAGCGACCAGACCCTCGGGTCCCGAGGTCGGACCTGTGACCGCTGAATGATGAAACTTCAATCCATTCGACCCCATGAGCCTCAGCAAAACGTCGAGGCCGGGAAAGGAATCCCCCACGGGGTCCTCCGGGCAGTTCGAGACATGAAAGACACTCGCACGATAGTCGCGGGGCGGGTCGATGAGCACCACCGCCGGCGGTGGATCGGCGATGACGACATAACCCGAGACCGCCAGGGCGATGACGACCGAGACGACAGCGATGGCAGCGCCGGCCGGGGTGCGAAGTCCGGATGCGAGAGTCCTACGCGCCGCAATGACGACCGACACGAGTGGAGCACCGAGGGCCAGGGTTGCGGCGGACAGCGACGCCTGCTGGCACGGGTAAGCGATCCGGCTCGGTTTCGGTCCCGAGCGAAAGACAAGCCAGGCGAGGGCAAAAAGCCCCGCAACGAGGCTGTTGCAGAGGAACCACCGTCGTAAGAAACCGTCGGAGGTCGAAGGCTCGTGATCCGGCCGCCGCCCGTGGCACGTTTGCTGATGACTTTCCATGGTGATGCCCCCATTTGATTGTGCCAGAGCGACCCTGTGAGAGACGAGTGCGCCGGATCACGAAGACCGCCCGATCGGAGCCAGTTAATATTTCATGTCTTTCGCACCGTGAGACGGCTGGTTGAGATACCATCTGCACAGGAGATACCAGTGGCACCAATTGACGAGAGCAAAGCTGAAACCGGCGGTCTTGACAGCAACAGTGTCCAACAGATCGCTTCCCGACTCAGAGAAGTTCGGCGACGGTGCGCCGACGAACCGGTGTTGGCGGATCGACGGGACAAGGCCGTTGAGAGTCTGGATGTCATCCTGGCTGACCTCAACGCGAGCCTGGGATCCGACTCCGAATCGATGGATATCGATGACCTCGACCTCCGTCTGGCCACCATCGAGGATCTCTTCGAGTCCATGAGTTCCCACGGCCTCGCCCGGGTCATCGCCAACGTCAGAAGCTCGCTGTCGGTCACACCCGATGATCCGGAGAAAGAAGAGGAACCACCACCACCTCGCAGATTTCAACCTCCACCAACATCCGCGGTCAGGCGGCCCAGACCCAGACCGAAGGCTCGGAAGGGCCAGGTTCAGGTTGCCAAGCCGACGGGCAGAGGTTTCTTCGGTTGGTTGAAGTGGATCATCCTCATCGGCAGCGCGGTCGGAGTCGCCGCGGTCGTGTATTTCCAACAGACCGAACCCGAGGCTCCACCGGCCGCCCCGCCCGAACGCGTGGTGATCGCGGAGCCGGTGGTGTTCACAATGGCGCCCCCAGCCGCCCAGAAGACGGGCCCCGTGAAGTGGAGAGGCAAGGATGAGTTCGATCCCGGCGAGGAAGACATCGCGCGTTTCACCCTCGAGATCCGCCTCGCCGAGTCGAGCTTGGACGATGGTGATATTCGCGGATCGTTGAGACATTTCGCCACCGCAGCCGCGATTGATCGCCACCACCGGCGGGTGGTGGACGTGGGC
>RCNG010001031.1_pt1 | contig 13567 bp, 13 predicted proteins | sample 2041371 | NCBI WGS metagenome assembly RCNG01 (sample SAMN09708227, study PRJNA481090) | Marine sediment metagenome, whole genome shotgun sequencing project. | biome: marine sediment; feature: ocean; material: sediment; isolation source: Sewage treatment plant 1 marine sediment (STP1) ... | reverse complement strand
CGCTCGACCTTCATCCCGCCGAAAGAGCGCACGGCGACGTGTCCGTCCGGCCGGCGGCTCCAGGGACAGCCCCAGTGCTCAAGCTGGGTCAGCTCCCGCGGCGCCTGCTTGACGAACAACTCCACCACGTCCTGGTCGCTGAGCCAGTCGCCGCCGGCGACCGTGTCGTCGAAATGGAACTGCAGGCTGTCGTCTTCCTTGATGACACCCGCGGCACCGCCCTCCGCGGCGACCGTGTGGCTACGCATCGGGTAGACCTTGGAGATCAGCGCGACCTTCAGGTCCGGATCTGATTGGGCGACCGCGATAGCTGCCCGTAGCCCGGCTCCGCCGGCTCCGATGATTACAATGTCGGTGGTGATTGTCTCCATTCCAGTTCCCTCCAGTCGTTTTTCTCTGGTCTTTATTGTGGTTTCGACTTGTACTATAAGCGGAATTCACGAAAAACATGAAGAAGATTTTAATGTTGAGTATTTAATAAAATTACAAAATAGGTGAATGGTTATTGGATTTAGTGCCGGAGACATGTTAAAAATTACAGCCGTAGCTGATCTGGGCCATCCGCGGAACCGATCAGCTCAAGGTCGATATTTGCTCGGATAACCGGCCGTTTTTCAGAGCGATGGAGGGCTCCGGGGCCCTTGCCTCAGTTCACAAGACCGACGATAACAATAGGATCGAAAAAATGCAGAAAACAGTCACCATGGATTCCGCCCAGTCGGAGCTGGAAGGTCCATCGGATTGCGACTCGTACGGGGTGGAGATACCGAAATATCTCCAGGAAACATATTGGTGGGCCTATCTAGATCCCAGGGCGGTGAGGATCTTCGAGCGGCAGTGGCTCGTCAATGCGATCCTGTGGGGCAATTTCGCCCGGCTGCGCGATGCGGCGCTCGATGAGCTGGGGGAGTCCATCTCGGGACGCACCCTTCAGGTCGCCTGCGTCTACGGTGACTTTACGCCCAAGCTTGTCCGGCGAATGGCACCTGATGCCCGTCTCGATGTCATCGACGTAGCACCGATCCAGTTGCGCAATCTGCGGCGGAAGATCGGAAAGTGTGCGGGCGTCTTTGCACATCATCAAGACGCTGCGTCACTCGCTTTCGATGCCGCGGCCTTTGATCAGGTCGTGGTCTTCTTCCTGCTTCACGAGTTGCCCGCGGATGTCAGGGAGTCCGTGGTCAAGGAGGTGATGCGCGTGGTCAAGCCCGGTGGAAAATTGATCTTCGTCGACTACCATCGCCCGGTCTGGCAACATCCGCACCGATATATCATGAAACCTGTTCTAACGCTTCTGGAGCCGTTTGCGCTCGATCTGTGGAAAACGGAAATCGAGGAAATCGTTCCGGATGAACGCTATCCCGCCCGCATTGAGAAGACGACCTATTTCGGCGGTCTATATCAGAAGGTTGTCATGATACGTTAGTAACGAGTCAAAAATAAGTTAAACAACGAGTACAGTCGTTGTCGTTGTCGTTGTCGTTGTCGTTGTCGTTGTCGTAATCGTAATCGAAGAAGCACTGAAATTCGCCCCTGAGCAACGCGATGTTTACGCATGCCGTTACCCACAACTCGATAGCGAAGAAATTGCTCACACGGAGGCACGGAGACACGGAGAGAAAATGCTTGGATGTCTACCAGGTGGCGATCCGGTACGTGGCTTGGCCGTACGAAACCGCAAAGCGTTTGCAAGGCACCGACTCGCTACGCGCGCGACCAACTGCTTCGGGCTTCGCAGTCGATCCCTTTGAGCATCGCCGAAGGCAACGGTAAGGCTGCAAAGCTCGGATAGCGAAATTGCGAGGTGGGGGAGAATTTCGGGTGTTGGGATCGGCTCGATTGCGACAACGAAAACGATTGCGACAACGACAACGACAACGACAACGACGACAACGACAACGACGACAGCGACAGCGACAGCGACAGCGACAGCGACAGCGACCGTTACTAATTCCACCACGCGAGGAACTATTCCAACGCCATGTACATACTCGGCATTAATGCGCTCTTCCACGAATCGGCGGCGTGCCTGATCAAGGACGCGCAGCTCGTCGCCATCGCCGAAGAGGAGCGCTTCAACCGCATCAAGCACGGTAAGCGAGTCCTGGTCGACAATCCCGACGAGTTCCCCGTCGAATCCATCCGCTACTGCCTCGAAGAGGCCGGTATCGGCAAGGGCGATATCGCCCATATCGGCTACTCGGCGGTGCCGGCCAAGTTCGAGCACCGCAAGGAGCGCCTGGCGACCGGCGCCTTTGGCGAGGAATGGCTCGACGACGCCGAATGGGAGCGCGGCCAGGTGGCGCTGGAGCGGGTTCCGGAAAGCCTCCGGAAGCTGGGCTTCGATGCCCGCTTCCACTGGGTCGATCACCACGGCGCCCATGCCGCCTCGGCCTACTATCCAGCGCCCTTCAGCGAGGCCGCGGTGCTGTCCATCGACGGCACCGGCGAGGACGATACGGCGGTCTCCTACCACGGTATTGGGCGTCGGCTGCAGCGCATCAAAGGCATCCCCTACCCGTCGTCGCTCGGCCTGCTGTGGGAGGTCGTCTCGCTGTATCTCGGCTTTGGCATCTACGACGCGGCCAAGCTCATGGGCCTGGCCAGCTATGGTGATTCGAAGCGCTTTCTCCCACAGTGCCGGCGCATCATCGAGCCACAGGCGGACGGGACCTTCGTCATCGACCACGACCTGGTGCGCTTCGGCCGCCTGGAGTACTACCCGCCAAATGCCTACCTGGACGGTCTCGAGCAGCTCTTCGGCATGCGCCGACGCCAACCCACCGAGGAGCTGACTCACCACCACGAAGACATCGCCGCCGCCTTGCAGGCGCTCACCAACGAGCTGGTGCTGCACATGGCCGAGCACCTGCACCAGACCACCGGCTCCGACAACCTGTGCCTGGCCGGCGGTGTCGCCCTGAACTGCGTCACCAACAGCTTCGTCTTCGAGCACGGGCCATTCAAGCAGCTCTACGTCCAACCCACATCGCACGATGCGGGCACGGCAATCGGCGCCGCCTACTGGATCCGCCACAACGTACTCGGCGAGTCCGACCGCGGCAGCATGGACCACGCCTACTGGGGCCCCGCCTATTCCGCCGAGCGCATCACGCAAGCGCTGGAGGCCAAGGGCCTGCGCTATCGCGTCAGCGACCGACTCGAAGAGGAGGTCGCCGGCCTCATCAATGACGACAAGATTGTCGGCTTCTTCCAGGGCCGGATGGAGACCGGACCCAGGGCGCTGGGCAACCGCAGCCTGCTGGCCAACCCGACCCACCGCCAGATGCGCGACATCCTCAACGCCAAGGTCAAACACCGCGAGTACTTCCGCCCGCTCGCCCCTAGCGTGCTAGCCGAGGAGGCCGATGCCTGGTTCGAGATCCCCAAGCCGACCAGTGCCGGCGACTACATGCTGATGACCTATCCGGCCCGCGCCGAGGTGGCGGATCGCATCCCGGCCGTGGTCCATGTGGACGGCTCCTGCCGCGTGCAGGCGGTTAGGCAGGAGACCAACCCCCGTTACCACCGCGTCATCAGCGAGTTTCAGCGGCTCACCGGCGTGCCGATCGTGCTCAACACCTCGTTCAACGACAGCGAGCCGATCGTCTGCACCCCCGAGGACGCCATCGCCACCTTCCTCAAGACCCGCATCGACGTGCTCGCCATCGGCGACTGTCTGGTTTTCCGCGAGGACAATCGCGACTTGGCGCAGCCTTGAACCTAGAAACGGCAGTTGACCGCTATGTGCTGTACGCAAGCTCTTCCTTGTTGAACCGACCACAGCTGCGCCAAAAGACGACATAAGGATGGCGTCCGGATCGATCCCGATTTCGATCCCGATTTCGATGGCTCCCTCGCGTTGTAGGATGGGTAGAGCGAAGCGAAACCCATCTGAGCGGCGCGGATCGGGGAGGGCCAATCGGTAACCTCGATCCACCCCCGCACATACGATTCAACCACAAATAAACCTCGACAGGAGACCGCAAGATGAACCCAATGCCAAGCCCGGAGGAGGCCCTGCAACAGGTGCTGGCCCGCAAGCGCCTCACCCGCATCAATGACTACGCCGTCGTCACCGACAAGCTCGATTACGACGCGATCGACCAGGTCTTTCCGATCTACCCGGAGCAACAGTTCTTCCTCGACGAACTCGACCTGGACAAGATCCAAGGGGCCGAGGCGCTGGAGGTCGGACTCGGCTCCGGGATCCTATCCATCGGCGTCGCCCGCGCCGGCGCCGCGCGTGTGACCGCGCTGGAGATCAACCCGCGGGCCAAGAACACCGCGGGTTTCAACATCGTCATGAACGGGTTTGAGGATCGGATAGCCATTCTCGATGGCAACAGCGATGTGCTGGGACCGGTGGCGGGCAGCACCTTCGACTACGTCTTCTCGAACCCGCCGTTCGAACCGACGCCCCCGGACCAGGACTTTTTCTACCACTCCGCGGCCGGCCCCTTCGGGCTCGACTTCATCGAGAACCTGTTCGCGGGCGTTGAGGATATCCTCGCCCCCGACGGTCACCTGCAGATTGTCACCGCCGCGCCCGGCGATGATGAAGGCCCGTTCATGCTCGCCGACCTGGCGCGAAAATACCTCCACGGCACCACCACCATCGTCGTCAGCAGCGCCAGCCTCGACTATTACGAGGCGCTCGACTGGCTCCCGGCCAAGGGCCTGTTCACCCCCAAGCAGACCGAGCACCTGAAGGGCCTCGCCCGCGAGGCCGGCATCACCCGCTCCTATCTCTGCGTTCTGCATTTCGACAGAAAGGGCTCCGGCGTAACGGTCCGGCCGGCGCCGCGGACCTACGCGTCGCCGGAGGAACCGGTCGGTTAGACTGAGCGCACCGCAATCGGCGGCGACATGCATGCCCGCAACCTCGGTACCCGCTGGCGTGAGGAGTTCACCCCGTGGATCTTCAAAGGCCATCGTCCAGGACGCCGAGGAAGGCGGCTACTCGGCAGGTGACCCAGCCTATTCCGGGTGCCCCACGGGGCGGAACTTCTGAAAAACTGCTCGCCGACCCGCACGACGCGGTGGAGGGTTGCCTTTGCGTCGACACAGATGACATCCGGGTACAGGGTAGTGATCGTGTATTGGAAATCGCTGATTGAAGGCACTCCGCGGCAATGATAAGTTCTACTTGGTTCGGTGACGCCCCAGCGGATGCGATCTTCGACGTCGAAAAAGCGACCCCCAGCCGTTCCTGCTGGCGGCTCGCGACGTTGATCTGGGCGTGGAGAACAACGAACACCAGCAGCGATCCCCGCGGGCTGCGAGTTTGCAACTGTTCGCTGCCGACTCTACTGGACTGCTTTTGGTGGGACGTCCCCTATTTCCCTTACGAACCGTATTTAAAGGGCAAACTCATGGCGAGATTCAAACAACTCAGGGTTAAGGGGTTTCGACGCCTCCTGGACGTTGACATACCGCTCCAACCGCTGACGGTTATGATCGGCGTCAACGGCGTCAACGGCGTCGGCAAGTCGTCGCTGCTGGAAGTCCTGTCGCTGTTGTCCTGCTCCGCCGAGGGGAAGTTGCGCGAGCGGATCACGTCCATGGGGGGGCTCGGCTCCATCATGACTCTCGGCAAAGCGGACCAACTGACGCTTAGCACCAAGATGGATGTCCCAGGCTTCGAGCCCTTGGAATACGAGCTGACCCTCGCACCCCGAGGGCCGGCCTACTTTATCGAGCGCGAGTTGATGTTTCAGCACCATCCAGGCCATGCGCAGCCGTTCAAGCATATCGACTCCGCAGGTGAACACATCCGCTACTACGATCCAGAGACGAGCAGACTCACCCAGCCGAATTGGGAGCACAATCCACTGGAGTCCTCGTTGTCCCAGGTGCCGAAGATGTTTCGGCAATCGGAGGAACTGCGACGTCACCTGGCCTCGGCGACGCTCTACCACGTCTTGAACGTCGATCCCAAGGCTCCGGTGCGCCTGCCGCAGACCATGCAACCGGCGGACCTGCCGGGCGCCAGCGGCGAGACCCTAGTCTCTTGTCTGTACTATTTGCGTGAGACCGACCCGGACCGATTCGGAGCGATTGCGGATTCCTTGTCGGCAGCATTTCCCAACAGCTTCGAGCGCCTGGAGTTCCCGCCGGTCGCCGCTGGCACCCTCGCCTTGACCTGGCGGGACAGCGCCTTCGGCCAATCGCTCTACACCCACCAACTCTCCGAGGGCACACTGCGCTTTCTTTGGCTCGTCACCCTGCTGCAAAGCCCAGGACTGCCTTCCATCTGCATGATCGACGAGCCGGAGGTCAGCCTGCACCCGGAGATGCTCAGCCTGCTCGCGGATCTGTTGCGCGAGGCGTCGGAACGCTCACTGGTGGTGGTGGCAACGCATTCCGACAGACTCATTCGTTTCCTTGAACCGAGCGAGGTCTTGGTGTTGGATATGGCGGAAGACGGCACCGCAGAAGCGACCTGGGCGGATTCGCTGGATCTGGATGATTGGCTGGACGAGTACACCCTTGATGATGTCTGGCGCATGGGTCGCATGGGAGGCCGCTAATGCGAATTGCGCTCATGGTGGAAGGGAGAACCGAAAAGGTCTTTGTGCCCTTCTTGCGGGCATTTCTCGAACAACGGCTTACCGGGCGCATGCCTAGGCTGATGACGGATGTCTACGACGGGCGCATTCCGAAGAAAGGGCAGCTAAAGGGCAAGGTGCGCTTGCTTTTGAATGATCGCAAACGCCCTGCCAACATCGTGATCGCGCTGACCGACGTCTACACAGGAGGTGATGACTTCGTCGATGCGGCTGATGCGAAGGCAAAGATGCGCGAATGGGTGGGCGACGAGCCACGTTTCTTTCCCCATGCGGCTCAGCACGATTTCGAGGCTTGGTTGTTGCCCTACTGGGACGTCATCAAAAAGCGCTCTGGTACCAGCCGATCACCCATACAAGGCTCTCCCGAGCAGGTCAATCACGACCGCCCCCCAGCGCATCGTCTAAAGGAGGTCTACCGCCTGGGAAGCAAACCGATCTCCTACGTCAAAACGCGGGAGGCAAGAGCCATTCTCACAGGTCAAGACCTGATGGTGGCCATTGAGGCATGCGCGGAGCTCAAGACACTGGTGAACACCATCCTCGCTCAATGCGGAGGGGATGTCGTTCCATGACCACTGGACTGAGTCGTGGTAGCCGGTGAAATGGCAACGAAATAGGAAACGGTTTGCGGTAAAGGTTTGCGGCAGGCCGTTGCTTTGCATGCTGGAGGTGGTATCGGGAGTCGTTCAACGTACGCGAGGCATCACATCGCACGCAAAAGCATGAGGTTTTGTGGGCCACTTCCATCAGGGATAGAGCATGACCCTAGAAACGGCAGTTGACCGCTGCGCGTTCTGCACAAGCCACCGTTCTAATGCCAGTTTCTCGTATTACAAGCACCCACCTTTGGGTGAAGGCGCTGCGACCCTAAATGAGCACGTCCCGCGCGCCGCCTGGCTGCGCTACAACTCGTAGGACATAGAACGACTATTCCAGCGAGTTGTGCCTTGTCAGACACCACGCCCAGATTGGGATCAGGCTGCACCCTGGGGGCCGCCCAACTGCCGTTCCCTTTTCTCGCGCTTCGATCCCGACCTCGGCGCCCGCGACCGCACCGCGGAATGGGCGCCGGCGACGGCGGCAGAAGCAACCGCTTGGTATCGAGGAGCCTTCGAAAGGCTTCGGCAACTATCCGGACCAAGCCGTTCAAGAGGCCACCAACCAGTTGGTCCACAACCTGGACGCACTGTATCGAGAGAGCGAGCAACACCGCAGCCAGCAGCAACAGCGCTTCGAGGTCTAGAGCCTACAAGACCGCGATGCCATAAAAGACCGCGGTGTCAGGTTCTGCAGTCAAGCAGTGCGCGGGCACAAGGGTCATGCGGGCAACTCGGTAGATGTCTTGCGTCCAGCCTCTTTCCCTCGGCGAACGATGCGACTAACGCGCGTAGGGTGCAGGCCGAAGTACGCGCCGACCTCCTTACAGCGTGGCGCCCCCGCTGGCATAGGCGGCGGTGATTGCAGCGTCCCGGTCCCGCGGCAGCCAGCGCAAAATCTGCGCAACTCGGGTAAGCCCGCCCTCGGCCAACGCAGCCGCGGGCCGATCTATCGACAACTACCTGGACACTTTCCGGGGTTTCGGCGCGTCGCGCTTGGCAGAGACAAGAATCTGTCTCGCAAACGCAATCGACCGACACGCGGTCGAGGCCGGCGGCTGTGTATAGTACCCAGTCATAAAAATCCGGCCCAGCGCGAACACCGGACGCCCCTGCTTGGCCTGCGAGAGAACAATGCCTAGTTGCAACCGAGACAGCCGTATGCCCAACGATTACCAACCCGACGATCCCCGGTGCCGCCTGGGCATTGCACTCACACCGACATCCTGCCGCACCCTCAGCGCCAGCAGAGCCGCTGGCTGCGGTTGCGGCGTCGCGATCCGCGCTCATGACGAGCTGGAATGGGGCCGCTGAGCATGCGCGGTCTCAACGACAAGAGGGCGGTGGTCACCGGCGGTGCGCGCGGGATCGGTCTGGCCAGCGTCGAGCGGCTGCTGGAGGAGGGGATGCGCGTGGCCGTGATCGACCATGACGCCGTCGGTTGCCGCGGCCTGCGCGATGCCTTGCCCGAGGTCGTGACGGTGGCGGCCGACGTCGGCGATGCAGACGCGGTCGAGCAGGCCTTCGCCGAGATCGAGCAGGCGTTGGGCGGTATCGATGTTCTGTTCAACAACGCCGGCATCAGCGCGCCGAGCCCGTTCCTCGAGCTCCCGGCGTCGCAGTGGCGGCGCACGATGGCGGTGGATCTCGACGGCGTGTTCCACTGCGCCCAGGCCGCAGCGCGACGCATGCGCCAAGGGGTCATCATCAACATGGGTTCGGTCAGCGGCCTGCTGGGGATGCCGCGCTATGCGGACTACAACGCCGCCAAGGCCGGGGTCATCGAGCTGACCCGCACCCTGGCCCTGGAGTTGGCGCCGGCGCTGCGCGTGGTCTGCATCAGCCCCGGCTATGTGCTGACCCCGATGCAGGAGGCCGAATACAGCAGCGATGAGATGGCTGCGCTGAACGCCCGCATCCCGTTGCGACGCCACGCCGATCCGGCCGAGATTGCCGCTCTGGTGGCCTTTCTCGCCTCGGACGAGGCGCCCTTCATCACCGGCTCCAACATCGTCATCGACGGCGGCGAGTCGGCCGGCGGGACGGCCAGTTTATGACGGACATCAGAGCGGACATCAGAGAGAACGCCTTGCAATCAAACGACCTGCAATCAAACGACCTGCAATCTTTGGCGCAGGCGTCTGCGCCCTCGTCCAACGCTGGGCCTCTGTCGGAACCGGTGATCGATCATGTGCCGCGGCTCGACGTGGCGACGTTCGCCGAGCGCTATTTCCGCCCACGTCGCCCGGTGCTGATCACCGACATGGCGACGCGGTGGCCGGCCTGCGGGCGTTGGTCATTCGATCTCTTCGCGCAGCTCGATCCGGGGCGCTCTGTGACCCTGGAGCAGGGCAACGTGCTGCAGGGCGAGACCGCCTTTGAGTCGGCCCCGTTGGGTGGGTACCTCAGCGGCCTCGCCGAGGCTGGAGCGGGCGAGCGCGACAGCCTGGCAGCAGCGCAGCCGACACCGGTCGCCGACGGCACCGCCAGCCCGCGCTACCTGTCGATGTTCCGCGTCTTCGAGGAGTTCCCGCAGCTGCGCGCCGACGTGGACTTCTCGCTGCTGGAGGCCATGACGCTGCGTCGGGTCTACTTCGCCTGGCTCGGCCCGGCCGGCACGCTGAGCGGTTATCACATCGACTGGATCGACAATATTTTGGCGCAGATCAGCGGGCGCAAGCGCGTCTGGCTGGTGCCGCCGGCGGCGTCGCGGGCCATGTATCCGAGCGCCAAGTACGACTATCGCTCGACGCTGAGCGAGGTGGAGCCGAGCAGCTGGGATGCGGCGCGACACCCGCTGTTTGCCGATGTGCGCCCGGCGCAGTTGACGCTGGAGCCGGGCCAGATGCTGTTTATCCCGCGCGGCTGGTGGCACCGAGTCCAATCCTTGTCGCCCTCGATCAGCATCAACGCCTTCGGCCACGACCTGAGGGGCCTGGCGCTGCACCAGAGCCGGGCATCCGCTCTGCACCTGCTGCACCGCCTCGGGCTCCATGGTCGCGGTGACTGCACCTGCCACCAGGGCGCCGGCCGTCGTGCCGGCTGACGGCGGCGTCGCCTGCGATTGCGAAGAGACTTGCCGATGTTCCTAGTACGCTTGCGCCGAATTTCTGCTGTCGGTGATTGCCGGCCGGTGGGATGGGTTTCGCTTCGCTCTACCCGTCCTACGGGGTCGGGGACCGCTTCGGCATCTTCATCAGTCGTCGCTTGACGGACTACCAGCATGGTTCCTACCTACAAGAACGCCGCCGGCCCGACCGACGCGCCGCTCGACATCCTCTTCCTCAACCTGTCCAACTGGCCCGGCAACCCGGTCTATCCCTACGCCTTCGTGCAGGTCTCGGCGCTGGCACGCCGGGCGGGCCTATCGATTCGGCGCTGGGACGGCCTGGGGCTCAGTCGCGAGCAGCAACTCGCCTGCATCACCGATCTGGTCCGGCAGCATCGCCCGCGCGCGGTGGGCTTCACGGTGCGCCAGGCCGACTCCACCATCGCCGACGACTACGTCGGTGCCAAGGCGCAGACCGTGCCTGGGTGGTTTCCGCTGGAGGACACCCGTGCGGCGATGGAGCGGGTGCGCGAGATCTCGTCGGCCAAGATTCTCGTCGGTGGCTTCACCTTCAGCGTCAATCCCGTCTCGGCGGCCAAGTACCTGGAGCCGGACTTTGGCATCGTCGGCGAGCCGGACGACCTGATCGCCCATTTTGACGAGGTCATGACGGGTCGCACCGAGGGCATCGCGAATCTCCTGTATCGGTGCGACGCCCAATGGCAGCAAAACGAGCGCATCTACTACGGTCCGCTCGATGACCTGGAGTACACCCCCGAGATCATCGACGAGATCGTCGCCTTCCATGGCGAGCGGCCGTTGCGCGCGACCCACTTGGCCCCGGTGCCCGGACTCAATACCGCGGACGATACCGGCCGCGCCATCGCCGTGGAGATCTCCCGCGGCTGCCCCTGCCAATGTGCCTTCTGCTGCGAGCCCCTGGTCAAGGGGCGCACGCTTCGCCTGCGAGACCTGGATGTGGTGGAGGCCGAGGTGCGGGGCTTGCTGCGCCACGGGCTGCGCTACCTCTGGTTCGTCTGCTCCGAGCTCACCTTCACCAAGGCCCATGTCCTGGACCTGGCCGAGCGGCTGATCCGCATCAATCGGGACCTGGACCTGCCGATCTACTGGCGCGCCTATTTCCTGCCGGTCAAATTCAACAAGGACGAGTTCCGCATCCTATTGCGCTCGGGCCTGATGCTGGAGCAGAACGGCCCGTTCTCGGACCTGAGCAACGAGACGCTGGCGCAGATGCACGAGCCCTATCGGGTCAAGCACGCCCTGGCGCACGTCCGCGACCTGATGGAGCTCAACGAGGAGCCGGAGTTTGCGCACCGCAAGATGGAGCGCTGGATCCTCTGGGCCTGGCTCGCCAACCCCTATTCGACCCGCGCATCGGTGCGCGAGACCCTGGACACCTTCGCCGCCCTCGGGCTCGATCTGCACTACGACGTGGCCGAGGGCTATCCGGCGCTGCGCGTCTACGAGGGCCTGCGCCATCTGCCCGCGGATACGCATCAACGCACCGAGATCGTCACCGGTGATCCCGACACGCCGAAGTCGATCATCCATCCCGCCTTCTGCTACAGCCGCGACCTGCTGGAGCACTTCGGCGACGTTGATCGGCTGCACGACTTCCTCTTCTATGCCCATCAGACCCTACTGTCGCGCCACTATCGGGCCACGCGCGACTGGGTTGGCTGGAGCCTGCAACGCCCGCCGGCACAGCTCGCCGCACTGCTCGCACCGATTACGGCGCAGCCCCTGTCCATGCCGCCCTGGGTCGATCACCCGGATCTGGGCGCTTGTCACCCCAAGCGCTGGTATGCGCCGGCCTATCGCTGCTGGGAGCAGGCCGGTCGCGACTGGATGCGCCTGTGCCTGGACCTGGAGGGGCGCGACGCGGCGAGCCGCAACGCCATGGTCGCCGCGCTGCTGCACCAGGGATTCGCACACCACTATGCTGGTCAGAGCAGGCCGTTCGCCGAGCTCGGGCTGGTGCAGGCGGGCGCTGCGGCGCCGATCGCCTCGCCCTACGGCGCCCTGGTCCGGCTGCTGCCCCGATTCACCGATGAGCAGGCCCTCTACAGACACGTGGCACAGGGTCACGGCGAGCTGGCCTCGGCGCTCCTGCGCTATTACCTCTTCGCCTTGAACCTGCGGCTGCGCCCGGAGCTGAGCTTCCTCGCCGCAGCCCCGAGCCGGGAAGAGGCGGCCTAGAATAAGGGCCGAGGGCCGAGGACCGGCATGTCGTTATGAGCGGTAGGGTCCGCTCTGCGGACCGCTGCCCATGCTGGGGGGCCGCGCGAAAGGTCCGCGGAGCGGGCCCTACGAGTTGCTGCTGAAATCGGGCGAGGCGAGACGATGTTGATTCGGAGCGTTTCGATGCGGACAAGGCTCGGACAACGGAACTATGAGGTCCGGGAGAATCTTGGGTGCTGTGATCGCCTCGACAACGACAACGACAACGACAACGACAACGACGCCAAAGGTAGTCGCTAATGAACTTGTTTGGCTTACTTGTGAACCGTTCCTAAGGAGACCGCTCGATGAACTCAGCCGACGACTGGCATACCCAGGCCGACGCCTACCTGGCCTATTTCGAAGACAACCCCAACCGAATCTCCTCGGCGCGGGTCTTTCCGCGACTGCTTGAGCACTTCGGCGATCTGCACGGTCAGCGGGTGCTGGACTTCGGCTGCGGCCAGGGCCGCTTCGCCCGTGCCCTGGCGGATGCCGGCGCCGATGTGACCGCCTTCGATGCCTCCGCGGCCGAGATTGCCAACGCCCGCGACCTTAACCAAGATCGCGGTATCCGCTACGTCGAGCGCCAACAGGACCTGCTCGGCATGGCGCCGTTCGACCGCATCCTGTGTTTCATGGTGTTGCTGTGCAACCAGGCCGACGCCGCCGATGCGCTGCTGCGCCAGCTATACGCCCTGGCGGCGCCCGACGGCCTGCTGGGCCTCGCCAACACCGACACCGCGACCCTCGGCCGGCGCTTCCCCGACTTCCACTCGACACCGCCGGCGCACCCGACCCGTGGCGCGACCTATCAGAGCTATATCCCCACCAGCGCCAGCCTCATGGAGGTCACCGACCACTACTTCAGCCCGGAGCAGCTACGGGAGATGCTCGCCGACGCGGGCTTCGTCCTCCGCGCCGAGGAACGCGTCGTCGAGCCCTTCATCCTGCACATCGCTGCGCGAGTGTCTTAGGCTCCCCGCCGGCCGGACTCAGATCCAGGCCGGAGTTACCTTTGGCTCCGTTCTCGTTCTCGTTCTCGTTGTCGTTGTCGTAGTCGTAGTCGTAGTCGTAGTCGTAGTCGTAGTCGTAGTCGTAGTCGGGGT
>RCNG010001030.1_pt1 | contig 13569 bp, 11 predicted proteins | sample 2041371 | NCBI WGS metagenome assembly RCNG01 (sample SAMN09708227, study PRJNA481090) | Marine sediment metagenome, whole genome shotgun sequencing project. | biome: marine sediment; feature: ocean; material: sediment; isolation source: Sewage treatment plant 1 marine sediment (STP1) ... | reverse complement strand
CACCAGCTGGAGGCTGCCACCCAAGCGGAGCAGCAGGAGACCAAGCTGCTGCGCAACAAGGTCACGGAGGAGGAGATCGCCGAGGTGGTGTCCAAGTGGACCGGCATCCCGGTCGCCAAGATGCTCGAAGGCGAGCGCGACAAGCTGCTGCGCATGGAGGAGGGGCTGCACCGGCGGGTGGTGGGCCAGGACGAGGCCATCCGCGCCGTCAGCGACGCCATCCGCCGCAGCCGCGCCGGCCTCTCCGACCCCGGCCGGCCCAACGGCTCCTTTCTGTTCCTGGGTCCCACCGGCGTGGGCAAGACCGAACTGTGCAAGGCCTTGGCCGAATTCCTGTTCGACACCGAAGAGGCGGTGGTGCGCATCGACATGTCCGAGTTCATGGAGAAGCACTCGGTGGCGCGGCTGATCGGTGCCCCGCCCGGCTACGTGGGCTACGAGGAGGGCGGCTACCTGACCGAGGCGGTGCGGCGGCGTCCCTACAGCGTCATCCTGTTGGACGAGGTGGAGAAGGCCCACCCGGACGTCTTCAACGTGCTGCTGCAGGTGCTGGACGACGGCCGCCTGACCGACGGCCAGGGCCGCACCGTGGACTTCCGAAACACGGTCATCGTCATTACCTCCAACCTGGGCTCCGACGTCATCCAGCAGATGGCGGGCGAGGAGCACTATGCCGAGATGCGCGATGCGGTGATGGAGGTGGTGCGTGTCGCCTTCCGCCCCGAGTTTATCAACCGGCTGGACGAGATCGTGGTCTTCCACCCGCTGCAAAAGGGGCAGATCCGCGCCATCGCCGGCATCCAGATCGAGTACCTGCGCCGCCGCCTGGTCGAGCGCGACATGGAGTTGTTCGTCAGCGACGCCGCTCTGGACCGCCTGGGCGAGGCCGGTTTCGATCCGGTCTACGGCGCCCGCCCCCTCAACCGGGCCATCCGCACCCAGCTGGAGAACCCCCTGGCCCAGGAGATTCTGGCCGGCAGGTTCGGACCCGGCGACGGTATAGACGTGCATGTGGAAGGGGACCGGTTGCGTTTTGACAAGGTGTTGGTGGGGGAGGTGGCAGCGTAAGGGCGAGTGCGAGGTGCGTTGACAAATCATTACGTGAATACCATGCAACCGTAGTAGTTCAATCCCTCTCCGCTATTCCCTACTTACCGCGGGGAGAGGGTTCAAAATGCCGGGGGCTGAACGGGTACCCATTTACAGCATCGGGTTTCGTCCGAGAACTGTGACTTCGTTCACAAATCTGCAATATCTCATTATCCATAGGTAAAAATGAATACCGCTGTATTTGATTCTTAGTTTTTCAATGAGTTACCAACTTCAGATTACCGTATTGTCTGCGGACTAATGAGAAGTTATACAAAGCCCATTCCGGCCCGTTAAGGTTCATTTCAGCTTACTCCGCTAAAGTTCATCCTGCCAAACAGGCTGTAAACTAATAAAAGCCCAATTGGGAGAATAAACGATGCGGACAATCAAGACACGTAGTGTCGTTCGAATAGGCACACTAGCGATTTCATCACTACTCCTGTTAACCGCGGTCGGCGCAGATGCCGATGACCGGCTTGACCTGAAAGATGTCAAGTGGGAGGGCGGAGACCAGGATTTGGTGGTCAAAGGTGAAGACGCAGGGAGGCGTGCGAGCGTTACGGTCAGCAATGCCTACTCCGGTGTCGTGCTGGCCGCTTTCACCGCCAATCGGGAAGGCAAGTTCGAGAAGAGGATCCAGGATCTCTCTCCCGTTCCCTGCCGGATACGGGCCGAAGCGAACGGAGAGTCTGATGAAAAGGATGTGAACAACGCGCCCGCGGATTGTGACCAGGGTAGCGGCGCCGGTGGCGCCGGGAAGTCCGAGCACCAGAACCTGACCTACAACGGCCCGGGGACCTGTTTGGAGTGCCACAGCTACGAAGCCCATGACCTATTCAATTCCACCCATTATCAATGGAAGGGCGATACTCCGTACATGCTCAATGCCACCGGCGCCCAGCAGGGCAAGCACGCCGGTGCGGTCAACACCTATTGCGGAAACACCACCGGAAACTGGAACGGCTGCAGCGCCTGCCATATCGGTCTGGGTGCCGAGCCGGACCCCGTTGTTTCGCAGGCGCAGCTGGAGAATATCGACTGCCTGATCTGCCATCAGGAGAAGTACAAACGCAAGAAGGTCGACGGTATCATGGTTCCCGACACCGCCAACATGACCATCACCATGGACGAAGCGGTGCAGGCCGTACACGAGCCGACCCGCGTAACCTGCCTGCAGTGCCACGCCAAGGCCGGCGGCGGCGACGCGCTGAAGCGTGGCGATCTCGCCCTGGCCACTGGCAATACGGCGGACAAGGGTTACGATGTGCACATGGCTACCACCGGGGCCAATCTAGCTTGCCAGGATTGCCATACGCCGCAGCAACATCGTTTTCCCGGCAAAGGCTCTGATATCCGTCCCACCGATCTCGACCAAGCCGTCGAATGTGCCAGCTCCGGCTGCCACGATTCCACTCCCCACGACAGCGGCGATTTGAACCGGCATACCGCGAAGGTGGCCTGCCAGAGCTGCCATATCCCGGTCTACGGCAAGAACGCTGCGGACTCCGCAGCCGACGAAGCCACGGAGATGGACCGCAGTTGGCAATCCGGCACCCACCACACGTCTACGCCTTTCCATCCGGTCCTGACCAAGGCCAACAACGTCATGCCGGTATATCGGCACTGGAACCGCCACAGCGACAACTACCTGCTGGGCGACACCATTTTTGTGAATCCGCAGACCGACACCTATGAGACCAGCGTTCCGGACGGCGCGGTGGAGGATGCGTCCAGCAAGCTGTATCCGTTCAAATACAAGACCTCGGATTATCCGCTGCACATCGCCGACAACAAGCTGGTCGCTTTGGACACCAGCGTGTTCTTCGTGACCGCCGACGCGGATGCCGCGGCCCTCTCCGGCCTGTCCAACATGGGCTACGCAATCCCCTCTCTGGACGACTTCCAGTGGGTGACCACCGACACCTATCAGCTGCTTAACCACCAGGTCAGCCCGGAGGACGACGCCTTGAGCTGCGGCAGCTGCCACTTGAACACTGCCAGGATGGACCTGCAAGGAGAGCTGGGTTATGCTCCGACCAACTCCGGCAACGCAACCTGTTCATCGGGATGCCATTCGGCGGATAAAGCCTCCGACTGGACCATGGGCGATTTCAACGACTACAAGGAAGGTCACAAGGAGCACCGTAGCGAAGGGATCGACTGTGCCGAGTGTCACGCTTTTAGTCGGTATTGAGGACGTAATACCGGCTCCCAAGCCTGGTATTTAGAGGAAAACAGGCAATCTCCCTCTGCCCGCTCCGGTTTGGAGCGGGCTTTTTTATCTGCGACATTTCTATTGACGTGCTCTGCGCCCGGTAGCGGCCTCACCATAAAGGTGAACCTGTTTTTACGGCAATTTATCAAGTAACTCAACACGATAAATCTTGCTCGAAGCGGTCGACTACCGTTTCTAGGATCAAAAAAAAGGAAATTCTGGCGGCATGTTCACCGGTTGCGGTTTTGCGATTCGCAATATGCGGCATCATGGTGCTTCGGTTTCTGGGCAATCGGATCGGTGATATGGGATAGTCTGTTCGGACAGTAGTGGAAATGAGGGCAGTCTGGTGCGCACCATGATCACCGGTCGCAAGCAGCCGCAATACAGCGGATGCTGGAAATGAAGGAATCGTGTCGGCATGACGCTTTGTGGAAAACGATTGTGTGCTGCGTTTTGGCCGTGCCCTTCCTCTTCGGGGGCTCCGCGACCGGCGACAAAGACGCAGAGCACGCCCGCGAGTTGCTCGCCGCCGGCGCCATCCTGTCCCTGGAGAATTTCATTGCGGATGCGCGTACTCAGCAACCAGGACGTGTAATCGACGCCAAACTCCATTACGAGGAGAGCCATGGCCGCTATGTGTACGAAATCCTGATCCTGGACCGACAGGGACAAGTCTGGGAGCTGGAATATGATGCGCACAGCGGTGTCTTGATCGAAACAGAAAAAGACGGGGATTGAGATGCGGCTGCTGTTGGTGGACGATGACCTGGATTTGGTTGCGGCCCTCTCGAAAGAGCTGAGGTCGGTGGGCTTCGTCCTGGACCATGCTGCGGACGGTATCGAAGGAGAGTTTCTCGGCGACGAGGCACCCTACGACGCCATCGTGCTGGATCTCGGCCTGCCTGGGAAGCCGGGGCTGGACGTGCTCGCGGCCTGGCGCGCCAAGGGCAACCGCACGCCGGTCTTAGTACTGACTGCCCGCGACGCCTGGCACGAGCGGGTCGACGGCCTGAAGTCGGGCGCGGACGACTACCTGGGCAAGCCCTTCCACATCGAAGAGCTGATCGCCCGCATCCATGCCCTCATCCGCCGCAACACCGGGCAGGTGGCCCGCTTCCTGGAGGCACCGGGCCTGCGCCTGGACGAGGATCACCAGAGGGTGTTGCTGGAAGACGGCGACGCCGTCGCACTTACCGGCACCGAGTTTCGCCTGTTGCGCTATTTTATGCTGAACCCGGGCAAAATACTGTCCAAGATCCGGCTCACCGAGCATGTGTACAACCAGGCCTACGACCGTGACAGCAACGTCATTGAGGTGTACGTACGCCGCCTGCGGGAACGGATCGGTAAGGAGCGCATCGTCACCCAGCGCGGCCAGGGCTACGTGTTCAGGTAACGCCTATGCGCACCCTGGAAGGACGCCTTCAGCTCGGATTGTCTCTCAGCCTGTTGTTGTTGGTTGGCGGGGTTTGGTGGCTTGGTCATGCGGCCCTGCACCGCACCGCGGAGGCATTTGTGCTTTCCCGCCTGCAGCACGATGCTGACGCCCTGATCGCCGCCTTTCACATCAACCGCGCCGGCGAGCCCAGCATTGGTCAGTGGCGTTTGGCGCCAGTCTACAATCAACCTTACTCCGGCCATTATTTCGCCCTGGAGACCACCGAATCAAGACGGCAACGCTCCCGCTCACTGTGGGACCAGGAACTGCAGGTGCGGCGTCTGGCGGTTGGCGAGACGGCATCCTGGCGGGCCGCTGGGCCCGACGGCCAGCAACTCCTGGTTTTTGGAGGGGGATTCAGCAAGGATAGTTGGAACTTTTCCCTGGTGGTGGCTGAAGATACAACCCCCCTGAAAGCGGAGCTGCGTGGTTTCGAATGGCTGTTCGCAGCAATCGCCGCCGGCGGCCTGGTATCCATGATCCTGCTGCAACGACTGGTGGTGCACCGCACCTTCCGTCAACTGGAGCCGGTATACCGGGACATCAGGCGCCTGGAACAAGGTGAGACCGGCTCCCTGACCGAGGCGGTGCCGGGCGAAATCCTGCCCCTGGTCCACAATCTCAACCGCCTTCTGGAGCTGTTCGCGCAACGCCTGGAGCGTTCGCGCAACGCCGCAGGCAATCTCGCTCATGCCCTCAAGGGGCCTCTGAATCTGATCATGCAGAGGCTGGAAGAAGGATCCCGGACGGTGGATCCGGAGTTGCGGGAGACTTTGGGAGGGCAATTGGAGCGCATCCGCCGCCTGATCGACCGTGAGCTCAAACGCGCCCGTTTTGCCGGCACCGGCACCCCTGGCCGGCAGTTCGATCCCAGTGAAGAGTTCCCTGTCCTGGTTCGCTTGCTGGAGAGGATGTACCCGGACAAGTCACTGGATATCGAGATGCGGACCTCTGTCTCGGGGCCGCTGGTGGCGGACCGGGAGGACATGCTGGAACTGCTGGGCAATCTGCTGGACAACGCCTGCAAATGGGCCGATTCCAGGGTGCTGTGCAGCGTCGCCCAACGCGACCGGGAAACCGGGCTTACGGTGGAAGACGACGGTCCGGGTTGCTCCGACACGGAACTGGAAGCCATTGCAGGTCGTGGTGTAAGGCTGGACGAGAGCGTTGACGGCCATGGCCTGGGACTGTCCATCGTCAGGGACATCGTCGCCTTGTACGGAGGTGGAGTGTCGTACGGGCGTTCTGATTCGCTCGGTGGTTTCCGCGCTGCCGTGACCCTTCCCTTGGGATATCCTTCGGGTGAAAACCATGAATAAGAACGCAGGGACAAACATGGCAAGGATAGGTGTCATCATTGCTGTGGTCGCCGTACTGATCACCTGACCAGAGACAATCTCCCGGCTAACCAGCGCGCAGCAGAGGCCGCCGGTACCAGCCTGGCAGCGATTCGCGCCTACATGGAAGAACGAGGTATCCTGCGCATGGCGGAGGCCATCAATGCGTCCGGCCGGCGCGTGGCGGAGATCGTGGACAACATGCTCAACTTTGCCCGCAAGAGCCATGCGTATGTCTCTCCCCATAACCTGGCCGAACTGCTGGACCGGACCCTGGAACTGGCCTCCACGGATTATGATCTGAAGAAACAGTATGACTTCAAGGCCATTGAAATTGTTAGGGAGTATGCCGAGAATCTGCCCTCTGTGCCCTGCGAGGGGGCCAAGATCCAGCAGATGCTGTTGAACATACTCAGAAACGGTGCCGAGGCAATGCAGGAAGTAAATAATAGAAACGAGAAGCAGCGTTTCATCCTTCGTTTGACCCATGAGAAGGTAACCGATCACATCCGTATCGAGATCGAGGACAACGGCCCCGGCATGGACGAGGCCACCCGTAAGCGGATCTTCGAACCCTTCTTTACCACCAAGCCGGTGGGGGTCGGTACCGGGCTGGGACTGAGCGTCTCCTATTTCATTATCACCAAGAACCACGGCGGCGGGATGAGCGTGGAATCGGAACCCGGCCAGGGTGCTCGATTTACCGTTCGCCTGCCGCTGTAGAGGAGCAGGAGGTCAGCTATGAATACCATCCCGATACTCGACCATGAGCGGGCGGTGGACCAAGGCTTGTGCGATTTCTTCGCGGACCGTCAATGGGGGCCTGTCCTAGCGGAATCCGGCGAGGGGGCGTTGTCACTGCGTGAAAAAGAGCAGCCGCTCACCGCCATCATGGATGTACGCCTGCCCCCCATGGACGGCAGCGATTCTATTCGAGAGGTCTGCCGGAGGCATCTCGGCACGGCGCTTGTCACCTGCTCCGGCTGGCGGGAAGATATTGTGCCGCCTGCTTTGCAGGAATTTGGCTGCGTTTCCAAGCGCCTGTTCAAGAAATCGGTGACCGACCTGGCGGAGATGGAAAAAGAGGTCCTTCGGGTTATGGAGGGTATTTTTACAGGAGTGGACGATGAATGAGGCCGCTCACCCGAAATCCATCCTGGTCATTGATGATGAGGAGATTGTCCGGCAGAGCTTCTGTGACCAATTGGAGGATCTGGGCTACCAGGTTTTGACTGCGGCGCATGGTCGGGCCGGGATGGAATTGATCGAACAGGGACTCCCCGACTTGGTGCTGACCGACCTGCGCATGCCGGTAATGGACGGTCTGGATGTGATCAGGCAGAGCAGAGAGTGTGCGCCGGACATGCCCATCATCGTGATCTCCGGTACCGGGCGGGTCGACGATGCCGTTGAGGCGTTGAGGCTGGGCGCCTATGACTACCTGGTCAAGCCGGTCGATGGCCTGCAGCTTCTGGAACACACGGTAGCCAAGGCACTTGAAAAGGCGAAATTGCTGCATGAGAGCAGAGTCTACCAGGGATACTTGGAGGAGCTGGTACGTGAACGAACCCGGGATTTGGAACAGGCCAATACACATCTCGCAAAACTCAATGCACGGCTGCGGGAGAGTGAACAGCGGTTCCGGGAAATGGCCGATATGCTGCCCCTGACCATTGGTGAAACGGATACGAACGGCAATATAACCTACGCCAATCGCAAGGCGCTTGACTCCTTCGGTTACACTGCCGGGGAGCTTGAGGGTGGTCTGTCGATCCTTGATATGATCGCGCCCCGCGAGCGAGGCAAAGCCGCGAGTAACGCCATGAAAATCATGCAAGGTGGCGAGGAACGGTCCACGGGAGCCGAGTATGCCGCGGTGCGCAAGGACGGAAGCATCTTCCCTGTGCTGATCTATTCGGCCCCCATCCTGAGTAAGGGCAAGCCGATTGGCATGCGCATTGTGGTCGTTGACATCGCGGTTCTGAAACAGCAGCAAGAGCAGGTTCTCCACCATGCTCACTTCGACAGCCTCACCAATCTGCCCAATCGTTTCCTTGCCCTGGACCGGCTGGCGCAATTGATCAAGGAGGCGCAACGGTCTGGAGACAGGCTTGCGGTGCTGTTTCTGGATCTGGATGGCTTCAAGAAGATCAACGACACCCTGGGGCATGAAACCGGGGACAAACTACTGGTGCAGGCAGCGGAGCGTCTGCGCGATTCGATGCGTGACGATGATACGGTCGGTCGTCTCGGAGGGGACGAGTTTATCGTGCTGCTGGGTGACCTGAAGGATGCCGCTGATGCCCGACCCGTGGCGAAAAATCTGCTGGACCAGTTCCGGGACACCTTCTTACTGGATGGCCGGGAGCTGATCTTGACCGCCAGCCTGGGTATTGCAGTTTATCCTGAGGACGGCGATAACCCGACGGAGCTGATACGCAACGCCGATTCTGCTATGTACTACTCCAAGGAGCAAGGACGCAACACCTACCACTACTTTACCGATCACATGAACAGGGGTGCCGCCCAGAGATTGATGCTTGAGGAACACCTGTATGGCGCCTTTGATCGCGGCGAACTGCACATCCAATATCAGCCTCTGGTTGAAATACCGGGCCGTACCATCGTTGGCGCCGAGGCATTGCTGCGTTGGACCAGTCCGGCATTGGGCAATGTTCCGCCTGAGGAGTTTATTCCTATCCTGGAGCAAAACGGTCAGATCGTACCCATTGGCCGGTTTGTCATAATCCAGGCGCTGACAATGGCGGCCCGGTGGCAACAGCGCCAGGAGTTCAAGATAGCCGTCAACCTCTCACCACATCAGTTTCGTGATCCAGGCCTGTTGCAATACATTGAGAATGCCCTGCTGGAAACTGGCACCACCGGTGATTCCCTAGAGCTGGAGATAACCGAGGGTGTATTGATGAGCGGCCATGCCCGCATTGACGATGCCATGGCGGCCCTGAGCGAACTGGGGGTGAGTATCGCCATGGACGACTTCGGCACCGGCTACTCCTCGCTGAGCTACCTGCGCAACTACCCCTTCAACACCTTGAAGATTGATCGCAGCTTCGTCAATGACATTACCACGGATCCCGCAGACCTCGAACTTGTTAACGCCTCGACCACCATGGCCCTGAATCTCGGGCTGAAGGTGGTGGCTGAAGGGGTGGAAACCGAAGAACAGCTAGCGATTCTGACGGAGTTAGGGTGTGGACTGGCGCAGGGAAACCTCTTTAGCAAACCGGTATCCCCGGAGGAGATTCCAGGGATGCTTGCAGCTGTATCCCGACTCAGCGGGAACTCGATGCCGTGATGAAGCCTCCGAGATACCTGAGGCAAGGACTTGCAGGTGCCATCGATTCCACCACACACGTTTACTGAGAGGCTACGGATGACTCCTAAAGGTTGGGTGCGCCGTAATTCAACCAGACTCCTCTATTCCCAGCCGCCTCTGTGGAAGAACCAAACGGAGATCCAGCTGTCCTGCTGCGTGTGGTCCCGCGGATAGAAAACAGGCAGCAAAAGGCATGTGAAATCCACCTTCTTGCATACTATTTCCCAGGCACCTATTTCCCGCCATTCATAACCTGGGAGACCAGTGCACGGGCTTTTCCAGGTTCCGTGTCGATTGCAGGCACATCTTCCGAAGCAGGCTGGCTGCCAGAGACAGCTTTTCAACAGACTGCATCCCTGAGTACAAAAGCGGCTAACGGTATCCTGGGGGGCGCCGGATCACAAAGATCCGCAGTTTCCAGACTGTCGCTCAGCTACCGCTATTCTTTTCCTTATCTATTCCATGTTTACGCATCTTTTCCCACAGGTTTTTTCGGCTGATCTTCAAGCTGTCCGCTGTTTCTGCAATATGCCATCGGTGGGCTTCTAAAGCCTCACGGGTAAAATTTTCTTCACACGCCCACAAACAACCCTTCAAGTCTCACCCGTCAGAAGCATATGACCGCGCCTCTTTGGCGTCCGTCTCCCCTAGTTCGTTCGGCCCGATCATCTCCTGCTGGAACAGAATACATGCACGCTCGATGGCATGCCGGAGCTCCCTCAGATTCCCCGGCCAGCTCTGATCGACAAGGTAGCGCTCGGCCATGGGAGTAAGGTAGCGACTTAACGAATGTTTGCGGACGGAGTCCGCCATGAAACGGTGGGCGAACCAGAGGATATCCTCCTTTCGCTCCCGCAGCGGCGGAATGGGAACGTGAATAACGTTGATACGGTAATAGAGATCCTCGCGGAATCCTCCCTCGCTCACCAGCTTCTTGAGATCCCGGTTTGTCGCACAGATCAGGCGTACATCCACCCGCACCGGTTCCTCGCTGCCGATGCGGTGGACAATTCCCTCCTGTATGGTCCGTAGCAGTTTGGTCTGCATGGCCATGGACATCTCTCCGATCTCATCCAGAAAAAGTGCACCGTTATGGGCGCGTTCGAAGACACCGCGGTGCCTTCGCTCGGCCCCGGTGAATGCCCCCTTTTCATGGCCAAACATCTCCGCTTCCAGGAGGTTTTCCGGCATGGCGGCACAGTTGACGGCGAAGGCACAACTTTGTTTTCCGAATATCGATCACGCTACGTTCTCCAGGGGTAGCCGAACGGAAAAGCGGGTATGTCCTTCACCGCTCTTGACAGCGATATCGCCGTGGAGCTGTTGTACGATCTGATAGGTCACCCACAGCCCGAGTCCGCTGCTGGACGGATTGTGGTGGAGGAGCTCGAACAGCCGGTTGAGCCGTTCCGATGGGATATTCTCGCCCTCGTTGTCCACACGAATATGCAAACGACCCCGCTCTTTATCGATCCTGCATGTGACCGTACCTCCTTCCGGCGTTGCCTGCACCGCATTGAGAGACAGGTTGATCAGCACCTGCCTTGTCGGTGTCGAGGGCAGCGTAAAATCGCCTTGCAGGTTGTTTGCCCAACGCAGGCGGACAGCATGCTTCTGCGCATCGGGCTTCAGCAGTGTATAGACGTCATCGATATCCTGCGGAGTCAGGGCACGGCTTTCCGGACGGGCTTCAACAAGGAGCGCGGATACTGAGTCGCTAACCTGATTCAGTCCTCTTTCGAGGAGAGAAAGCGTCTGTTCGGTCATTCCGTCGGACCGCCCATGACGCCTGAAGGTATTGATGGCGTTGAGCATACCGCCCAAGGGATTGTTTATCTCATGGGCCACCGCCGCCGCCAGGCGCCCCACCGCCGCCAGCCTCTCCGAGGCAATCATCTGTTGCTCCAGGCGCTGTTTGTCCCGGAGCTCCCGCAACATCTGCCGAAAGCTCGAACCCAGCTGCCCGACCTCGTCCCTGCCTTCGTTGAGGGTGCATTCGATCTCGTCCGGCGGTTGCCGGCCCACCTTCCCAAGACATGCCGCCAGATGTATCAAAGGCTGCACGGCCCGGTTGCCCAAATACCAACCGAACGGCAGCAGGATCGCCAGCACGATCAGAGAGGAATAGGCGACCCGCTCGACAATGCTAAAAAAACCTAGGCAGAAACAACGCGCGATCGTAACCCATAATCAGGGTACCGCGGACCACGCCATCGTCCACTATCGGAATGATGACATAGATGTGCTCATCCTCCGTTTGCTCAAAAGCGGTTGTAATCCGCGAGCGTTCCTCTCGCATCGCCCCCTCCACGGCCGTCAGCTCGCGCCCATGGTCGCGCAGCGTGCTCAGCACGGGGAAGCGGCGTGGTCGGTTGGAAACATACACCCGATATTCGTCGTCAAGAACAATAAGGAACCTGTCGCTATTGGGTGCTCCCGCCACATCTGCCGCGACCAGTATCCGATAAGCTTGCCACAGCTCGTCATGCTTCAGGGCCGAAAGCAGCGCACTGGACATCAAGGCCCCTACCTCGACGGCATTTTGGAACAGATCGTCCCGCAAGTCGCCATAGGCCCGCCAGGTCAGCGCCACACTGACTACAAGGCCAGTCAGAACAATCGTAAAGCTCAATATCAGGGGGACCTTGAAGCGGTAGCTGAAGTTGCCGAGCATGTTGTTCAGCCCTGTTCCAAAGCTTGTGTTGCGTTGCGAATTCCGTCAAACAGGTGGTCGTTTCCAGGAACGAATCCATCCAGATTCAACACCTCCAGCAACATCCGTCCCTCGGGATCGTCACTCATTTCCCGCAGGACCTGCTGAAACCGTAGGAAGTCCTTCTCCGGCAGAAAGGCACGGGAAACGAAAGGGGGAAAGCCGTACCGCTCCGACTTCCATACGATCCTTGTCCGCTCCGTCAGGTCCGGGCGCGTCAACGCAAGGGTCTCCCAGACATAGCCGTCCACGGCCCTGCCTTGGGCGATACCGTCCGCCACTGCAACCACGACATCCCGATGGTTCCAGGTAAAAAAGGTCTTGCCGAAAAAGTCTGAGGGATCTTTTTTAGCTTTGTGAAGTTGCACACGGGGGACCAGGTAACCCGAGTTCGAATCCGGATCGGAGTAGGCGAATACCGCCCCCTCCAAATCCCGGATGTCGCGGGTGGCCTTATCCGTCGCCGGCACGATGAGATAAGACTGGTACAAGGGTTCACCCCGATACAAGGGCATCGCCAGCAATTGCGACCGATTGAGGTGCCGGATATAGGGGAAACCGCAGACCCAGGCGATATCCAGCTGATTCAGTAGCAGGAGCTCAGTGATTTCCCCGTACCTTTGGCGCTGCACGAATTCCACGGGCACCCCGAGTTTACTCTCCAGATAGGCCCTCCATACATTTAGGAAGGAGGCCTGATTGTCCAGGAACACAGGGGTCAGACCGATGCGGTATCTGCCGGCGCTAGCCCCATACGATGGGACGCCCAGGAAGATCAGGAGCGCGAGCCCGAGCAGGGCGTACTTGAGAATTATTCCGTGCCCGGAGGACATATTCCCGCCCGGAGGCAGTCTGAGTGCCTTTTGCATTGGGACCACCTCCGTTCCTCCTTCCACTTTTCCGGCATCGACGTTACCTGGAGTTTAGCCCGGTTTTCCGATGGCGAAACCTTAGGGCCGCGTCCTGAAATAATCGTCCAAGGATTGCGCCGGGTTCATTATGCAGCAATGAACGGCTTGGGCAGGAGCCCAAGACCAGTGCCCAAACGCGGCAGGGGTGTGAGCGAGCAGTGAACGCTCAAGCCATGGATGGCTTGGGCTGGTACGCAAGCGGAGCAGGATTGCGTAGGCTTCGGCGTACAAGGCGGACCGGGTACAGATCGCGGGACATGCTGTGAATACATCCCTGTACGCTCGACAGCGGCTTCCCTGCCGCCGACGGTCCCGCAACCTGCACCCGATCCACCTCTGGAGCGAAATGTGACAAAGTAGAATTTGGGCGGTCGATTTCCAGGAAAATTGTCAGTCGCTGGCTCAAATGCCAGAAACCCCAGTAGGTTGGAAAATTGACTGGGAATCGATGAGGAATATTATTGTGGTCTGGGCCAGAAACGTGACGACACTTTGTTCACAGCAGTTTAACCAAACCAAAAAG
>RCNG010001548.1_pt1 | contig 13601 bp, 14 predicted proteins | sample 2041371 | NCBI WGS metagenome assembly RCNG01 (sample SAMN09708227, study PRJNA481090) | Marine sediment metagenome, whole genome shotgun sequencing project. | biome: marine sediment; feature: ocean; material: sediment; isolation source: Sewage treatment plant 1 marine sediment (STP1) ... | reverse complement strand
TGCTCTTCATTTTGTCTTGGCTTCTTCGATTGAACCACCCGATTTCACGACGGTCTCCAGAAATTCGTCATCAAATTGACCTTCCAGTTCAGCAACGCGGTCATTGACCAACGCTTCCAGATCACCGCTGACGTCTTCTGCCTCGCGTCGCCAGTCTTCAAGGTACGCATCACTTGAGCCGCGACCTGCACGCATCGCCGCACGGTCGATGGCTTTGGCAAAACGAGGATCGAGTTCCTTCTTAAAACCGTTCTTCCGACCCGCGCGCCCAACAACCTGTGCCGGTATATCCCGCCAATAGATACAGATCAGTTTCGCCATTGGACGACCTGCTCCTCAATGTTTCTGCCAACATGGCCAAGGCCTGTATGCCTGTGCATGAATTCAAGTCCTAGATACTCCGCATGCGATTTCGCCTGCGCCTCAAGTTTCGGTGACTCGGACTGCGACAGATAAACCAGTCGCCGGTAGTTGCCGAAATACGTCGACATCAGCTCCGGATTTCGATCGAGCCCGAGCCCGACCTTCACCAGGCGGTCAAAATGGCGCGTCAGAAAATCCGTCAGGTAAAACGTGCCGGGCTCTTCCTCGGCCAGCTCGCCGAACGTTGAAGAGCCCGCAAAGAATTCGTAGCAATGATCGCCTGGCAGACGCTCAATCCCGAATTCGGCCAAGGTCTCGTCCAACTGTCCCCCGGTCCCGCAATCGGCATACGCCACAAAAATGTGTTCAAAATCCGATCTGTATTTCTCAATTTCCGACTTTACTGCAGCCGGAATTTTCTCGGGTCGATTGTGTAACTCGGCTGGCAGACATTGAATCTTGATGTGAGTCCAGCCGTTGAGCGTCTTGATCTCGACGATCTCTTTCGCCAGAGCACCGCACGCGATGATCAGTACCGTTTTATCGTCGGCTGATCGCGTCACATCAGGCTCGGCAGGCGCGTTGTTCGAGTACGAGCTTCTTGGCGACTTCGACCGCAGTGGCAGCGTCTCTGCAATAAGCGTCCGCGCCCACAGCCTGCCCAAACTCTTCATTTAGCGGCGCACCACCGACCAGCACGATGTAGTCATCCCGAATGCCTTCCTCAACCAAGGCATCAACGACGACTTTCATATACGGCATCGTCGTCGTGAGCAAAGCGGACATGCCCAGGATGTTTGGCCGGTGCTCTTTTAAGGCGGCCAGATAGGTGTCGACATCGGTGTTGATGCCAAGATCAACAACTTCGAACCCGGCACCTTCCATCATCATTCCAACGAGATTCTTGCCGATGTCATGAATGTCACCTTTGACGGTTCCGATGACGAGTTTCCCGACTGGCTCCGCCCCGGTGGCTGAGAGTATCGGCTGCAAGAGCGCCATACCGGCCTTCATCGAATTGGCCGCCATCAGGACCTCCGGAACGAAAAGAATGCCGTCGCGAAAATCGATACCGACGATATTCATGCCACCTACTAGGGCGTCGTCGAGCACCTTCTTGGCATCCCAGCCACGATCGAGAAGAATCTGCGTGCCTTCTGCGATCTCTTCGGCGAGGCCGTCGTAGAGGTCGTCGAACATCTGTTCAACGAGCTCACTATCGGGCAATTCCGACAGTACGATCTCTTCGTTTTCATCCTGAGCCATAGACAAATTCCGATTGTCGATCTTAATGATTGAATTGATTGGGAATTTTAGCGGATCGCGCCTCGCAGTAGAAAGGCGAAATTTCATATGGTGGGACCACCTTTCATTATAGGACAGAATTTTGGCGTGCAGACAGACACTTAGCAGCGATCATTAACCCGCAGCGCGGCCGAATACTCGGCACGACGTCGGACCGTCCGCGTGCTTTTGCGTCCATCACAGCGTCAAAAACCCTCAAAAAAAAGCAGACGATCGGGTGCAACCCGCGAAGTCGTAGTTTCACCTATCACTGCCGTGAATACACCGGATTGAAGTCCTACGGCGCCGGCGGACAATCGCACTCGGTGGCACCACATACACCTCTGGCTGTGAGTGGAGCCGTTGCTATATCACCGCAGAGGAGATGAGAAAATGAATTTCTCAAAACGAACAAGATTCCCGGTTTTTCAACTAATTTGTCTTTGTACCATCTGGTTGGCGCTGGCAGGTTGCGAAGGCGACGATGGCGCCAACGGCTCAGATGGGGCTAACGGCACGGCAGGCGCGGACGGTGTCAATTGCTGGGACTTGAACGGCAATGGACTGCCCGATCTGGATGAAGACCTTAACGGTGATGGCGTCGTCGATGTCGTGGACTGCAACGCGATTGCGAGCGATGTGTATGGAGCAGAAAAACTGCATGCCGGTTATTTCACCGAGCATGAATACGAAGACACCAGCTCATGCTTGAACTGCCACGGCCTTCTGGGTGCAGACTTACTCACGAAAGCACACTTTTCCTGGCAGGGCCTTGCCTCGAACCTGGAAGGATTTGAAGGCGAGATCCACGGCAAAAACGACCTGATCAACAACTTCTGTATCGCGGTACCGACGAACGAAGCGCGCTGTTCCCAGTGCCACGCGGGCTACGGCTACAGCGACAAAACTTTCTCATTCTCAGATCCGGAAACGGTCGATTGTCTGGTATGCCACGATCAGACGGGAACTTACGCGAAAGGAAAAACATCGGCCGGCCTGCCGGATCCCGCTGTTGACCTGACTGTGGTTGCCCGCAGTGTTGCGCAGAACGGTGGCAAACCCGGACGTAGCAATTGCATTGACTGCCACGCGAAAGCCGGTGGCGGAGACAACGTCAAACATGGCGATCTCTCGATGTCGATGCTGAATACGACGCGTGATTTCGACGTTCACATGGGTGTTGATGGCGGCGACTTCGCCTGCGTCGACTGCCATGGAGCCAAGAAGGATTCCGAAGGCGGTCTGATCGATCACGGTATCGGTGGCATGCCCTATCATTCCACGGACGAGGGCGCTATGAAGTCATGCGTCGACTGCCATGGAGATGTGGCCAGCGTTCACGTTGGTAGTACGGTCGAGACGATCGTCAATTCACATACGGCGCTTGCCTGCCAGGTCTGCCATATTCCGACTTTCGCTCGGGATACTTCCACCAAGACAGAGTGGTATTGGGAGCAAGCAGGTCAGGATATCGACCCAATCCCCGTGGACCCGGATACGGGCCGACCGACCTACGATAAGAAGAAGGGTACTTTCGTTTGGGAGAATAACGTCACTCCCACGTTGCGCTACTTTGATGGCAAGTGGAGTCGCTTTATTATCGGAGCGAACGACACGTACACCAGTACACCGGTCGTGCTCGGCGAACCAACCGCCGACTACACGACGCCGGGCGCAATGATTTACCCCTTCAAGAAGATGGTCGGCAATCAGATCGCGGACGCCAACAACAGCACCATACTGGTTCCGCACCTGTTCGGCTTGAAAGGCGGCCCCAACCCGTACTGGGGCAAGTACGACTGGGATCTCGCATTGCGCGATGGTGCTGAATACACCGGCCAGACCTACTCAGGCGCATACGAGTTTGTGGACACTGTCATGTACTTGACAGTGAATCATGAGATCGCACCGAAGGGAGAGGCTCTGGGTATGAACAACAATTGCGGCAGTTGTCACCTTGACGGACAGTTCGACTGGACCGAACTCGGTTGGACAGACGATCCGGCAGCAGGTGGCCAACGGCCCTGAACCTGAATAATCGGGAGGAAAATCGTACGGAGGGCGTCCACATTCATTGTGGGCGTCCTTTTTTTGCGACCAGCACGCTGGGGCTGGTGACGCGCTGAAGGAAAGTGGTGGGCCCTCGGGGGCTCGAACCCCGGACCAAGAGATTAAGAGTCTCCTGCTCTACCAACTGAGCTAAAGGCCCACTTATCAAGAAATGGGGTGGATGACGGGACTCGAACCCGCGACGACCGGCATCACAAGCCGGGGCTCTACCAACTGAGCTACACCCACCACTGTACTAATCGATTCCAACATTGCGCCTGATGGCGCGCCCGGCAGGACTCGAACCTGCAACCCCCGGTTTAGAAAACCGGTGCTCTATCCGGTTGAGCTACGGGCGCATCAAAACGGCCGTTCCGCCAGACTGGAAAATCGGCTGGTCGGGGCAGAGAGATTCGAACTCCCGACCCTCTGCTCCCAAAGCAGATGCGCTACCAGGCTGCGCCATGCCCCGATGCCAGATTTTCCGCCACGCAACCCCAGCCAGAGCCGGACCTTGCGCGGGGTGCGATCATACGGCCCAAGTGAACGGCAATCAAGCTATTATCATTCGCATTTGGCCGCTATTTCAATAGCGTAGCCGCCTTCGGTGGGCTCAGGTATATTGCCAAATCCCGCTTGAGCGTTTGATACGGATTTTTGATGAAAAAGACTTTGTTCATAATATTCCTCACCCTGTCCTGCACTGTGGCTTTTTCGAGCGCTCGTGCCGCCGACAAGGTGCCCGCACATCCTCACATTGATGTCGTCACGACGGAAGGCGCCTTCAAGCTGGAGTTGGACGGCAAGGCAGCGCCGCTGACCGTTAGCAATTTTCTGAAACTGGTCGACTCCGGCTTCTACGATGGAACGGTTTTCCATCGAATCATTCCCGGGTTTATGGCCCAGGGCGGCGGCTACACGCCCGGATTCAAGCTCAAGGAAACCGACGCCAACGTCCCCAATGAATCCGGCAACGGCCTCAGCAACTTGCGGAACACGATCGCCATGGCGAGAACCGGCGACCCGCACTCCGCGAACTCGCAGTTCTTTATCAATGTCGCCAACAATGTTGGCCAGGACGCCAACTCCCCGAATCTCGACCCCGTCAAGGATACGGTCCGCGGCCGTTGGGGCTATACGGTGTTCGGCTATGTCATCGAAGGCATGGACGTTGTAGACGCAATTGTGAATGCGGAGTCTGCGCCCAATGGTCCAGGCGGTGCGCCGGCGCCCGTCATCCCGATTGTCATCAAGAAGATGTCGCGCGTGACCTACGACTAATATGACGACGCTGTTTATTTCCGACCTGCATCTCGAGGCCAGCCAGCCCGAGATCGGTGAGCAGTTCCTCAGCTTTCTGAAAGCGGAAGCCCGTGGTTCTAAAGCACTCTACATTCTGGGTGATCTTTTTGAGGTTTGGTTGGGTGACGACGATCCCAATCCCTACTACGCCACGATGAAGACCGCTTTGCGCGAACTCGCCGACGCTGGCGTACCGATGTACTTCATGCACGGCAACAGAGACTTCACGATAGGCAAAGACTTCGCGGCAGAGACCGGCGTCGAAATCCTGGACGACCCGACAATCGTGGATCTGTATGGCGAGTCCGTGCTTTTGTGCCACGGCGATTCACTTTGCACCGATGACGTCGAGTATCAGCAAGTGCGTGCTATGACCCGCAATCCCGACTGGCAGGCCATGATGCTCGCGAAATCGATTGAGGAACGCATCGCCTTTGCCATGCAGGCCCGCGAAGACAGCAAAGCGCGGGGAGAATCCGTGAGCGACGAGATCATGGACGTCAATCAGGACGCAGTGATCGCACTACTGCGCGAACACGGCGTTGCGACACTGTTGCATGGCCATACGCACCGGCCCGCTATTCACGACGTTGATCTTGGCGATCGAAGCGCAAAACGCATCGTCCTCGGCGACTGGTACGAGCAAGGCAGCATTGTTCGCTGGGATACGAACGGCCCGCGACTTGAGGCCATGCCGCGGTAGAACGTTCTGATATAGGGTGACAGTGACCTTAATTGCCGATATAGGGTCACTGTCACCTTATATCGGTAGGACGTCCGGAGTGAAAGCGGAAGTCCGGGTCCGGATCCGCGATTAGCGCCGCTTCAATCTTCTTTAGTTCTTTCAGGCGCGCGTCGATTTCATCGTCGCCGATGTCGCACTCTGATTTCGCGAACGCGATGTAGTGTTCGAAATGTCGTGCTTCCGACGCCAACAGTCCGCCGTAGAACTTTCCCAGCTTCTCTGGCAAGCGCGGCGCTATTTTGGCGAACCGTTCGCAAGATCGCGCTTCGATGATCGCGCCAATCAGCAACAGATCGAGGAGCTTATGCGGTTCAGACTTCCGCGCCGCGTCTCGCAAGTGGCCGGCATACCGTGACGCGGTCAGCCTTTCGAACGGAATATCCATTTCGTCCATTATCGAGCGCACCTGCTCGAAGTGCCGTAACTCCTCACGAGCCAGGCGAGACATACGTTGCGCGAGCGCCGTACGATCCGGATAGCGGTACAGGAAGCCAAGCGCCGTCGATGCTGCCTTTAACTCACAGTTCGCATGGTCCAATAACATTTCCGGCAAGCGCGACGCAGCCTCATTCAGCCACTCATCCGGCGTCTCGGTCTCCAGAAATGCGCTGATGTTGTCGGGCACCTGAACGTTTACAGCCACTCTCCGATCTCCGCCGCTGATTGCAACCGGTCTTCCGGCAATTTGGCCAGCATCATATTGATCAACGACTGATACTTCGCCAGATGGGGTGGCAATAGCGGCACAGGTGCCTGCGCGTGCTTATAGATGATGCCCATCGCCGAACCGCCCTTGAAGGGTTTCTCGCCGGTTAGCAGTTCGAAGAAGATGATGCCGAGGCTATAGATGTCGCTCCGTTCGTCGACTTTCGATCCGTGGCCCTGTTCCGGGCTCATATAATACGGTGTACCGAAAATCTCGCCCTTGTCCGTTATCGCAGATTCCAGTCGTGCGCGTTTCGCCAGGCCGAAATCGATGAGCGCGATGGAACCGTTTTTTCGCAGCATGATGTTTCCGGGCTTGAGATCGCGGTGCAGCACTTTCTTGGCATGCACGGCTGACAAAGCGCTGGCGATTTGCCGAAGATATTTCACCGCTTCGTGTTCGCTCGATCCATTCTCGATCTTGTTACGAAGGTCGCCACCATCCAGATATTCCATCGCGATATGCGCGTGATCATCGCCAACCCCGAGATCATAGATGCGTACAATATTCGGATGATCCATTTCGGCAATCGTTTCGTATTCCTGCAGGAATCGCTCAAATGCACCGATGCTATCGGCATCTCCTGGCATCTGACGAAGGACCTTCAATACAACCTGAAAATGCGTTGATTCGCGCTCAGCCAGATAAACGCCGGAATGCTCGGTCGATCCCAGCTTGCGCATGAACCGATAGCCCTTGATCAAAGGATGAATACCCGCACGCATATCACCGATGAATAGCGACCCCGTGGATGCGATGCCCTCGTTTGCCGCCAGTACGTCACTAATCCCAACAATCAGGGAGTCGTGACTTAAATGGTCACGCATGAAATGCGCGTTCGGGTGCAAGGCGGCGGCGGCCCCTTCGTCATCGGTGGAGCCGAAGTAGATCACTGGCGGGAAATTCTTTCGCTGTACGAATCGAGCGAGCACTTCAACACCGTCCCGATCCTCACCGTGCATACTGCCCAAGAGAATGACGTCGTTTCCGGCGCCGCTGAACTCGTCAGGTAAATGTCCCGCTACCACCGGGTCGTAGGCAGAGATGATGGCATCGGGCCAGTGCGTGGTGACGTGATGCATGAGCAGGCTGCGGAAGTCCGCCTGCTGGTCGATGATCATGATTTTGATGCTCAACTCAGATTCGCGCGCAGGGCGCGCTCCTACAGCGCGATAACGTTGGACTCGTTATCGTGTTGGGTCTCACGTTCTTGCTTGGCAGCATCATTGCGACGCGCTTCAAGTTCATGCAAGTACTCGTCTGTAACATCTCCAGTGACATATTCACCCGAGAAGCACGAGGTATCAAACTCTGTGATGTCCGAATTGCCGTGGCGCACGGACCGAATCAGTCCATGCAAATCCTGATAGATCAATCGATCGGCACCAATGATTTCCTGAATCTCTTCGATTGTATGACCGTTGGCGATCAATTCGGCCGCCGCGGGCATGTCGATGCCATACACGTTTGGATAACGAACCGGCGGTGCCGCAGACGCAAAATAGACTTTTCTGGCGCCGGCTTCACGGGCCAGTTTGATAATTTGTTTCGATGTTGTGCCACGAACGATCGAATCATCGACGAGCAAGACATTCTTGTTACGAAATTCAAGGTCGATCGCATTGAGTTTTCGACGCACCGATTTCCGCCGCTCTTCCTGCCCCGGCATGATGAATGTTCGACCGATATATCGGTTCTTGATGAAGCCTTCGCGATACTTGACGCCAAGATGATAGGCGACCTGTAGTGCCGACGTTCGGCTGGTGTCAGGAATAGGGATAACAACATCGATATCGTGATCCGGGAAATCGCGAACGATCTTGCCTGCAAGCTCCTCACCCATACGAAGTCGAGCTTTATAGACCGACAGGTTGTCCAATATCGAATCGGGTCGCGCGAAATAGACGTACTCAAAGATGCACGGCGTATGTGCGGCTTCAATTGCGGAGTCGCGACAATGCAATACACCGTCATTCTCAATGATGATGCATTCTCCCGGGTTGACGTCGCGAACTCGTTTGAACTGCGATACATCAAGCGCCACGCTTTCGGACGCCACCATGTAGTCCTTGCGACCCAGATTTTCCTGTTCACCCAACACTAACGGGCGTATGCCATTTGGATCGCGAAATGCCACGATTCCGAAGCCAATGATGAGGGCAACCACTGCATATCCACCTTTGCAGCGCCGGTGCAATGCTTCGACCGCATCGAAAACATTTTCTGCGGTCAGATGGTCGTTAACTCGAACCTGCAACTCGTGCGCCAGCACATTCAACAGTACTTCCGAATCCGAGTTCGTGCTCAGGTGGCGTCGATCTTTCTGAATCAGGAGGTCTGCGAGCTCATCGTGGTTCGTCAGATTGCCGTTGTGTGCGAGGCAGATGCCGTAGGGCGAATTCACGTAAAACGGTTGGGCCTCAGCGGACTTGGCGCCGCCGGCGGTCGGATACCGCACGTGGCCGACACCAACATTACCTTCGAGACGCATCATATGTCGGCTGCGAAATACATCGCGAACCAGGCCATTGCTCTTGCGACTCTTCAAGCCGTGCTCATCGCTCCACGTCACAATACCCGCCGCGTCCTGGCCCCGGTGTTGCATTACCGTAAGGGCATCATACAAAGCCTGACTGACTGGCCCCGCGCTGACAATTCCGACCACGCCACACATACGCTTCTCTACAGTTCCACCGGCAGAACCGCGGGCAACTCGTCCGCTACCTGATCCGGTATGATTATTTCATAGCCCACGGGCGCCATCTCTTTGATCCAGTCGGCGACCACTTCAAAATGTGGTAACAGTCGGGATTTCAGCCACCACTCATCATTATCAAACCCCGAAAACTGCCCGCCGATGACGAACAAGGCAACCAATAAAACGCCGCGCAAGACACCGAATAGCGACCCGAGCAATCGATCCACTCCGCTCAAGATAGATAGGCGAACAAGTTTGGAAATCCCCCAGCCCAACAAGCCGCCGACCGCCAGAATAACGCCGAAAATAATGAGACGTCCGAACCAGGTTTGCAGCTCTTGCGAGCTCAACCAGCTTTCGGATAAATTTCCGACAGCCGGTCCGAAATACAGGGAAGCCCAAATCGCTATGACGAGTGTCGCGATCGAAATCGATTCTTTAACGAAGCCGCGTACGAATCCAACGATGATGGACGCGACCAGCGCTACGCTAATAATTATGTCGATGACCGGCATCTACGATGTCGTCTCAGTTCGGCACGGGTGAGGATGGATCAGGATTCTAGCAGATCATCAGGGATGCGGTAGCACTTGTCCTTTGTGACCGACTTTCAGGAGCTTCGCCGCCATGGCGTCAGCGCTTTCGCGGTCTTTTTGCGGTCCGATTCGCACGCGATGAAGCTGTCCTGAACTCGTTTTTAGCTGGCTCAGAAATGCTGCATAACCTTGTTTTCTAAGGTCTGCAGCGAGTTTCTCGGCATTTTCCTTATTGGAAAAACTGCCCAGCTGCACCGCCCACATTCCACTGGAAGAAGCGGCCGCTTGCACCTCAGGTACTTGAGGTTCCGGCGCAGGTTTCGGCTCGACGCGCGCAGGCTGTTTCTGTTCGACGGTCTTCGGCTCCGGCTTTTGAGGTTCGGGCTCAGGTTCAAGCTCTTTCTCAACAGCGACATCCTCCGTTTTGTTGGCGACTGGCAGCGGCTCCGTGCGTTCTCGGTCGAGCACCACGGTCTTGATGTTCTGATCTTCCTGCCCGGGCAGCAAGACCCGCTCCGAGACGATTTCGCCCTCCTGCGGCGGACCATCGAGAAATATGGGCACCACAAGTACCACGAAAACAACCAATACGATCGCGCCGATAATGCGTTCTTTCAAAGCTCTTTCCATCATGATTTTGGTCGTGAAATTGTCTTTAGTCGATTCAAGACGGGGCCCACCGTAAAAAATGAACCTGTGACGAGTATTCTGTCATTTTCTGAGGCACGGCGTCGGGCAAATTCGACCGCGGCCTCGGCCGATTCTGCGATCAAGCACGCGGTATCCGTCAGATTCGAAATTTGCCGGGCTAAATCACTGGCAGGAATTGCGCGCGGGCTGTCAGCGCTCATCGCTATCCATCGGTCGACGCATTTCGACAGCGGCCCAATTATGCCGTCCAGATCCTTGTCTTCCAAAACACCCACTATCGCGATGGTTTCGCCCGACGTGGCGGTCGTTGCCAGCGCGCCGGCGAGCACTTCTGCGGCAGCCGGATTGTGCGCGACATCAATCAACCAGTCCGTTGCGTCGATTCGTAGATTCTGCATTCGACCCACGAGCGACACATCCGGGAGTACGTCGTTGACCCGACGAGAATCGATCCGCCCCATCAAACCCGAAACGTCGAGAAGCGTGAGGACCGCGGCCGCATTAGCGATTTGAAACGCCCCCTTGAATCCCGGCGGCTCGAGTCCCTCGAACTCCTTCGTTGGTCCGCGCCATGACCACCTGCCATCACTATCGATGCTGTGATCGAAATCCCGGCTCGCCTGCAGCAGCATTGCGCCGCAATTGTCGGCGTGATCTTCGATGGCCGCGGGCATAGTCGAATTACCAAAGACGGTCGGTCGACCGTCCCGCATTACACCGGCCTTTTCGACGGCAATCGAAGCAACGTCGTTACCCAGCCAGTCGCAATGATCCAGCGAGACATTAGTAATAAGAGACGCGGTCGGATCAATAGCATTGCATGCGTCCAGACGGCCACCGAGACCGACTTCCAGAATCCAGACATCGAGGTTCTGCGCGGCGAAGATTGCAAGCGCCGCTAATGTGCCGAACTCGAAGTACGTGAGCTCCGTTTCATCCCTCGCCGCTTCAACCTGCTCAAAAGCCGCGATGATTTCGTCGTCACTGGCTGATTGGCCGTCGACAACGATGCGTTCGTTGTAGTCGAAGATATGAGGAGACGTGTACGCCCCGGTACGATGGCCGGATGCGCGTAACAACGCATCGGTCATAGCGACACTGGAACCCTTGCCATTGGTGCCGGCAATCAGAAGGACGTGTGGTGGTCGCGGCAAGTCAAGCCTGACGAGCACATCCTGGACGCGCTCAAGGCCAAGCTTGATTTCATTGGGGGATAGCGTTTCTAGCCAGGCCAGCCAATCGGACAGCGGCGCAGCTTTGGAAAACATGGCGGGTCTTAGGTTGCTGCAGAAGGGCTCGGACGACCCTCGAACTTGGCGAGCAAATCGCCAATTGCGTCGCGCATATTGCGACGGTCAATAATCATGTCAATCGCACCGTGATCGAGCAAGAATTCGCTGCGCTGAAACCCCTCGGGCAGACGTTCGCGAACCGTTTGTTCGATCACTCGGGGCCCCGCAAAGCCAATCAAAGCATTGGGCTCGGCGATATTGACGTCGCCCAGCATTGCCAGACTCGCGGAAACTCCACCGGTCGTTGGGTCTGTCAAGACCGACACGTAGGGAATCCCTTTGCTGCCCAGGTTGGCCAGTGCCGCTGACGTCTTGGCCATTTGCAGCAACGAAAACAGAGCCTCCTGCATGCGCGCCCCGCCGCTCGCGGCAAACGAAATCATGGGCATGTTGTTTTCGGCCGCGTGGTTTGCAGCGCGGGCAAATCGTTCTCCGACGACCGAGCCCATTGAACCACCCATAAATGAAAACTCGAAGGCACAAGCGACGACGGGTCGACCGAGCAATGTACCGCTTACGCTGACAAGCGCGTCTTTTTCGCCGGTCTTCTTCTGTGCCGCGACGAGACGATCCCGATAGCGTTTGCTGTCCTTGAACTTCAACGGGTCCTCGGGCTCGAGTTGTCCGGATAGTTCGGTTTGCGAGTCCGGATCGAGAAAAACCTCGAGACGCTTACGTGCGCCGATACGCATATGGTAATCGCATTTCGGACACACCTGCAGATTGCGCTCCAGCTCATTGCGATACAGTTGCGCATCACAGCGTGCGCATTTGATCCAGACCCCTTCGGGAACGGACCTCGACCGACTCTCGGTACTGATGCGCGACGGCATTAATTTTTCGAACCAGCTCATGTCGACATGATATCCATATAGTTTCGATTCAGCCAGTCGGCGGCTTCGGAATACAAGCGGCGGCCGGGTAATCGACCGACACCAGGGTCAGTCCGTGCGGTGGCGCGGCGATGCCACCTTTCTTTCGGTCGCGACTTTCGAGCACCTCCGCAATCCACTCGACAGGCTGCTCACCCTCGCCAACCGCAGCCAGTGATCCCATGATGTTCCGGACCATATGCTGCAGGAACGCATTTGCCGATACCTTAAGCGTGATCCAGTCGCCGTCGCGAGCAATAGCGAGCTTCGTAATATTGCGATTCGGCGTATTGGCGCGACATCCCGCCGCACGAAAGGCCGAGAAATCGTGTTCGCCCAGGAGGTGCTGTGCAGCTTCGTGCATGCGTTCTGCGTCCAGCGGCGCGTAAACCCACCAGGCCCGATGTCGGTGTAGCGCCGAGCGCTCGAGTCGATTCAATATGCGGTAGCGATAGTTTCTGCCGGTCGCAGCGAATCTTGCGTGAAACTCATCATCAACCTGCTGGGCCCATATAACGCTGATGTCGTCCGGAAGATTGCTGTTTGCACCGAGTAGCCAGCCGCGATCATCGCGTGCACTCGGCGTGTCGAAATGCACAACTTGCCCCGAAGCATGTACGCCGGTGTCCGTTCGACCAGCGCAGGTGACTTCAACCGCATGATCTGCGACTTTCTCCAGTGCTTCTTCGAGGCGTTGCTGAACACCGAGGCCCGTCTTCTGCCGTTGCCAGCCGTTATACGCGGTGCCGTCGTACTCTATGCCGAGCGCGATACGCATGTGATTGCCTGCGCCGTGTACTAGCTGGGCAGTGAATCCAGCAATTGCTGCGCTTGCTGCTTCTGACCATCGTCACCCTCATCGAGAACTTCCTCGAGGATGCTGCGCGCGCCGGCAGGGTCTCCCATATCGACGTAGGCACGTGCCAGATCGAGTTTGGTACCGACTTCCGTCATGGTGCGGGCTTCGTGCAGATCGCCGCTCATGTCTTCCGGCGCAAGTGCCATTGTCGGCACTTCGGCCGTTGCGTCATCCATCGTCGGACGCGGTTGTTCAACCGTCACGTCATCCCGCGTCTGCTCAATCGTGTCGCCGATCTCACTGA
>RCNG010001026.1_pt1 | contig 13606 bp, 11 predicted proteins | sample 2041371 | NCBI WGS metagenome assembly RCNG01 (sample SAMN09708227, study PRJNA481090) | Marine sediment metagenome, whole genome shotgun sequencing project. | biome: marine sediment; feature: ocean; material: sediment; isolation source: Sewage treatment plant 1 marine sediment (STP1) ... | reverse complement strand
AATACCGATGGCGGAGTCGCCCAGATAGCGGGCGATTTCCTCGGTGAGAATGACGGAAAAGAGGAAATCTGCCCCCATCCCCCCGCACTCTTCTGCCGCCCAGGGGCAGAAATACCCTTGCTCGCCCAGTTTCTGCCAGTATTCCCTCGGCATGGCACCGGAATCGCACCATTCTTCCAGCTGGGGAACATATTCATTCGCGAGGCAAATCCAGATAGGCGGGCGATGGATGGTACGCAGATAGGAGTTAGTTTATCTTATCCACGAGTCCTGCAATACTGGGGATACGTGTCATAAACCAGCCGGAGAATCTTCTGATACGCTTGGGCGAAGCCGGGGTTCTATAAGGCGCAATTCTTTCCGCCTCATTTGACTTATGAAAAGACTCAAGTTCTTTAAGGGCCTTCAAATCCCCGCGTTTTTCAATTTCTTTCCAGATGCAAAGCCGGTGATCGACAAATGTGCACCTGTCTCCTTCCTGCGGGGCTTTTTTGCACGGGCCGTATTTCTTTTTGGAAAAACATTCGTGACTCGGGCAGATACCACCCGTATAAGATATCACACATTGACCGCAGGCCAGACATCTGCTTTGGGCGACAAGGTCTTCTTTTCGCGTGATGGCACCACTTCCCAGGGAATCCAAGGCGGTGATAATAGGAAGCCCGGGATGTCGCAGATACGCCGTCTTAACCCCGCCCGCGCAGCTCAGCATCAATATGGCATCACAGTCTGATTTGACGGGATTCAAATAGATTCTGAATGTTTCTGCCATGACTTCTTCACAACAGCAGATGTTTACAGTTTTTGACAAAACGACATCTTTCCCGAGCTTTTTCAGCAGCCGGCTCATGATTTCAAGACCACCCGGCCCTCCTGTCCCGCTCAGGTTAGCGCAGGCGTTACATGAAAAAACAGCAAGACGGTTTATATTATCCAGCAGATAGGCGATTTCTTCTTCTGATTTAAATTCCGATACAACCATGCGTCCCTCCGTTAATCAGATTCACATTGCTTACAGCAGGGAGATGCGCGCGTCAACGAGCCGGCTGTGGCCGGAGGGTTTCCTTGCAGCTCCTCTGGCTCTAGTTGAACGAGAACCGGATATAGTTCTTGTACCCTTTTCGCTTCCATTCGGTGAAGACGTGAGGGGTGAACATGAAGAACGGATCGGGTACGTGCAGCCCGAGCAGAGGGAGCGGCTTCGTCATTCCGAGGCGTTTCATCTTCTTCACCATCGTAAGCAAAGGAAGCTCTAGTTGATAATTGTAGTCCAGTCTTCCTTTGCCAACGATTGCCACGATACGGGATACGGTCACCGGGTCCCGCGTGGCCCCCTTGATAGGGTGGTGTGCCTTTCTCCATTCCCTGACAGCCTCCTCAGAGCTAAAAAAGCTGTTGAAATCACACCAGCCCAGAATATCATCCGGTATGCGGCTCATGGGGAACCCGAAGTGCACACGCAAGGTCTTGGGGGAGTAATCCAGCAAGCTGCCGTCGCGGCCGACCAGTTCGACCGGTTCATGGGTCTGCCGGCACACGGACCGGACCACGACCTCCTTGCCCGGAAACATCGCCGAGACGCCGCAGCACTCGACCGCACACTCCCCGTACCATTTCTGTTCACCATTCACGGATATCTTGTAGTGGTTCTTGAAATTTGAGAAAGGTCGGGCGTAGAAGATCTCGCCCACAGCGGGGAGCCCCCCTTCCACAGGTTCGTCTTGGAACAAGCTCTGACGTGCATGTCTTTCGTCCTGAACGGCGATGCATACCGCTGCTTCGAGATCCTTGAAAACCCGATCGATCTCCTCGGCGGGCAGAGAGTGCTTCCTGGAGATCTCCGCCACCGTTGGTGCGGTGCCCTCCTTGAGAACCTGGTCCATGATCGTCTTTCTCACCTGCTTTGCCATTTCGGGCAATTGCGCCATGATCTCATCCTCCCTCGTAGATGACGTTGCGGACCGGCCTTCCTGGATCACGCAGGTTTTCGTGCGGCGATTTTCGTCTCAACCGACGCGGTAAGGTGCTTGGCGAGCCGTTTCGCCAGGGAGACGATGGTAACCACGGGCGGGAGCCCCCAATCCTCGGGAATCACGCTCGCGTCCATGCAGTAGCAACCCTTGATGGGCGTCTGGCAGTCTTTGTCCAGCAATTCACCAATTCGAACGGATGCGACCTGATGAGCAGCAAAGACAGTGAGTGCCGTAAGATCCTCCCGCCTCACACCGGCCTCTTGCAGAATCTGCTCCGCGATAACGGCCCCCTTGTTGAGCTTGGCCTGGCAATCCTCGTCGATGGGCTTGGAAAAGGACCCGTCCAGGTTGATCCTTCCCTCCACACGGTCTCTCGTTATCGCCATGATCCCCAGTGTTCTCCCCGTCTGGAAGACCTTTTGCAGTCGGCCCCAACCCCTGGGTCCTGCCAAACCCAGAAGGGCTGCGTACATCATCGCTTTGGGCGCGGCAGAAGCAAGGATGAGCCCTTCCTCGGAGAAGTTCACCCCCGCTACCGCGGGAACCTCGGTTTGGGGGGAGTGATTCCGAGCGGGGCCTACAACGTAGCGTCCGAAGTCGACGGCGAATCCGTGGCCCGCATCATAGAGGCCGGACCGCTGAAGAATCCGGGGCGATCCGAATCCACCTGCCGAGACGATGACGGTATCCGCCAGGATGTTCATCCAGCCGTCTCGCCCCCTTGCCCTCACCCCGACCGCTTCTCCGGACTCTGTCAGTACCCGCTCGACCTCGGTCTGCAGGAGAAGCTGCGCTCCGCTCACAACAGCATCTTCCAGGAACTCCCGGGCCGTCCACTTCGCGCCCTCCTTGCAGCCGGACATGCACTGGTCGCAGTCGGGCCTGCACTTCTCGGCTCGAATGAGGCGGTCGAGCGGCTTCCAGTCGAGACCCATCTTCCGAGCCTCCTCCATGATCTTACGGGCGGCGGGTCCTATGTGCGAGTCCGGCAGGGGCCCGATCGGGACCTCTTCGTAGAACTCGTCCACCTCCTCCTTGAGATCGATGTCGTACTTTTCCTTGAACCACCCAGGTGGCTTGAAGGCCAACCCGCCGTAGACAACAGAGCCTCCGCCCGCTGTTCTGCCCGAGACGACCCAGTTACCCTCCCTGGAGAAGGTCATTCCTTTCCGATCCAGCATGTTCACCATCGAGAGGGTGTATCCGAACCACTTGTGATACTTCCCGGCCTCGCAGACGATGACCTTCTTGCCCCTTCGGCTCAGTTCCCGAGCTACAGTGGCTCCCCCGGGCCCCGACCCTGCAATGACGACGTCCGCCTGCAAGGTTCTGGTCGGTGTTCCGTTCATCTTCTCCCCCAGAGCAATAGATTATTAATCTAAACGATATGTTCTCCAGCGAGCCAGAGGCGGTTTTCACCGGATCCTTTTGAAGCATCAAGGTTCACTTGGCCAGCCGCTGAAATCCGGCCAGAGAGTAATCACCTTCCTTCTGCACCGTGTCATAGAATCTCTGAGGACGGCCCTCGGCACCAAGAGTATTAATCACCGTTGCATGGTCGGTACGATCATCGATAGCGAGCATGAAATTGGGGGCCATGAGCCTCACGCCCTTCTCTTCGTCAACGAACCCGGCAAATACCAGCCACACGTTTTTCCAGTAATCGTCAGCGCGGTCGTAAATCACCTTGAATGTGGCGACGTGGTTATTGTCCGCGTCCACCCAGAGTTGCTGTTTTCCATAATTGTAATAGGGGTCGTTCGCCGTCAATTCCAAGACGTAAACGGGACGCTTCGCCCAAACCAGGGGGTTCTTTTCCGAGGGAAACCAGGGTGCGTTCTGCGCATCTTTCGTTTCGTAGTTCATCTCGACATGCGGCGTTCTTTGCGTCGTTGTCCACGCTTCGCCTTCATTGCTGAGTGGTTGGACCGTCTTATACACGAAAGGCAGCAGACCCTCTTGCTTTCTCAGCAACTTCCATGTGAAGGAGCCAACTTTTCCGTCGAAAACCCAGGCGTCATCCACACACAAATCGGACCCGACATATGAATCGGAACGATTTGACGGACTCATCCGGCGGATCCTTCGGATGGCAGGGATGTAGGCGAACGTACTGTCCAGGCGAGCGTCTCGATAACGCCAGAGCAGAATGTTCGTGCCTGCAATGTCGAAAGGCGCCGTGATCTGGAGAATCGTGTATCGCTCGATATTTTCCTTGTTCCTGTTCTCCTTTTTTGAGGGAAGCCCATCCATGGGGAATTGCTTGAAGCTCATGTCTACTGAACGCTCCTGCCCCCCGCGGCCAACCCATGTGATCCTAAGAGGCCAATCGATATTCCCCTGTGTGAAGCCGTGGTAAAAGTTGTTGAAAACGATCTTGGATGCGGCCTTCGGATCGTTCAAGTCGATCTCCGGGAAGGGGATGCCTTCGATGAAATCGGGAGGCTTTCCGCTCTGGACCTCTATGATGACGCCTTCCTCGTTCAAATCATACTTGCCCTTGTTCGACTCGAGGTGCTGTTTATCATAGGGGCTCATATGCTCCCTGGGGTCAAAGGCCAAATCATCCACTCGGATGATGAGATCCCCTTTCTTTACGTAGTTGAGGACCGGCTCCGGCACCATCCCCTCGATCTTCTCCCAGTTCGTCTCGTCGATCACGTCACCGGCCTCGACGTCGGCTAAAGCCGAAGATCCCAGACACAAAGCTGCCCAAAGGCACGTAAGCAACAGACTCGAGTATGTTTTGAACCTCATGATTTCCTCCTGGTGATTGAGGTGTTCATTCGTCGTTAGCTTAATAGGTAGGTCAGGATAAAGCTGATCTGATCCCGGTCCCGGAAAAGGCCGAAGTTGGTGAAGCTACCCGCGATGGCACTGTACTGGATCATGAACCGGAAGGGCCCGCGGATGAAGTTCACCTGGGGCTGCACGAGCCAGGCCCCCCGTGGGTCATAGGCCACGGCCAGCTGGGGTACGAGGTTCCCCTGCATGTAGTTCGTGTTCACAATGCCGGTAATGGAGTTCTCGTACTCCTTCACGCCTGGAAATCTGAGCAAATCTGGAGAGATCGGGGCTGCTTGCGCCATCCGGTCGTCGTAGTTGGACACCCACTGTCCGAAATACTGCATGGACAGGAAGAACATGCTGTTATTGTTCAAGGGCCGGATCCAGAGTTGCTTGTCGAACCCGATCATGAACCTGAGGATGTCCCGCTTCGGGATCTGGCCGTCTTGCGGGTTCAGGGGCAATCCGTCCAGGCCCAACTTGCGGATATCTACCCCCAGGATTTCAGCAGCCAGATCCAGCAAGGCGGGCGGCAGCGGTATGGTGGGGCCCCAGAAGGTCGACAGACTCTCCTCCGGGATGAATACGGGCTCGTTCCAGAACCAGGCAACCTCCCCGCGAAAGACGATGTTTGTGATCGATTCAAAAAAGCTCATGCTCGCGCCGGTGACCTGCACGCTCGGATAGGAACCTTCCAGGATGAGTGCGTCCAGGCTCGTGAGCAACGTATTGTCCCCAACTTGCGTGAGCTTGCTCTGGTCAACCACCGAGCGCAAGGCAGGCCCATCAAGAAAACTCTTGTAGTGGCCTACCGACCAGTTCAGGTTGGCCCCCGCCATCCCTGCAAGGCGTACCCCCCACCTGCTGCTATCCATCGTCTTGTCCGGAGTGACGATACGAATCGCGGGAAAGAACACTTCCGGAAGGGGTACGAAATAGGGCGTACCAATCGGTGCAAAGGGAGCCACCCGTGCGTCCCAGGTCCCGGGCACCCAGAACCCCTCCAGAACGACGGAAGACAACGGCCCCACCACACCAACGTCGAAGGTTCCCCGTAGCATCCAGAGGGGAATCCGCCGGTCGTCCAGGTCCTCAAAGGGCCCCCCAAAGGTGTTGTCCAGGGGGTTGATCCCGTCCAGGAGCCGAAAGAGGTCGGTCTCACCCCAGGCGAGGTTCTGTCGACCGATCCGGAGAAACACGGGGCCTCGGGAAAGATCAACATAGAACTCCCACAGATCGTACGCCTGCTTGAAATTATCGATGTTTTCCCGGTCCTGATCTCGAACATACTTGAACTTGTCGGACCCGACATCGTAGAGGGCGTCGTACATAAACCGCCCCACGAGGTGATACCTGCTGTCAATCTGGAGCTTCTTCAGCGGCCACAGAATGTCCAGTGTCTTCGTAAGCTCTCCCAGATCATGATTGATCTCGATCAGAGCGAGGTTGCGCCACTGGACCAGATCGCCTACGGTCGCGCGCGCATACGTATACCCTTCCCGGTCCTGCAACCGAAAGGTCGCCCGGGTCTGTACCTTGGCCGATACTTGCAGTGTCGCCTTCTGGTCGATGTAGAATGCCTGAGCTTCACGGTGGAATGCGGAAAGAAAGAGGCCGAGGAGAATGGCCCCAAGTACCCATATTTTACTCTTCATGCCTGACACCCCCCTTTGTGTCGCCTTTACGAATTCAAGAGCTCCTCACGCTTCTCCAGTCAAGTTCTGATAACGGCCTCGCCGAACATCACGGAACCGAAGATGTTCTCGCACATCGGGAACCCAACTCTTGGATTTCTTGTGCGGACAACTCATCGTTGTTCCTTTCTGAACTGCTCAAGGACATCCGGGAACATCCGGCTCAAGGGGTGCGAGCCGGACGGCAACGTGCCGGTCTCTTCGTAGGCTAGGGCGGCTGTCATCGCACTTGCCGCGGAAACGGCTGCAAAGACCCGGGAGGTGCCGGACATGGGCCCGTAGAAGAGGAAATCGCTCAGCAGCCCACAGACGGCGTGCGCTCCTGCATCCACTGCAGGGAACTGCTTCTTCGACTCGCCTTCCGCAGACTTGCGCCACATGTAGCTTCCGTTCGATGGCGCAAAACCTACAGGCAGGCCGAACTCGCTCTTGATCAGGTGGTTCGCCTTCATCGAAAGGCTCATGGCCGGGAGGTTCATGGCCGCAGTGTCGACCAGGGTGCTCGCAAAACCGCCTTCCTGGACCAAAGGAAGCAGTTCTTTCAGGGAGGAGACCCGTCCTGCAGCCGTCTTGTCGTTCGTGTCGAAAACCTGGATCACCACATGCTTTATCCCCAGTTCTTTGAGTTCAGACACCTGTGAGGCTGTGTCCTCATCCCAGGGCGTGATGGAGTTGTACAGGACCCTTTCCTGGAGCCCGAGCTCAGCGACATAGCGCGCTGCAGCGAGGCGGGTCTTGAGCTGCCAGATGTCGATGGCAAAAGGCAAGTCGGTTACGCTGGTGAAGAAATCGATATAGCCCTTGATCTCGTCCGCCGTGTTTGCGACCAGCGCCACCATCCCTGGCACGCCCGTCTCCTGAGAGACGGTTTCCAGTTCCCGGATGCGAACCTCTGCCTCCCGTCTGTCGAATTCGCCGTGCTTACGGCTCTTCAAGAGTGCATCACCCTTCTGGAACATGTTTCCCACCAGGAGGGGAGGATTCTCTCCCGGCTGGCCACCGACCCTGAGGCCCCCGATGTCGCACACCTGCTGCTCTTTCTGATATCGAAGCATGTGATTCCTCTCTCACGGGCTGGGTTCACCGCACTCGGCCGGTTGGGCCAGACCCTTCCGCGGGAACAGGGGGCTTGCGGTTCTGCCACTGCCCCATGGAACGGGAAAAGAAGATTTCCGAATACACACGGGAACCGAGAAACAGATCGTCCACAACGGAATACACATCAAGGACCATGGCCTCGTCGCCTGACAGGTAGAAGTCGTACTCGCCGCGGGGGAGTTCTCGGGCCAGATAATCCGTTACACTGCCGGGGAACGGGCTCTGTTTTCCACCTTCCCGGAAAGAGGCTTGGGGAACACAAGGGACAAACTTCACCCCGTTTTTCTCAAAGAAGTCCTCATAATACAGTTCCTGCGGTGAACTCACCCCGTGGACCATCATGAAGTCCCGGACACCGGAGCGCACCATCGAAACGAAGGGGACGATTCCAATTCCCGTGCCCACAAAGACCTTCTCTCGGGTCGATGGAATGAACGCGAAGTCTCCGTGAGGCCCGGTGAACTCGATTACAGAGCCTGGCTCGATGGCAGCCAGATAAGAAGAGACCTTTCCTTGAGGCAGGTGCAGGATGCAGAGAGCCAGGAAAGGGTCTTCAGGGGACGACACCAGACAGTAGGCCCTTTCCGTCTCCATGCATCGGACCCGAATGGACTGCCCTGCACGGAAAGAAAAGCCCTCCGGCCGTGTCAGGGTAATTTCAAAGACATGCTCCGAAATCCAACGCCGGCCCGTCACTTCCACGTGATGAGGCTCCCTTCGGATCGGGTGCATCGAACTCATGGAGACCTCCAATTTTCAAGCAACCAAGATTAAACCCAGCCAGCTTCTGGCCGTCTCCTCGCCGAAGCTCAGCTCCAGGCCCACTCGCTCTGCAGTGGCAACCACGTCGATCCCCATGGCTTCCATCGATGGCCGGGCGCGAAAGGGGTGGCGGCAACCCTTGCCACCTTGAGCCGCCACACACTGGTCACAAAGCACACATCCTCCGGCCGAGAACCCGGCAGCGAAGCGGTAGCCTGCTTGGAAGCACATCGCCTCGGTCTGCTCAATGACTTCCAAAAGCTTCTCCTTTGCGCCGTTCAGCGCCTGAAAATAATCGCCGTCCGGCCCCGGGTCTGCTGCCTTCCCATTTATGGATACGTCAGCAGAACGCCAAGCCTTCGCAAGGTCCCCGGCCCTTTCCGTCTCCTCTGTGGTCTTCCCATGGGCGTTCTGCACCCTGATGAGGACGGCCGTGGAGTACTCCGCCAGTATCTTTCGGAACCGGGAGACGGACATCACGTTCGGAGGACACATCAGGTTGCGGCCGTAAAAGGAACAGACCGGCACCAGGCACTTGAGAAGCACACGCTCGTCCAGGACGATCTTCGTGGCCGACAGGAGGATTGCATCTGCAGCCCCCAGGTCAAGTGCCTTCCGGCACAACTTGCGCAAGAAAGAGGTCAGGTCGGGCTCCACGTTCAAGGCGTCCGGCCCCTCTTCCCTTGACGGCGTGAAGAGCACTTTTTCAGCTAAGTTTTCCATATTCCCTCGCCGCCCTCATGAGGGCTTCCATGTTCTCCTTGGGAACCGTGGGCCAGATGTCGCAGCCCGGCCAGAGAGCATTCACACCTTTGTCGATTGCGTCCTTGACCGCTTGCTCGATTTGTTCCGGTGTGCCGTTGACCAGAACGCTGTAGGCATCGATGTCGCCGAGGATCAGCGCGTCTGCTCCCAGCTTCTGACGGGTGACAGCCACATCGTTCTTGCATTCCACGCTCACCGCATCAGCCCCGCATTCGCCCAGGAGTTCGATGATCATGTTCGTGTCGCCGCACATGTGCAGAACATTGGGCGAGTCGATCTCGGAGAAGATTCTGTCGAGGTGGGGCTTGATGAGCTTCCGGAAGATGGCAGGGCTCAGGATGTCCGGACCCGCCCCCATCTCACGGATGGTGATGTAATCCGCACCGGCCTCCCGATAGAGCCGGATCACTTCAATGAGGAAGGAGGAGACCTTGTCCAATATCTCATTCATCAGGGCCTGCTTCTTGTACGCCGCCCGGGACAGGTTGGAGAGATCAACGATCTGGCCGGTCTGCGTGTACGGCCCGAGAACCCAGGATCCGATCACGACCTCTTTACCCACCCGTTCCTTGAGCTTTGACAGGGCTTCCCGCACAATGGGGATCCGGCCCGCGTTGGCCAGGTCGGAGGGAATCTCGATCTTCAGGTCGTCCACCTTTTCTGCAGCAGGCTTTTCGATCGTGGGATAGACCACATCGGTGCGGTGCGAGTAGTAGTTGACCTTGCTGCCCAGCACTTCGGCCTCCACACCCATGTCAAAAGGGACTACGGCACACTCAAACCCGAAGAGTTCATAGGTCGAGGCAGCCACGCGGGCCATCTTCTCGGCGTCCGTGTGGATTTCCGAGAAATTCCATCCGTATTTCTCGACTCCGTGGAGAGTGATATTCCCGTAGCCGCTGAAGACCGGGATTCGGTCAACCGGCTCGTGCTTGAACATCTTCAGGGCCCGTTCCCTTGAGTTCATCAGGGGCCTCCTTCCGTCTGGTCTGTCTCAGCCCTATTGCTTGCCCATTTCCTCTTCCCTTAGCATCTTGAGCAGGTGGATCGCCTCGTCCACGGCCGTCCCGGCCGTTTTGGCGTATCCGTCGGCCCCGTATTTCTCGGCCACCTCCGGATTGATCGGGGCGCCACCGAGCAGGATACGCACGTTCGGATTCTTCTCCTTGAGCTTCCGGATCACCTCGGGCATACCAAGCATGCTCGTGGTCATCAGCGCGGAGAGCCCCACCACATCCGAGTCGGTCCGGACCTGCTCCTCCACGAACTTCGCGAGAGGCACGTCCTTCCCGAGATCGTGGACGGTCCAGCCCGCCACCTCGAACATGATCTTCACGAGGTTCTTGCCGATGTCGTGCACATCGCCTTCCACTACGCCTAGGACGATGGAGCCCTTCACCTCGGATTGCCGGCCCGAGGCTTCAATGGCCGGTTTGAGGACCTCCAGGCCGGCGTGCAGGGCATCGGAGCACATGAGCAACTCGGGCACGAAGTACTCCTTCTGGTTGTACAGGTCACCCGCCGAGATCATGCCTTCCGCCAGGCCTTCCATGGTGGCCATGAAGGGGTCCACCCCCTCTTCCAGGGCAGTCTTCGCCCATTTGGCCGCTTCCTCTTCCTCGAAGTCCTTTACGGCGATCTTCAAACCCTCGAGAATCTCCTTGGTTCTGTCTTCACTTGCCATAAACCATCTCCCCTGTCCTCGTTGTTCTCAGGTAGAATTATTCGTACCAGCCGAAATCGTTGACCGCTTTGGTCATGGCCCACACGCTCCCGGCCGGAGCCATCGGAGGCAGTTCACAGCCCACTGAAAAGATGTACCCTCCGGGAATGCTTTTGTGCTCGAGTACGAGGTCCCGGCTGGCCTCGTAGACCTCGTGGGGTCGCTGGTTCTGGACGATGGCAGGCTCGAGGTTCCCGAAGGCAATGTGCTCCGGAAAGAACTCGGCCACCCTTGCCAGATCGATTTCGTGACCCACGCTGATGATCCCCGGGTCGCCCATCTCCACCTCGGCCCAAAAGGGAAGATTATCGTTCTGCTCGCCGCAGGGATGAAAGAACAAGTGCTTGTAGCCTAACTCCCTGTAAGCGGCATGCTGCTCCTTCAGGTAGGGAAGGCAGAACTCCTTGAACATCTTGGGCGAGATGACCTGATTCGAGTGGGTGGGCCCTCCGACGATCGGACAGATCCTTGCCGGGTCGAATTTCTCGGCCCACAACCTAGCCACGGCGATCTGGAAGTCGGTCACAAACCGGAAGGTCTTGTGCACAAGCTCAGGTTTCTTGTACATCATCCGGCACAACTTCTCGATGCCGATCAGCGCTCTCCCTGTTTCCATGGGACCAATCCCCAGCAGGCCGACCACCAGGCCCTTGGGCTGACGCTCCAGCGCGTAGGCCACCGAGGCAAGCATCATGGGAATGGTTCCCACCTGTTCCAGGTTGTCCGGGATTTTGAGGTTCAGGATGTCCTCGTCGCACTGAACGGGATGCCGCGTAACCGTCGGGGCCTGGGAAAAATCGCCCTCGGGCCATTTGACATCGCCTCCAAATTCCAGGGCGGGCCAGCACGTGAGAGGACCGGGGATGATTACTATAGGCAGCCAGCCGTACTGCTCGTTGGCCCAGACCTGCGCGTCAATGCTAACCTTCACGTCCGTGTAAACGTCAGTGATGGTGTAGCCCGCATTCACCACACTGTAGCCGAGAGAAAGGGGCCACAAGGGTACTCGGTCCGGTCGTTGCCGGTTCAGAAGTGCTTCCAAACGTTCGAGTTCACTCATGCCCTGCTTCGATCCTGTCATCTTCAGGCCCTCCCTACCCGATTCCTGTGCCGGCAGAATTGCCGTCTGAGCGACCGTGTCTGTTATCAGCTCAGAATCTTCTCTTTCAAGGGTCGTGCCAAAAAAAAAGCAACTCGGGAAATCTCCCAAGTTGCTTAAAATATTACACTTTTATTGGTAGGGACGGGGTTTCAAGACACCAGAGAACCGGTCATTTCCCCCGAAATATCGGGTATTACCCGAAATGTCGGGGCTACTTCTCGCGTCTGATGCCCAGTTTTAGCATTCTAGACTCCAACGTCGATGGCTTTAGTCCCAATAGCTCTGCCGCCCCGTTCTTCCCGCGGATACGCCAGCCTGTCATGTGTAGGACTTTGCGTACATGATTCCTCTCGATCTCCGTCAGATTCGTTGTGTCTCCGTGACTTGGTTCCAGGGTTCCTCCCAGCTCGACATGCAAAACGGAACCCTTTGTCAAGACCATCGCTCGTTCCACCAGGTTCCTCAGTTCCCGGACGTTCCCCGGCCAAGAGTGCCTCTGTAAGGCTTTCATGTACTTCTCCGGGATTCTCTCGATGGTCTTCCCCATCCTCTTCTCGAACTCTTTTACGAAGTGCCACACCAGCCTCGGGATGTCTTCCCCGCGATCACGAAGAGGGGGGACGGAAACAGGAAAGACATTCAAACGATAATAGAGGTCTTCCCGAAACCCTCCGTTTCGAACCGCACCGGCCAGGTCCCGGTTCGTGGCGGCGATCACGCGAACATCGACCCTGATGGTTTTCGTGCTCCCCAGTCGCTCGAACTCTCCACCCTCGAGGACCCTCAGCAGTTTGGCTTGGACTTCCCGGGGAAGCTCTCCGATCTCGTCCAAAAAAATCGTCGATCCGTCCGCGACTTCGAAACGCCCGCCTTGTCTCGAAATGGCTCCTGTGAACGCGCCTTTCTCACGGCCAAAGAGCTCGCTCTCGATCAGGGTGGTAGGCAGGGACCCGCAGTTCACCTTCACCAGTGCTCTTCCCTTGCGTGGGCTCATGTTGTGGATCGCGTGGGCGACCAGCTCTTTACCGGTGCCGGTCTCTCCAAGGATAAGAACCGTGGATTCCGTGCCGGCTACCTGTTCCACCCTGCCCAAAACGTTCTTGGTCGCATCGCTCTTGCCCACAATGCCCTTGTGTTCCTGTTCGAGCCTGATCTCTTCACGGAGATACAGGTTCTCCTTCTCGAGTTGCTGTTTCAACCTTTCAATCTCGGAAAAGGCCTTCTGAAGTTTTTCCTCTGCTCGCTTGCGTTCCTGGGCGTTGAGAAAGACCTCGCCAAGAAGCCGCAGTCGCGGCACCATCTCAGAAGGCCAGTTCCGTTCGTGCCGGAGAACATTCAGAGCCAGCAGAGAAACCAGGGATCCTCTCGCCATCAGTGGAACGACCATGGTTGATTTCACGCCTTTCCTCCTGGCCCACTGCTTTTCCTTGATCGCCTCCTCTGGAAGATCTTCCACCCGGTCGATGATCGTGACTTCGCCGCGGTTGGTGCGTTCGATTACCCACGGAAAGTCGTCTTCAGCTATCCTGACAGGGAACGGTTCAATTCCTGGCATGGACCACGAATGCTTGGAGTAGAAACGCCCATCATCGGGTGACCTCTCCCACAGGATTGCCCGGTCTACCTGGAGGAATTTTGCGATTTGTTCGAGACCGCTCGATATCTCCGCATCGACTCGATCTACAGGAATGTTGACGAACTT
>RCNG010001179.1_pt1 | contig 13608 bp, 9 predicted proteins | sample 2041371 | NCBI WGS metagenome assembly RCNG01 (sample SAMN09708227, study PRJNA481090) | Marine sediment metagenome, whole genome shotgun sequencing project. | biome: marine sediment; feature: ocean; material: sediment; isolation source: Sewage treatment plant 1 marine sediment (STP1) ... | reverse complement strand
CCATAGTCACGCCCACCGGGCGGGGCGATCAAACGTTCGGCCACCTCTTTCTGAACCATGAACACGGCACCGCTGACGAGTTCCCGCAGGTCCGCCAGGGCAAACAAGACCGTGCTGGTCAAAACGTAGGGCAGATTGCCGGCGATGACCGGCCGCTTCCCGGCCGCGGCCACGGCGGCTGTCCAATCCAGTTTGGCCAGGTCCCCTTCGATGAGGCCAAAGGAATCCCGCGGGCCAAACTCGGCCTGCAAAAGTCCACACAGATGGCGGTCCACTTCCACGCAGACCACCTGTGAGGCCCCGGCCAGCAGGTGGACCGTGAGGGCTCCACCCCCGGCGCCCAGCTCGAGCACGCAATCGGCGACAGCCAGGGTATCCTGGGCGATGGCCCGGGCCAGGTTGCCGTCCACCAGGAAATTCTGCCCGCGCCGCTTGACCGGGCGTATACCGTATCTGCGCAGCAGGGCATGTTTCGCTCAAGAAAAACTCCGTGCCGACCAGATCGAAAGTTCCGGAAATCATTCCCCGGACCGATCCGGATACAATTGAGAAAACCGCCGAGCCGCCGACTCCCCGAACATCCTGCAGAAGGATTCGGTAGTCCTGCGGGCGACCGCGACCGGATCCAGGCCCAGGATTTCCGCCACCTTCTGCAAAGTGTGAGGCAAATACGACGGTTCGTTTCGTTTACCCCGATAGGGCACCGGTGGCAGCCAGGGCGCGTCCGTTTCCAGCAGGATCATATCCACGCCCGCCAGGGCCACCAAAGCCGGTAACTGGCTGTTTTTATAGGTCACCGGGCCGCCGATGCCCAGCAAAAAACCATGCTCGCGGGCCCAGGCGACGGAATCGGTATCCCCGCTGAAAGAATGAAGCACTCCTTTGGCCTGCGGCACCCCGCATCTGTCGATGTGTTCCAGAGTCTCGGACCAGGCGTCCCGCACGTGAAAAACCACCGGCAGGCCCACCCTGTCGGCCAGCGCCAGCTGGGCGGTCAGCGCCGCTCTTTGCGCGGGCCGAGGCGAAAGATCCCGGTAAAAATCCAATCCGATTTCCCCGATGGCCACCACTCGGGGATCGGCGGCCATGACCGCCAGTTCTTCGAGGGCCACATCTCCCGCGGCCGTCAATTGTCCCTTTTCGTCGGCCAGCATCAGAGCGTCATGGGGATGGATGCCGACCGTGGCCAGGATATCTGGATGGGCTGCGGCCAGGGCCATGGACTCCCTGCTGGAAACCAGATCGTAACCCACGTTCAGGAAACCGCCGACCCCCGCCTGTCTGGCGCGATCGACTACCTGATTTGATTCGGCGGAAAACTCGTGGCGGTTAAGGTGAACATGGCTGTCGATCAATGCCGCCCTCCCGAGCCGTGGCCGCCCGCACTCGAACCGCCTTTGCAACCGTGCGGTTTACCTCGGCCGCCCGCCGACCCCGGGGCGGGAAGATTCCGGTCGTTTTCCCACTGCAACTTTTCGGCCGGCCATTCGGTCAACCCTTCGGTACCGGGCCTGGCCACGCAGACCGTTTCTTGTAACAGGTCTATTTTGCGAACAGTTCCGGATCCGTCGGGGGTGACAATGTGCGACCCCACCCTGGGCAGATGAACGCGAGCTCTCCGGTACACCTCGTTTTCATAGGTCAAGCAGCAGCGGAGCCGCCCGCAGGGGCCGGACAGCTTGCTCGGGTTCAGGGGTAGTTGCTGGACCTTGGCCATCTTCAGGGTCACCGGTACGAATTCGTGAAGGAAAGTGGAACAGCAGAATTCCCGACCGCAGACCCCGAGGCCGCCCTTGAGGCGGGCTTCGTCCCGGACGCCGATCTGGCGCAGTTCGATGCGGGTCCGGAAAATCCCGGCCAGGTCGCGGACCAGATCGCGAAAATCGACACGTTTTTCGGCGGTGAAATAAAAGGTGATCTTTTTATGATCAAACTGCCGCTCGACGGTGACCAGGTTCATCTTCAGCTTGCGGGCCACGATTTTTTCCCGGCAAATGTCCCAGAATTCCCATTCGTCGCCGCGGTTGTCGTGAAGCCGGGCCAGGTCCTGGGCTCCGGCCACCTGCACCACCCCCTGCTTCTGGGCCAGCTTCCACCACTCCGGTTTGCCGGGGCCGACGTATTTGACCTGCCCCAGGTCACGTCCGCGATCCGCTTCCACCAGACAGTACTCCCCGACGGTCAGCTTCAGATTCCGCCGGTTGTGATAATAACTCTTGCGATGTCCCTTGAACTGAACCAGAACCAGGATTTCCCCTTTCTGGTCGGAAGCCGGGTTTTCGCCGCCGGAACGGCGACCGTGGGCCTGACAACCGTCAGGAAACGGCGGCCCCTGAGGTAAGGTCTCGTTCGGCATGATCTATCAGTCCTTCGAACAATACGGCCATGGCCAGGCCGATGTTGATGTTTCTGTCAATTTCCCGGCGCGAGGCCTCGATCCGCCCCATGTCCTCGAGCAAAGACGGCGTGGATCGGGTCGTGGCCGCTCGGGCCGTCAAGGACGCGGCCGCAGGCAGGCGGCAGCGCCGGTTGTCACCCAGTTCTCGTTGGTGGACCGCATCACTGTATAGGAGATTGAGTAATTCGCATAGCTGGATGGCCCGGTCGCGCCGCCGGGGACCGGAATCGGCAACCAGTTTTTTGGCATCGATACCGTCAGGTCGACACAGATGGGACATGTGCCCCCGGTGGAGTTCGTCCGCGGCTATGGCCGCCAGGGCCCGGTCACGGCGATGGATTCCCTCGAACAGGCAGGTCGCCCAGGTGGCCATGATCTTTGCCTCAGTTCCCAGCAGGACCAAACCTCGGCGGGCATTGCCTTCAGCGGTCCGGGCCGCGGCGGCGGCGGTGTCTTCATCGACCTCGCCGATTTCCCGCAGCAGTCCGGTCAATTCTTCTTCGGACCAGGGCTCGAACCGGATTTTCTGGCAGCGGGACAGGATGGTGGGCAACATCCCCTCGGTCCCGGTGGTCAGCAAGAAGATCACCGTGTCCGGCGGGGGCTCCTCAAGGGTCTTCAGAAAAGCGTTGGCCGCCGCGGTGTTCAGGCGATGGCCGTCGGCAATGACAGCTACCTTGAAGGGGCTCTGAAAGGCCCGGCGGCGCAGCCAATGGATCAGCGACCGGATGGTCATGGGTTCGGGATTTTCCGGATCCCCGATGCGGACCTGGGCGGTGGCGGCGGTGGGGTCCTGATAGAATGGGTTGGCGATCTTCTGTTCGAGCAGATCACGCACCCCGCCCTCGTCCACAGAAGCCGGGGCCGGGCCGATCCAGCGGATGTCCGGGTGCTGGAAACCCAGGGCCTTGACGCAGCTTTCGCACAGCCGGCCGGGACCGCAATTTCCAGGGGAAGAACAGTTGATCAGGCGGGCAAATTCGAGGGCGGTGTTTTCCTTGCCGGACCCTTCGGGACCGACCAGCAGGAAGGGCTGACCGAGTTTTCCGATCTGCCGCACCCTTTGCAGTTTATCAAGAACGGCCGGACGGCCGAGAAACTGGCTCCTGCCCAAGGCGATGCTCCCATCCCGGATGATTTGAACAACCTGGGCCGATAACGGGGACCGGCGTGCGGTCCTTCTAACGGGATTGCAGCCAATCGGCCGGATCCAAGGGCGTCCGCCCCTGCCGAACCTCGAAATAAAGCTGGGACTCCTCACCGGTGGCAGGCCGACCGACTTCGGCGATAACCTGACCCCTGGCGATCTTGTCCCCCTTGGCCACAAACACCCCGTCCAGGTGTGCGTACAGGGTATAATACCCCGCTCCGTGGTCAAGGATAACGCATTGGCCGAAACCGGGCAACTCATCGGCATATTCGATGGTTCCGTCGGCGACCGCCGCTACCGGAGAGCCCACCGGCGCAGCGATATTGAAGCCGTTGTTGAGGGTCACGGTCTTGAATTTGGGATGGACCGAGCGGCCAAATCCCCGGATCAGTTTGCCCCGGGTCGGCCACTCCAGTTCGCCGGCCAGCTGGACCAGGGAATTGTCCCCGGCCTTCTGCCGGGCGGTCCGCTCGATGCGCACCTGCTCCAGATCGGTCAGAATGTAGGACAGTTTCTGTTCGTTGACCCCCATCTGCATCAACTGTTTCTTGAGATCCGTGCGCTCGGTCTCCAGTTCCCGCAGGGCGCCCATCTGTTCGGCCATCAGTTCTTCCAGGTGGTCGTTTTCCTGATTTGCCTCTTCGCGGGTCTGCCAGATTTCCGCCAGAGCACCATTCAGCTGCCGCTGTTCGCGTCGCAGGATCTGCCCTTCGGTCCGGACCTCCTCGAGCATCCCCGCACCCAGACGCGCCAGCGTCCGGCTGACCTTTACCGAGGTCAGCATTTCCGAAAAGCTGTTGGAGGTGAGGATCACTTCCAGGTCGCTCCGCTGGGAACGCAGATACATGGAGCGAAGACCTTGGGCCAGGGCCTGACGGCGAGCCGCGAAAACCTCCCGCCGGATTTCCAACTCCGCGGTCAGCAAATCGCTTCGTTCCAGAAGGACGATTTCCTGCTGAACCATGTCGTTCAGGAATTGACGGCTGAGTTCGATTTCCTGCAGGATTTCTTCATGCCCCCGCCTTACGGACGATTCCTCCTGGTCCAGATTCTTGATGCGCTCGCGGTGTTGGTTGATCTGGCCCTTGATCTGTTCCAGCTCAATGGTGTTTTCCTTGATGCTCTTTTTGAGCATATCTCGGCCCTTGGCCTGCTTCGAGGTGATGATGACCTGGCCGCTATTTCCGGACGGGGCGGCCTCGATCTTGATTTTCACCGGTTTGGGCCGGTCGCTCCGGTCCTTGTCCCCGGAGTCCTGGCACACCGCCGGTGCAGCCCCCATGGCCGCGGCAGAAATGACAAGCCCCAGAACAATCCACCTACGACCCATCATATCTCGCTTTGCATGGTCAGGTATTTCCGCATGGCGGCATAACTGCCGGACAAACCCAGCAACACGCAGAAAAGAATAAAGCCCCCGATCTGGCCCGCGGAGAAAAAGACCACCCCGCCCAGCCGATCATTCAGCAACCAGCCGGCGCCGGCGAGCAATCCCATGGCCAGCATTCCGGCCAGCAGGCCCTGGATCATCCCCTCGCACAGGTAGGGAGTGCGGATGAAGGCGTTGGTCGCCCCGACCAGTTTCTGGATCTGGATGACCCGGGCGCTGGCCGCCATGGTCAGCTTGACGGTATTGGAAATCACGAATACCGCGGCCACGAAAACGATCAACCCCACTACCAGACTGGCCATTCGGAAACGGAACGTCCACTGCTCCAGGGCATCGATCCAGCTCTGGTTGAACAGGGTTTCGGAGACTTCAGGCCAGATGGCGATCTCGTCCCGGATCGCCCCTACCGCTTTCTGATTGCGGGCTTCAGGCGTCAAGGTCAGGTGGTAGGACGCGGGCAGGGGATTGGAATCCAGCAGGTCCATGATCGAGGCGTCTTCACCCAGTCCCTCCTTGAACTGGGCCAAGGCGGTCGCGGGGGATATCCAGGACACCCGCTGAACGCCCGGAATGGCCACCAAACGGGGTTGCAGGGCAGCCATGCGCTCGGCCGAAAGATCATCCCGCAGGAAAACCCGCATATCGATGCCGGACCTGGCCGTTTCCAGCAGGTGGCCCATGTTGAGAGTCGCCAGGGTGAGGATCGCCAGGACCAGCAAGGCCGAACCCATGATCAGTATGGTGACACCGGTGGTCAACTTCCGGCGGTGGAAACCCGCGAATGACTCCCTGAACAGATAGGCCACTTGTGCATTTCTAAGCATGGACGTTGTCCCTCCTGTCGCCGGCCCGGTACATCCTGTCGGCCAGGCTCACGCTACGGTCCACCGGCACACGCCGTTTCTCATCCGAGGTAATGCGGCCATTGTTGATCACGATGACACGCTGGCCGAAGGATTTGACGATATTCTGGTCATGAGTGCTGAACACCACGCAGGTGCCCGAGTCGTTGATCCGGAAGAGCAGATCGATGACCTCCTGGGCGTTCACCGGGTCGAGGTTGCCGGTGGGTTCGTCAGCCAGCAGGATCTTGGGGCTGCTGACCATGGCCCGGGCGATGGCCACCCGCTGCTGCTCTCCCCCACTCAGCTGCCGGGGTAGGCGGTGCCGTTTGTCGTACAGGCCCACCTGGGTCAAAACCCTCATGTTGTTTCGGGCGATCTGGGCGTTGGGAATCCCCACCACGAGTTGGACAAAGGTAATATTCTGTTCCACGTCGCGGTCTTCAAGGAGCCGGAAATCCTGGAACACGAATCCGATTTCCCGTCGCAGGGAAGGCACTTTGCGACGGCTCATCTTCGAGGACATCATGCCCCGGACCATGACTTCGCCCTTGGTGGGAAAGGCGTCCATGGCGATCAACCGCAGGATACTGCTCTTGCCGGCCCCACTGGGTCCGGTCAGGCAGATAAATTCTCCGTTTTCCACGCTAAAATTGACGTGGTCGAGGGCCTTCTGGTCATCGTAATCCAGATCCACATGGTAAAATCCGATCACCATCCGGGAATCCAGGGGACCTTCACCAAGAGAACCGGTTCGCAAGTGTTCTTTATTCAAGTCGGCCTCCAGAAAGGAGTTACAGCCGGCTGGGCAAGGTTTTTACCTTGCCGGACCTTCACGGCCCCGGCTCCGTCCCTTCCCGTTTTGCACGAACCATGCCCAATTACCCCTTTCTTCCGGCCTCCGTCTTGTGCGGCGAGGCTTCTAAAGACAAAGGCACCCCCGGAACAATCCGCAGGGCAAAGCCTGAGGACGTTCCGGGGGTGCCTTTGTCTTTAGAAGCCTCGCCGCACAAGGCGGAGGCCGGGGCTCAGCTCAACTTTTTTCGTCGATGAAGAACTGGTCCCGCAAACCCTTGACGTATTCGGTCAGTGATTTTTCGATTTTCTGGTTTTCCACCAGCTGGCGAAGATTGTCCTTCAATTCCTCGTAGGTGTACATGTGACCGGGGATCCTCTCGGAGACCTGGAAAATGTACCAGCCGGCCGGGGTGAGCACGGGTTCGGTGATTTCCCCGATCTGGGCCTCGGCCAGAGCGCCCTGGAACTGGGTCGACAGATCCTCCAGACGGAACGTCCCGAGGACTCCGCCGTTGGCGGCTGAAATCGGATCGCCGCTGACTTCCGCGGCCACCGACCCGAAAAGTTCTCCGCCGATAACCCTGGCGCGGGCGTCATCGATGGTGGCGCGGGAGGCATCCACGTCCTTTTGGTCGACCTCGATCGGCAGGAATACCTGACTGATGGCCCGGCGGCCATCATCCTTCACCGAATCCAGTCGCAAAATATGAACACCCATGGTGCTGACCACAGGTCCGCTGATCTCGGCCACCGAAAGGGCGAACACCGCCCGGTCCAGACTGGGATCGAACAGGTCGCCGGGGGCCACGATCCCCACCTCGCCGCCCCGTTTGGCGTTCGGGCCCTCGGAATACTCACCGGCCACGTCAGCGAAGGACCGGCCGGATTCCAGGGCCGCCTGGATTTCGGTCACCTTCTCCTGGATCCGCTGCCGCACTTCCACCGACGGCTGAACCGGAATCAGGATATTGGCGATGGTCAAGCTGTCCGGTTCGGCCGGCATTTCTTCGAGGTGTTCGAGGTAATAATCCCGCACCTCGTTTTCCAGGACCTCGATGTTGGGCCGAATGAACTTCCCGACCACCAGCCGCAGATACTGTTGATCCCGCAACTGGGCTTTCATCCTGGTCTGGTAGTCGTCCAGCGTCATGCCGCTGCGGTTGAGTTCCCGGCGCAGGTTTTCCAGGGACCCGAAATGTTCGACGAACTGGGCGATCTTTTCCTTGACGCTCTCTTCGATGGCCTCTTCGTCCACGGTCATGTCCGCCTGCTTGGCCGCGGCGATGATCAGCTTGCTCTCGATGAGCCGGTCCAGCATTTCCCGGCGAACTTCCGGAGTTTCGGCGGGAATCGGCTCGCCCGCATATTCCTTTTCCATCCGGTAGAGTTCGACCTCGCGGTCCAGATCGCTTTGGAGGATCGCTTCCTCGTCCACGATAGCCACGATTCGGTCCACCAGACGCGGACCGGAACCCTGGGCCCGGACCCGCGGGACCGATAGCAACAAGAACAACAGGGCCCCCCAGACCAGCAGGCACCGAACATGGTGCCGGTCACCGGCCTGGAATCTCAAATTGCGGTATACGGAACTAAAAAGCATAAGCCACTTCCCGCCGTCAGTTTCGCGGCACCAGGTTTTCGGGTTCCGGGACCGTGGTCAGTTCCGTCCAGGAGGCCAAGTTATCCAGGTTTTCCTCGTGGATGACCACCGGAATTTTTTCTTTCCACTCCGAAAGCAAGGCCTGGAAAGCCTCCTCTTTGCGGATATTCCGGATGCGCTTGCCGATATCCTCGCTGACCTCCAACAATTCCTTCGGTCGCTCGGGGGTTATTGATTCCAACCTCAGGACCCCGTAACGGCCGTTCGCCAGGGGGATGGGTTCGCTCACCTCGTCCAGCCCCAGCCCGAACAACGCAATGGATATCGGTTCCCCGGCTGTTTTGACCACACCGGCCAATTTACCTGATTTGGCATTGTTATCCTTGTCGGTGCCAAACTTGACCAGGACGTCCCTCCAATCAGTTCCCTCCTTGGCCAAGCTGTAGGCCTCGGCGGCTTGCTCGGCACCGAGGCAAATCACCAGGCGGCCGTCCCGGTTTTCCAGAACCTTGTATTGGTCATGGTGTTCGGCCCAGAAGGCATCCAGTTCCTCGGGCGTAACCCTTTCCTCGATGGTAACGACCTCTCCGTAAAGCTTGCCTACAATCATTTCCTCGATCTTGATGGATACCTTGGACACTACCTCGGGATCCTCGAAGAGACCCCGGTCCTCGGCCTCGTAATTGAAAAGGGTCTTCCCGACCTCGCCCTCGAGCTTGTTGCGAAGGCCGCCCAGCATATCCGTATCCTTTGGCCTTTGGAATACACTCATCTTGTCGAAGTGAATCTTGTAATCCAAAAGAGTGTATTCCTGCAACCCGTCACGTCCCATATAAGAATAGAATGGCAGGTCCAAATCCTCGGTCGCAATATCGAGGGGCCGTAATTCATCCTCGGAGCGGGGTTGCTGGGTCCCTTCACGGAACAGGGTCTCCCCTTCCGGCAAGCCCTGGAAACACTTCCAGAGGGCGTCATCATGAATGGTCCACTGGAACTTCTCCATCACATCATTTCTGACCTGTTCCTTGAGGTGTGCGAGCTTGCGGTTCCAGGTCACGTCCAGGATCTGGGCCTGGGCTTCCTCCATGGAGGGTTTGTCACCCTGTTTTTCCTCGAGCACCTTGAGCACCCAGTAGCCGTACACCGAGTTGATGGGAGGAGTTATGCCGCCGATCTCGGTTCCGTAGACACCATTTTCGAATTCGGGACTGTACCGTCCGAAAGGAACGGTGATCTGGTGACGGCCACCCGGAGGATCGCCTCCGTCGTGATGGGCCTTGACGATATCTTCCCAGTCTTCACCACTGAGGGCTTCCTGCCTGGCCTCGTTGGCCTCATCCAGAAAATTGCAGATGAGGAACAGGCATTCCCTCGTGGAGCCCATCTTGGCGTAAAAGGCTTCCAGTTCCTCGGGGCTGATGGTATTGGACGGTTTGATGATAACCCGGTCCCACATAACATTGCCGGCCTCGTAGGAGGTCAAGGATTTTTGCGCGTTCACGATGGCCGGATCATTCTGCAGGCCCATGCTGGTCGCCGTCTGGACCATGAGTTCCTTGTTGATCAGGATATCCAGGAACTTGCTTTTTCCGGCGGGCAGCGACATGTCCAACGGGGTTCCGTCATCGCTGCGGGGAAGTTCGTTCTCCTGGAGTTTGACCAGTCTGTCCTCGTAATAACTGGCCAGAATTTCGGTTTCACCGACGGTCGCCAGAACGGCGTCCTTCTCCTGCTTTCCTTTACCGCAACCGGTTACCGAAGCAAGCAGCACCAGGAGGGCAAGAACGGGCAACAGCACAATCAGGGAGCCCGCCGGGCGGGTCCGGGCCGTGTGGGGACTCTTAAGGCTCGGGGACATGATCACTCCTTGTTTTGCAGCTCGGCCAAACGACCGAGCAGGACAGACGCCACGACCAGGTGCTCCTCCCGGATCGCAGGCACTTTCATGATGAATTGATCGACGGCCTTGAATTGAAGGCCTTTGGGGCCTGATTCCATTAAGCCCTGAATTATAGTTGGTGAGGGTTCTTGTCCGCCAGCGAAAAAGAAATCGACTCCCTGGCGGCCACCCTTGATTTCCACGATACCCACCGAACCGGCCATGATCCGCAATCCCTGGATGGCCAACAGATTCTCCACCGGCGTCGGCAAAAGGCCGTAGCGGTCCCGGAATTCGTCCTTGAGGCGGTGGCAAGCCGCGGTTTTCCGCAACCGGGCGATGCGGCGGTAAAGATCCATCTTCTGCTGCGGATCTCCCACGTAATCATCAGGGAGGTAGGCCGATACCCGGAATTCCGTCTTCACCTCCAGCGGTGCAACACCACCTCCGCCCTGGAGTTCCCCCACCATTTCCTCAAGCAGACGGCAATACAGGTCAAAACCGATGGCTTCCATGTGCCCGTGCTGCTCTTCGCCCAGCAGATTGCCGGCGCCCCGGATTTCCAGATCGCGCATGGCGATGTGATAACCCGAACCCAGGGCCTGGAACTCCTCCAGGGCCGCCAGCCGGCGGCGGGCCTCGGGGGTCAAACGCTCTCCGGGCGGGGTCATCAGATAGGCGAAGGCCCGATGGTTACTGCGGCCGACCCGACCGCGCAACTGGTACAGCTGGGCCAGGCCGAAGCGGTCGGCGCGGTCGATGATGATGGTGTTGACCCGGGGCATGTCCAGCCCGGATTCGATGATGGCCGTTGCGACCAGAACATCGAATTCCTGTTTCAGGAAACGGGACATGATCCCTTCCAGTTTTTCTTCCTTCATCTGGCCATGGGCCCAGGCCACGCGCACGTTGGGCAGCAGCTCCCGGATAAGCTGGGCGGTGCCTTCGATGGTCTGCACGCGGTTGTGGACGAAAAACACCTGCCCCCCGCGGTGGAGTTCGCGCAGGATGGCCTCGACCAGAACCTTTTTGCTGAAGGCGCACAGTTCGGTGTGGATCGGCAGCCGGTCCCGTGGCGGGGTGTTGATCAGGGACATGTCCCTCGCGCCCATCAAAGCCAGGTACAGGGTGCGCGGAATGGGAGTCGCACTGAGGGTCATGACGTCGACCAGACGTTTGAGCTCCTTGATCCTCTCCTTGTGCCGCACGCCGAACCGCTGTTCCTCGTCGATGACCAGAAGGCCCAGGTCCTTGAACTTCACGTCCCGGGAAAGCAGCCGGTGGGTGCCCACCAGGACATCCACCTCACCTCCGGCGCAACGGTCCAGAATCGCCTTCTGTTCGGCGGGAGTCCGAAAACGGCTGATGGTTTCGGTCCGCACAGGGAAATCGCGGAACCGTTCGGCGAAGGTCTCCCCGTGCTGCTGGGCCAGCAGGGTCGTCGGGCACAGGACAGCCACCTGTTTTCCGGCCGCCACGGCCTTGAAGGCAGCGCGGATGGCTATCTCGGTCTTGCCGAACCCCACGTCCCCACAAACCAGCCGGTCCATGGGCTGGGTATCTTCCATGTCCTGCTTGGTGTCGGCAATGGCGGTCAGCTGATCGGGGGTTTCCTCGAACAGGAAAGAATCCTCCAGTGCCGACTGCAGAGGCGAGTCGCCGGGATACGCATAGCCGGGCCGGGCCTTGCGCGTGGCGTAGAGTTCGATCAGCTCGGCGGCCATGGCCTGGATGGCCTTGCGGGCCCGGCCCTTGACCTTGAGCCAGCTGCCCGAACCCAGCTTGGCCAGCGGCGGGTTGGCGCCCTGGTCCGAGCTGTAGCGTTCGATCTGGTCGATGTTCTCCACCGGAACATAGACCTTGCCCTCTTCGGCGTATTCCAGCACCAGGCATTCCCGCTCCACACCCTGGACCGTGATCACCTCGAGGCCACGGTACCGACCGATGCCGTATTCCAGATGCACAACGTATTCACCGGGGCGCAGGGAGGCGCGCTCCTTGACCAGGCCCGAACTGCGGCGCCGGGTTCGCGTCGGCCGCTGGTAGCGTTCAAAAAATTCGTGATCGGTGATGCAGGCTGTGGCCGCTTCGGGCCAGACAAAACCCGCGGAAAGGGATCCCACGGTGGGCCTTGTTTGCGGAGGCTGATCGTCGGTGTCGTCCAGCAGGTCAGCCAGGCGATCGGCCTGGCCTTTGTTGTCGCACAAAAGCAGAACCTGTAGCCCCTGTTTTTCCATGTCCAGCAGGTCGGCGCGCAACTCGGCCACGCTGCCCCCACGCAGCTTTTGACCGGTGGACTGGAACACCGGACCGGCCACCGGCTCCCGCAGCAGCCAGCGGCTTTGATCGTCTCCGGCGATCCAGGAACCCACCAGGAAGAGGTGGCGCAGACGGGCCGAATCCAGAGCTTCAGCGGGCTCCACCAGTTCCATTATTTCCGGCAGGGCCGGGTCCTTTTCCAGACGCCCGGCCCGAAGTCGCGGCAGCTCGGCGTCGAGCAGATCCGACTGCTCCTTCAGCCGGGAAGGATCCAGCCAGAAAACCGAAGTTCCGTCGGAAAGGTAGTCGGTCACCTTTGCCGACGGGCCTAGCCAGGGCAGATAGGATTCGAGGCCGTCATCGGCCAGGCGATCTTCGATACGAGCCTCCAGGTCATCCAGGAAATCGGGGTCCAACCCTTCGGAGGCGATTTTCCCTTCCACCTTGCCCAGGCAGGAAATGACCGCGTCGTCATCGATCAGAAGATGACTTACCGGCAGCACGACCGCCTGGTCGTCGCGCCGGATCGTGCGCTGGGTTTCCACATTGAACTGGCGGATGGAAACGATCTCGTCGTCGAAGAATTCGATCCGCAGCGGTTCAGGTGAAGGTGTGAAGATATCCAGCAGGCCGCCCCGCCTGGCGTAGTCCCCCACCTTGGCCACCATCCCTGCCGGGCGATAACCACGCTGAGACAGCTGAAGGCACAGCTCATCCAGATCCACATTTTGACCGCACTGTAGAGTCAGGGTCGCCTGGGCCAGGACCGCCGGCGCCATCACCCTCTGACGCAGGGCGTAGACGGAGGTGACGATCAGGTGGCTGCCGCCGGTCTGAAGGCGATGAAGTCCGGTCAGGAAATCCCCGACCCGGGCCGGTTCGGGGGAATTGTGGTCGAAAGCCAGGACGGGCAGATGGATCACGCTTCCGGCACCCAACCAGGTTTCCAGGTCGTCGGCGAGTTGATCGGCGGACTCCCGGTCCGGCGTCACCACCAGACCCGGCCGGTCGGAACGGAGGAACCATCCGGCCAGGAGCAAGGCACGGGCTCCACCATGCAGCCCCGATATCAACAGCGGACCGTCCGGCGCCTCGTCCAAGGCAGACTCCACCGAGGCAACGGCCTTGTACACGCCGGCGCCCTCCTGGAAATCCTGAAAGGCGGCGTGCAGCAAACCGGTCGGCTCGCTGCACGCCTGTTGGTGGCTATCCATTTTGGACCTTGCGACCTGATGTCCCGCCCACGGGGGCGTTCCGACTAGAAGGTGGCGCGTTGCTCGTTGAACGGGGTG
>RCNG010001025.1_pt1 | contig 13611 bp, 14 predicted proteins | sample 2041371 | NCBI WGS metagenome assembly RCNG01 (sample SAMN09708227, study PRJNA481090) | Marine sediment metagenome, whole genome shotgun sequencing project. | biome: marine sediment; feature: ocean; material: sediment; isolation source: Sewage treatment plant 1 marine sediment (STP1) ... | reverse complement strand
CACCGCGTCCAGCACGGTGACCCGCGGTTTCATGTAGCGGGTGATGTCGGTCAGGCAGGCCTCCATGTTCTGATGCCACGCGCTGCGATTGCCGCCGATCACCCCCATGTAGTTCTTCATCGCCATGGAGCAGCGGGTGAGCCCGTGGTGCTTGAGGATGGGCACGTTGATCACCAGGTCGGCCTCGGCCACCTCCAGGTAGACGGGCCACTCTTTGAGGTATTCGCCGCCCAGGGACACGTCCACGAATCGCTTCTGGTCCAAGTAGACCATCTTGCCGCCCGCGGCCTCCACGGCCTTGGCGATTCCGCTGTTCCGATAGGCCTGGCGGGCAGGATGGCAAGGATGGTCGCCCACCTTGACGGTCTTGGCGCCGGCGTCCAGACACAATCTGACCAGAGCGCCCACCACGTCGGGGTTGGTGTTGGCCGCCAGTTCGGGTCGACGGTTCCAGCCGATGTTGGGCTTGATCCACACCGTCTCCCCCTTGCCCACGAAGCGGTCCATGCCGCCCAGGGAGGCGATGGCCGCCTCGGTGAGGCCCACCGCTGCGGCGGTCAGGTTCGCGGTGGCCAGCTGGGTCGCGTCCCAGCGGGCGATGGACATGGCCGGCAGAGGGTCAGCGGCCAGGGCCGCCCGCGCCAGGGCGGCGAAATCGGCCGTCAGCAGGCCGCCGCCGACCAGGGCCGAGGTCTTGAGGAAACCACGACGAGTAGAGCCGGTCATGCCCGGGCCTCCCGTCTCTGCAGATGCCAGACCAGCCCGCCGACCAGGAGGATGAACGCAAGCGTCGCCAGCTGGTAGCTCCAGGGGGTGGCGACAAGGTCGCCGCCCTGCAGGGCCGCCCGGATCAAAAGGTACTTGGCCGCGTAGTAGGCCACCTTGCTGGTGATCACCGAAACGGCCGCGGCGGGCACGAAGCTCACGGATCGGCGCGCCAGGGCATGGAAAAGCAGGGTGTTCAGCACCAGCTCGCCCTGGATGATCATGACCTTGGGAAATACCGGGTGCCCGCTGGTCAGCATCGCCAGCAGAGGCATCCAGACGGCCATCAAGAGCGCGTTGCGACGGCTCGAGCCAAGGATCGCCACGAAGAGCAGCAGGCGCATGGGGTCGAACAGGTAGAAGGGATAGGCCGCGGCGTGCGACAGGGCGGGCACGGCGACAACGGCGGCGCAAAGCAGCGCGTCCAGGGATATGGTCCTGAAAGCCGGCCGCGTGAGGGCGATCGTGGACATTCGGATCTCCATCCGTCTGGGGACCCGTCGAATATACCACATGGCGGGGGTTTTGACTCAAGGCAATGGATGCCGGTCAAAGCCCCCGTCTCGAAACCCTATCGTCGCGCTTTCTCGGCCAGGTCCTTTGCTTCGGGGGTCGCGAAGGGGAAATGATTCAGCACGTCGTATTCCCAGACGTTGGTCGGGAAGATGACGACGAGTTCCGCGACTTCTTCATCCAAATTCTGGAACGAGTGAGGCACCATGGGGGGAATGTTGACGATGTAGGGCCCCTCCATGACGAACATCTCATCACCCAGGGCATAGAGGATCTTCTGGCCCGCCGTGAGCACGTGGGATTCCTCGCCCAGGTGGGTGTGCATCGGCGGGGCGCCCCCGGGTGCCGTGTAGGTGATGCCGATGGTCAGGTTTCGGTAGCCGTGCCTTTGCCCCTCCATGACGTGGACGTACTCGCCCGGCCCCGGGTTGATCACGTCCAGTTCGCTCTTGGCCAGAGCGAAGTCCTTGACCTCGGCCATCGCCGGAGAGTCGGTGGACCCGGGCACCATGCGGGTCTCCAGGACCTTATGGGGATGATGTTGGGTGTGGAGCTGAGCCCTCTGGTCATCGACCTCGAGGATCAACTCCCCGTGCTCGATCTGCTGGCTCGCCTGCGCATCGGTGGGCGTGTATGTGACGACGGGTTCCGGTGGTGCGGCGGGTTTCGGGTGGGCATTCACAGAATCTGGGATGATGGCGAAGGAACAGGTCAGGACTATCAACGCGAGATGGAGTTGGCTGAAGGTAGATTGCCTTGAATATTTCATGGGTTCCATATCTATAACCCCTTCACGGAGGACGTGAGGCACTTCGGAATTTCGTTCCACAATATAATTAAGTGTAATTTACTCGGCATTTGAGCTGGGGGTGAGACATCATTCTGCCAGGGTTGGCTAAGTGGACGCCGAACGTGCCCACCGACAACAGAACCTGCTTCAAGATCGCCGACAGGTGAAGGGGAAACAGGAAGTAGGCCCTTTTGTCCAAATATGAATTTTCGAAAAATCAGACCGCCGGGTCCGACTAACACTGTTTAAAAATTCAGGTTTGGTTTTTATTGCGACTTGCTGATGAAATAGAAGACGTAAAAAACAGCCCAAGCCACCAGCAGAATCGCCATGTTCTGTTTCGTGGATCTTTTGGGCCCCAGCAGCTTGATCACTTTCGGCGCGACGTACGTCACGGCGAGGAAGCGCCCTAGGCGCGCCGGGATGCTGGCCAGCAGAAACCACACCAACCCCACTCCGGCGGGGTGGGCCTGCGATGCGTAGATTTTGTACGGCACTCCTCCCAGCGGACCCTTGAACACGCCCCAGGCCCCCAGGTCGGCCAGGTCCGTCTGGACTTTCCCTATCATGCCCAGGGAAATCCCGGGAATGGCGTCCAGGGCCTGCAGGATCCCCACCGGATCCTTGATCCCCCAGAAGTACATGACCGTTCCCCCCAGGAGCGATCCGGCCAGCGTGTAAAAACACGCGATGACCGAGCGGCGTGAATCCACCAGACCGGCGGCGCTCAGGAACACGTCGGGAACAAAAAAGAACAGCGTGCCTTCAGCGAAGCCCCACAAAATGGCTATCTGGTACATTCCCATAGGATTCCGTGTCTTTCTGCCCCGGTCAGGGGCAGATTGGTTCGGCCGGCCAGAAACTACAGCAACCTGAATTTTCCACTCGGCACCCAGAATGAAGGCTAAATCCAGCTCCTGCCTTGGCGATAATGAGTTATCACATGTTCCCAAGGAAAGGAATTGCGGTCATGGATACGAATGCCACCAAGACTCCGGAAATGCAAACCGATGAACTGATGAACGCCCTCAACCAGATCAGTGACATCATTATTGGTCCGGAGTTGCGCTCCCTCAAGGAATATATCAGGTCGACGGATGAGGCGCGACAGCTTGAAGTGTCCAACCTGGAGCAAAAGATGGAAAGTGCCCTCGCCCAGATACGTGAGGACGCCATGGCCATATCCGCAGACCTCAGACACACCAAGACGGACTTGGAAGCGGACCGCCAGAAGTGGCAAGAGGAGATCGCCGACGCCAACAGCCGGCTAGAGAAGACCAGCGAGGAACTGGACCACCAGATCGAAACCCTCGAGACGACGTTGCAGACCAACGTGACCAAGCTCAAGGATCAATTCAAAACAGAGGTCTACAACCTCAACGAGGATCACAATCAGAGGTTCATTGTTGTCGAAGGCCGCATCACGCACTGCGAGGGCGAGAACAACGCTCGCAAGAAAGAGAACAACCGGCTCGCGCAGAGACTGACCCATGCCGCCAAGAGCCTGGCGACCGGCACCGGCGAGAACGCCGCTACGGAGAGCGATACCATGAAGCAAGTCGAATCTATTTTGACCGGGCTGGATGAGGTCAAACCGGAAAATGAGGATATGCCTGATTTCGACGCCGTTATCAACAAGGTCGAGACTTAGCCGTTTTTCCTAGGGACGGCCCGACCGCGCTTCCTCCAGGCGGCTGAGGTACTGCCCCGCCTGCCGGGCCACGGAATTGCGTCCGCCACGCTGCGCCAGTTCGAGGGCCTGGCGGCAGGTCTTCAGGGCCTCGTCGATTTGACCGCTCACACCCTGCACCTGACTCAACGACAAGAGTAGTTCCGGATCCGATCGCACCACGTTATCCGACAGACCGGCCAGCAAGGCGGCTGCTTCGGCCACCCGGTGCCCTGCCGGGTCGGGCTTGGCCACCAGGAATTTCACCAGGTTGTTGACGGCCTGCGGATCGGTCGGGGCCAGACGCACTCCCTCACGCAGAACCTCATCGCCCTCCTCGTCCTTTCCTTGCCGATACAGGAGCACTGCTTTGGCTTTGCGGATCGCACTCGACGCCGGATGTTCCGCCAGCGCGGCGTCCAGGATCGGCAGGAGCTCGGCCGAACGCCCGGCATTCGCATAGGCCTGTTCGAGGTCGTCGGCGCAGCCTGGCAGTTCGGGCTCCAGTTCCATTGCGACCCCCAACGGGACCAGGGCCGAGTCCGGTTGCCCGCTGGCCAGCAGAAGGCGGCCGAGCATGAGGTGCGCCTTGGCGTCCTGCGGATGCGCGGCGAGCAGAACCTGCAATTCGTCGGCCGCCTCTTCCGTCTGGCCGAGCCGAGCGCGACCGTCGGCCAGCATCAGGCGCAGGTCGGGTGAATCCGGATGGAGGTTCACCGCCTGGGAAAACGCCGCGACCGCACCTTCGAGATCACCATTCGCGCGCCGCAGGATACCCAGGTAGCGGTACCCGGGCACGAAATCAGGGTTCTTCTGCAGGATGCCCTCCAGCTGGGCGATGACCTCCGGCCCCCGCTCTTCCGGCGGTTTGCCGAACACCACGCGATCCACTTCGCTCATCACGGTCATCATGCGGCGAGGGTCGGCCCCCCGGTCGGTTTGTGGCGCTCCTTTCGGACTCGAGAACGTGTAGCCGAGTGACTGCAGACGGGCCCTTTCATCGGCGTTCATGAGTTTGGACGGCGTCGGCGCACCCGCGGCATTGAGCTCGCCGCCAAAGTGGATCTTCAATTGTTTGTGCAGCCCGGCGGCGCGTTCCAGCTGATCGAGGTAGAGGTTGTCCCTTTCACGCGGATCCCCCTCGAGGTCATACAGCTCCGGGTTGGGACCGAACACGTACTTGGTATCGTCGTCGTACACTGAGAACAGGGCCGCCCATCCGTGCTCCATCTTGCCTTGGTACGTCTCTCCGAATAAAACACGAGGCGCCCCGGTCCCTTGCTGAAGATCGACACCGGCAATCCCCGCCGGCGCATCCAGTCCCAGGAGCGCAAGAACAGTGGGCATCACGTCGACCTGCGATACGCGATCTGTCCGCTCGATTCCACCGCCCAGCCGCTGCCCGCAGCGGATGACCAGCGGGACATCCATCGTCCCCTCGTAGAGCAGATAGCCGTGGGTCGGCTCGTCATGTTCGCGGAGCGACTCACCGTGGTCACCGACCACCACCACGATGGTGTCCTCGTCCAGACCCAACCGCGCAATCCCAGCCAGCAGGCGCCCCATTTCCGCATCGACGTAGGCGATCTCGGCGTCGTACGGGCGGCCGGGATGGCTCTTCTGATAAGGGTTCGGCGCTTGATAGGGAGAATGGGGATCGAAGTAGTGAACCCAGAGCATGAAATTCCGGGCGGTGTGATCGGCCAACCAGGCCAGGGAGCGGTCGGTCACCTGGGTGGCGTTACGTTCAGCATAGAGCAAGGGGTCGATCTTGTCCGACTGCTGGAGATCGTCGTCGTAGTCCGCGAATCCCTGAGCCAGACCGTAGCGCTCGCTGAGCACGAAGGAGGCGATGACCGCGCCGGTGTCGTAGCCGGCATCCTGCAGGACTTCCGCCAGGGTCACGTGCTGCTCGGCCAGTGTGTAAAAGCCGTTGGACCGTACCCCGTGCTGCCGGGGATAGAGGCCCGTGAGAATCGTCGCGTGCGAGGGCAAGGTGACCGGGGTCACGGCCGTCGCCCGCGAGAAGAGCACGCCCTCGTCCGCCAACCGATCCAGCGTTGGTGTGGCGATGTCCTCGTAGCCATAGCAGCCGAACCGGTCGGCCCGCGTCGTGTCCAGGGTGATGAGCAGGACGTTGGCGCCGGCCAGAGATCCAAACCCGGACAACCCGCCTTCGCTCACTTTCGGCCGGGCCGGTGTGGCGTCGCCGAGCAAGCGAACAATGAGCAAACCACCGACGGCGAGAACCAGACAGGCGCCGAGCCACCACCAACGACGACTAACAATACCAGACATTTTGAGGTCATCCTCCTGCAGCATCATGAAGCCTGGATCCGGTCACGAAGCGGTTGAGGGCAGATAAAATCGGGGAACGCGGAAGGGCTGAACCGACCTGCCCTCCCCTTGGGCCTTTGCTTTACCAAGGGATTGTACCATTCCCGGAGCCGGGCCACAGCCATTTTTGGATACTGTCCTATCGGGCTCAGCACGGCGTTGGGCGACCAGATCCGGTCTTCGCGGCGATTGATGATATACCAAGAAAGAGGGCCTCGGGAACCCTCCTTCAGCAATCCACCCAGGTGGGCGCGGTCAACGTTGTCGGCAGGCGACGCCTTCCCCATTCTGGGTTACCTGGTCGAATTGCTCGTCGCCGGTGACAGTGAATTCGCCCCGAGCGACGCTGAAATAGACCACACGATAATCGACCGCCGGCGTGGCGGGGTCTTGAAGTCGGGCCATATTCCCCGGGAGGGTGGTGTTCGCCACAGCGATTCCTGGCCTCCAGGCCAGTCAAATTAATTTCCAAATAAACAAACACTTATTGTTTTTGTCTATTTTTATCTAGACATTTTCAACTAATATGCACTATTATCCACAAAAGGAGATGTGTCATGAGTCATCAAATCCAGGATTCCGTCACCTTCCAGCAGTTGGTCGCCGGTTACACCAGCACCGACAAGACGTTCGAGTGCCTGTTCTGTGACCATTCCGTCAAACGGGGACACATTTATCCCCAGGGACCGGACCTGGTGGAAGCGGAACTTGCGGTAAAGAACCATATCACCACGGTGCACACCTCGACGTTTCATGCCCTGCTGGCGCGGGGCAAGAAGGGCACTGGGCTGTCCGATACGCAGCGTACGCTGCTGGGCCACTTCTTCGACGGTTTGTCGGACAAGGAAATCCAGCCGCTGGCCGGCGGCGTCAGCTTATCGACCATCCGCAACCACCGCTTCGTGCTGCGCGAAAAGGCTCGTCAGGCCCGGGTGTTCCTGGCGCTCATGGAACTGCTGGAAAAGGGTAACCAGAATCCCGACTCACGGTTCATCGCAATACCCGGATCGAAGTCCACAGACGACGAGCGGTTCGCCATCACGCAGGCCGAGTTCAGGAAGATCGTCCGCTCGAACTTCCCGGACGGCCCCGACGGCATGATGTCCCGTTTCCCCAAGAAACAGAAGCACAAGGTGGCCGTGCTGGTCCAGATCCTGAAACGCTTCGACGCTAAGCGGCGCTACACGCAACTCGAGGTAAACGAAATTCTGGCGACCGCGGCGGAGGATTTCACGACCCTGTGCAGGTACATGGTCGATTACGGATTCCTGGGGCGGACGCGGGACGGGGCGGAATACTGGGTGGAGTAGGGAGTGCCGATAGGTTAGCTGGCAGGAACAGGAGAGGATTCCTCCATGAGAATTCTGACTATTCACCTTTTCATGCTGGTTCTGAGCATGCTTGCGGTTTCTTCATGTACCGATTCGAAGAAACTCGGTCCAGCCCCGACCACCACCAAGGAAGCCATCCCGTACAAGCTGCAGGTCGCAGACAAGTATGCAGAAATCGAGATCCCGGCGAATTCGGTTCAGACAGTAAGGATCGGGCTTTAGTGACAGGCCCCCGGACTGCTTTCTGGAGACTGCATCACTTCAGCTGACGGGAAACACTCAGATACCCAGGAAGATGCGGGCCCAACATCATTGCAGCACCTTGTACACCGCTTCGAGATAATATATGGTCTCCCCGTCCCTGGATGGGGCCCCGATCCCCTGGGAATCCTGGGTGATCGGGACCGAATACTAATTTTGTTCAGCCCGCAGAATGGAGATGAGGATGATGAGACGTCCAGCGGCCAGGAAATCCATGACCGGGGTTCTGGCTATCCTCTGGGTCTGCTTGGCGGCCTCGCCACGTGGCGTCGCTTCAGATTTCGACGAGGTCATGCGCACTGGCACCGACCGCGTCCAGGTCGCCCAAGCCTCACAGGATAGGATCAACGAGGTCGTGCGCGAAACCCAAGATCTCGAATCCGAGTACAAGCAGATCATGAAGCAGATCGACGGGCTCCGGGTCTACAACGACTACATCCAGCGGCAGATCGAGAACCAGGAACTCGAACTCGAGACCCTGCGCACCTCGCTAAGCCAGGTCGACGTCGTGGAGCGCCAGATCATGCCGCTGATGATTCGCATGCTCGACGGGCTTGCCCAGTTCATCCAGCTGGATCTCCCCTTCCTCCTGGAGGAACGTCTGGCCCGCGTCGAGCGGCTGCGCCTTCTGATGGAGCGCGCCGACGTCTCCATGGCCGAGAAATTCCGCCGCCTGACCGAGGCGTTCCAGATCGAGAACGACTTTGGCCGGACCATCGAGACCTACAAGGACGCCCTGGTACTCGAAGGATCGAACCTGGAGGTCAACGTGCTGAGGCTCGGTCGGATTGGACTCTACTTCCAGACCAATGACGCCAGCTCGACTGGGAGGTGGGACCCCGACGCCGGCCAGTGGGTCACCGGCGGCGGCGGTATGTCCCGCAATCAGGTCCGTCAGGGCATCCGGGTGGCTCGTAAGCTCGTGGCCCCCGATCTGCTGCTGCTCGAGATCCAGGCTCCGGAGGTGGCACCATGATGCTTCGCCTCCTGATCACCATTATCGCCCTTTTGCTGATCGCCCTTCCGGCCACGGCGCAGGATGACAAGACGGCCGGGGATCTCGACGAACTCCTGAAGATGGTCGAGGAGGGTCGTTCCCGTGACGAAGGTGCGCAGCGCGAGCGCGAAGCGGCCTTCCGTGCCGCCCGCGACCAGCAGGCGCAGATCCTGGCCGATGCCCGCCGTCAGTTGCGTGACGCAGAACGCCGCAGTAAGGAGTTGGAGAACCTCTACAACCAGAACGACCTGCGGATCGTCGATGTCACTGAGCAGTTTGATCGCCGCATGGGCTCGCTGAAGGAACTCTTCGGCGTGATGCAGCAGGTCACCGGGGACACGCGGGCGTTTCTCGAAATATCCGTGATAAGCGCACAGTACCCCGGACGCACCGAGTTCCTGTCAGAACTCAACGCCAAGCTCACATCCCACTCGGCTCTGCCCTCGATCGAGGACATCGAGCGGCTGTGGTTCCTGATGCAGCAGGAGATGACGGAGACCGGCAAGATCGTGAAGTTCTCCGCGACGGTCATCGCAAAGGACGGCCGCGAGATCCAGGAGGAAGTCGTTCGTGTGGGCGGCTTCAATCTGGTGACCCACGGCAAGTACCTGCAGTACACCCCTGAGACCGGCAACCTGTCCGAACTCGGCCGGCAACCCCAGGGCCGATTCACCAAGACCACTCGTGAACTGCTCGAGGCCCGCGACGGCGCCGTGACCTTCGGAATTGACCCCACCCGCGGTCAAATCCTGGCCACCTACCTGGACCGTCCCGCCCTTCGCGAACGCATCGCCCAAGGGGGGGTGATCGGCTTCGTCATCATCGGACTGGGGATCGTTGGTCTGTTGCTGGCTTTAGAGCGTCTGGTAAGCCTGGGCCTCGCCAGCCGCGCGGTGACCGCCCAGCTAAAGAGCGACAAGCCCAGCGCGAACAACCCTCTCGGCCGCGTCCTGATTGTGGCCGAAGAATTCTCCGACAGTGGGACCGAGACGCTGGAGCTCAAGCTTGGCGAGGCCATCTTCCGCGAAGTGCCCCGCCTGACCCGGTCGCTTCTATTCATCAAGATCATCAGCGTTGTGGCTCCCCTGCTGGGTCTGTTGGGCACGGTGACCGGTATGATCGTCACCTTCCAGGCCATCACCCTGTTCGGAACCGGCGACCCCAAGCTGATGGCCGGAGGCATTTCCACCGCCCTGGTCACGACCGTTCTGGGCCTGACAGTGGCCATCCCGGTCGTCCTGCTGCACACCCTGGTTTCAGGCCGGAGCAAGCGGATCATGCACATCCTGCAGGAGCAGAGCGCGGGCCTTGTGGCTTCCCGGTCGGGTCAGGAAGGTTGACGGAATGCAGGTGCTGTTCGACTTCTATCTGGCGATCCTCGATTTCATGGAGCTCGGGGGCCCGGTGCTGAATGCCATCGCCCTGAACATCCTGGTCATGTGGATCCTGATCATCGAACGTATCATCTACTTCCGGAGCGAACACGCCCGCCGGGTGGCCACCGAGCTGGTGATCTGGGACGAGCGAACTGAACGCTCCTCCTGGTACGCGCGACAGGTCCGCGAGGGCATCGTCTCGCGGTTGAAACTGGGCGCCAACGGATCTATCCCCATGATCAAGACCCTGGTGGCTCTGTGCCCCTTGCTGGGTCTGGTCGGCACCGTTACCGGCATGATCGAGGTATTCGACGTGCTGGCCCTTTCCGGCACCGGCAACACCCGTTCCATGGCCACGGGCGTCTCGAAGGCGACCATCCCCACCATGGCCGGCATGGTCGGAGCCCTTTCCGGCGTTTTCGCCGCGGCGCTGTTGTCGCGCGCGGCCAACAAAGCCGGCAGAGGACTGGACGAAATCTTCATTCAAGAGTGAGCGGAGTGACTCATGCGACACGGAACCCCGGCTTGGCAGCCTGAAGAGGAAGAGCAGGAGATCAACATTACGCCGATGCTCGACGTGGTGTTCATCATGCTGATTTTTTTCATCGTCACCGCCTCCTTCGTGAAGGAGTCCGGGATCGACGTCAACAAGCCCAGCGCCGCCACGACCGTGGCCAAGGAAAAGGCCAACATCCTGATCGCCATCGATGCCAACGGAGAAATCTGGATCGATCGGCGCGTTATCGACCCACGAGCGGTGAGGGCCAACATCGAGCGCCTGCACGCCGAGAACCCCCAGGGCACTGTCGTCATCCAGGCCGATGACGACGCCCGCACCGGAGTCCTCGTCCAGGTCATGGACGCCGCGCGCCAGGCCGGCGTGTACGACGTGGCCATCGCCGCCAATCCCACAGATCCCTAGGAATACGAGATGCTTGTCAGGTACGCCATTGCCATCGTGATCGGGAGCCTGGTGACACTGGGAGTGCTGTTCACCATGCAATTGCTGATCGCCTCGCCCCAGAGCAAGCTCGACGAGTCCGGGAACCGGCACTTCGTCGACTTCGTGCGCGTGGAAAGGGAAGAGACACTGCAGAGGAAGGACCGCCGCCCCGAGAAGCCCCTCGCGCCCGAGGCCCCGCCCCAGGAAGCCATCCAGCCTAGGACCGACGCCGTCGAGGAGTCCGAGGTGGTCGTCGAGGTTCCCGTCGCCCCCGTGGACGTGGGTGTCGAGATGAACGTCTCGGGCCTTGGCCTGGTCGCCAGCGACGGCGACTACCTTCCCATCGTGAAGATCGCCCCGATGTATCCCCCGGTCGCCCAGTCGCGCGGTATCGAGGGGTACTGCCTGGTTGAGTACACGGTCACCACTGCCGGGACCGTGAAGGACGTAACCGTCGTCGAGGCCGATCCGAAGGGGATCTTCGACAAGGTCTCGATCTCGGCGGCCCTCAAGTTCAAGTATCGGCCGCGCGTCGTGAACGGCGAACCCATCGAGGTCCGCGGCGTGCGCAACATGTTCCGCTACAACCTGGAGCAATGAGGTGAGCCACGAGAGGCATTTGAAACGCACACTTCGAAGGGCCCTGATCGGTCTGGGCACCGGGGTCTGCCTGCTCGCCGCCGGGACGGTAACCGCCCAGGATGGCGGCTCGACTGCCATGCGCGAGAAGGTCTACGACAAGCTGAGCAAGGCCCAGGAGGCGACCGAGAACAAGGCCTGGGACAAGGCGTTCGACTATCTCGGGGACGTCGAGCGAATGCGGGACCTCGACCCCCACGAGAAGGCCCAGCTGTACACCGCCTACGGGTACACGTACTTCGCCCAGGAGAAATACGCCGAGGCCACCGAGGCCTACGAGATGGTCCTGCAACAGGATGAGATCCCCGAAGGTCTCCGCGCCAACACCCTCTACACCCTGGGTCAGTTGCACTTCCACCTCGACCATTACGCCGAAGCTGCGGGCCACCTGGAGAACTGGCTCCGGACCACCTCTGACCCCAGCCCCGACGCCTATGTCCTGCTCGGGCAGGCCTACTACCAGATTGACCGTCCAGCGGACGCCGCGGCCGAGATCCGCAAGGCCATCGCCGAGGCCCTGGAGCGCGGCATGCCGGTCAAGGAGAGCTGGTATGCCCTGTTGAGGGTCATCTACTTCGAACTCGGGGAGTTCGAGAACCTGTTGGACGTCCTGGAGGCCCTCGTCACCGAATTCCCCAAGAAGGAGTACTGGGTCCATCTGTCCTCGGCCTACGGCGAGATGGGTGACGCCACCCGGCAACTGGCCGCCTACGAGATGGCCCACGTCCAGGGCTACCTGACCACCGGTCCCGAACTCGTCCTGCTGAGCCAGCTCCTGATACAGGCGGGGGATCCCTACCGGGCCGGCTTGAATCTCGAATGGGCCCTCCAGGGCGGAGCAGCCGAGAGTACGGCCAGCAACTGGCGTCTGCTCTCACAGGCCTGGACCCTGTCCCAGGAGCACGAGAAAGCCATCGTCGCGCTGAAGAAGGCGGCCGAGCTGTCGGTCGACGGCGAACTGGACGCCAGGATCGCCCAGAGCCACGCCAACCTCGGCCAATGGGAAGAAGTGGCAGTTGCGGCCCGCAAGGCTCTGGACCGCGGCGTGGACAGCCCCCACGAATTGCAGATCCTGATCGGGATGTCGTATTTCGAGCTCCGCCGTTACGAAGACGCCAAATCGGCCTTTGCCGAGGCCCAGCACGATCCCGAGGGACGGGCGACTGCCACCCGATGGCTGGCCTACGTGGAAAGGGAGCAGGGCAGATTGCAGGAACTGGGGCTGGATTCGAACTAGCTTGCCGACAGGCAGGGAAAAGGCCCGCGCCGGAGCGCGGGCCTTTCTTTTCGGAGTCGATGCAGTCGAGCTAGAAGGCCCGACGGATCTCCATTCCGAACGTGCGCGGTTCGTTGACGAAACCGGTCAGGTTGTTGAAGTCGATGCCGCCGTTCCGGTACAGGGCGTCGGTGATGTTCCGGACGAAACCGGCCACCTCGAACCCGCGGTCGAACGTTGTGTAGCCGATCCGCAGACCGCCCTCGACCACACCTTCCTGGTTGAACTCGACCGACTTGTACAAAAAGAAATCCACCTCGCTGCGGTAGTTCCAGTCGGTGAACAGGAACCACTCACCACTGTTCCCGCCGGGAACCGCGGCACGCAGGGTCGCTACACCGACCCACTCGGGAGCGTTCGGCAGGCTGTTGCCGTCGATCGACACGATACCCGACCCCGGCGAGGTTTCCGTGTTCAGGACCGTCAGACCCTCGGCACCGCCCGGCGCCACGCCCAGGTTCGGGTCCTTGATCTCGGTCTTGTTGTAGCTGCCGCCGAGAGTGAACTGGACCTGGTTCGAGGGCAAAAACTCAAATTCGGCCTCGAAACCGTAGCCGTCGGTCTTTTCTGCGTTCAGCAGAGTGTTGAAGTTGCCTGTGCCACCGACTGCGGTCAGCTGTTGGTCATTCATGGTGAAGTAGAAGAGACTGACGTTTCCACGCGTCTTTTTCCCAATGTTGGCCTTCCAGCCGCCCTCGTAGGAGATGATCTTCT